>Ga0172381_10008472_pt1 | contig 10052 bp, 10 predicted proteins | sample Leawel6488metaG_FD_119754 | JGI IMG/M metagenome (GOLD analysis project Ga0172381, IMG submission 119754) | Leachate microbial communities from a municipal landfill in Southern Ontario, Canada - Leachate well 64-88 metaG | ecosystem: Engineered > Solid waste > Landfill > Unclassified | place... | reverse complement strand
TGACGAAACGATCCTAACAAAGAAATACGACAAACCAATTTTCGTCGAGAAATACCCAGCCGAGGTCAAAGCTTTCTATATGAAACGAGATCCAAAGGATCCGACGCGTGCTCTTTGTGCCGATCTCCTCGCTCCGGAAGGCTACGGCGAGATCATCGGTGGCTCACAACGTGAAGACGACTACGAGACGTTACTTGGACGTATCAAAGAGCACAAACTCCCAGAAGCGGCATTCGCGTGGTATCTAGATCTTCGCAAATATGGTTCAGTTCCACACAGCGGTTTCGGAATCGGTTTGGAACGTCTGACAGGTTGGATCTGCGGCACAGAACACATCAGGGAAACAATTCCATTCCCAAGAATGATCAACAGGATTTATCCGTAATGATCTCGATCAGAGCGGGTTCGTCGATGTGTCTTGTGCGCGGCGCCTTGGCTAGAGCACGGCGTTTTGGCGTTTCCTATACTCGCACAAATTCCTGATCTTGCACTCCGAGCATTTTGGCCTTCTTGCGATGCAGATTTCACGGCCATGTTCAGTTAATAGAAGCGAAAAAAGCGCCCAATATTTCTTAGGCAAAATCGCTGATATTTCTTCTTCAATCTTTTCAGGTTTCCCTTCAGCCTTTTTCGAAATAAGTCCAAGAAGTTTAGTTATTCTCATAACATGAGTATCGACAGCCACACCTGACACAATCCCAAAAGCGTTAAACAAAATCACATTCGCACTTTTTCTGGCAACCCCAGGAAGAGTCAACAATTCCTCAATCGTAGACGGCAAAACACCGCCAAAGTCGCTAACTAAAGCGCGCGCCGCCGCTTGTATATTCTTCGCTTTGTTATGGTAAAAACCAGTCGATTTGATCATTGTCTCGAACTCAGTTTTTGGCGCCTCAGCGTAATCCTTCACCGATTTATATTTGGCGAACAACGCCGGAGTTACGATATTGACTCTTTTGTCAGTGCATTGTGCGGATAATTGCACAGCGACAAGACATTCCCACGGCGAAACAAAGTTCAATACCGTTTTTCTGCGAGGGTATAATTTCAAAAGGGCTTCAGCGATTTTGATTGCTCGGGTGGATTTTTGAGGGGTGGTTTCCATGCGGATATTATATCACAAGTTTTCAGCGCCCCGAACTCAACTAAAGGCCTCTAGGTTAACCCGGGTTCACCAAGAGCGATTCCCTTAAGTTCGGGCCTCGCCACGGGACAGCAGAAATCTTTACTCTCCCAAAACCGCACTTTCCCATTGCTCAAGATATATAGTTGGAAGTTCTTTAATATTTTCCTCACTCATAAGTTCGATTGGCAAAAACCTCAAAGGATCAACATAAATGCTGTTTTGACTTACCTCGAAATGCAAATGAGGTCCGGTTGTCATATATCCTGCGCCTTTTGTTCCTGGCATTCCACCAGATAAGCCGAGAATATCTCCAGCCTCAACAACCTGTCCTTCTTCAACCATAATGTTGCTGACATGTCCGTAAGTCGTCATCAAATTTCCGCGATGTACAACGATGATATAGCTGTAACCATAGCCATTATCTTTTGTTTTATAAACGACTCCATCAAGCGGAGCGCGAATAGCCGTTCCCTGACCAGCGCGAATATCTATCGCATTATGCTGAACGCCGAAATACCCGCGATAAGAAGGGTCATGGAAATACGCACTAATGCCTCTTTCAGGAAGAATCGGCCAAATCATTTCGCTCTCATCTCGAGACGCGGAAGAATTCCTTTGAAACGCATAAAGTGTCATAAATTTCTTTCCTACGATATTTTCATACTTTGAAATATCGAAATTTTCGCCATCCTCAACTATTTTTTTCTCGATAAAAGTGATCGATTCTTTCAAAGCTTGTATCTCAGCAATCGACTCGTCCTGTTCATCCATCGAAGTTTTAAGAAGGTCGCGATAAACCTCATCTTGATTCTTTGAAATCGCCAATAAATTCTCTTTTGCCGCCTTTTGAGAAGCAAGATATTCCTTCTGAAGCCTCAATTCGTTTTCAAGTTTCCCGAGTGAAAGTCTTTTCCCTTCGATATCAGTTTTAGCAGTCTCAAGATCAGTTGTGATTTGTGATAATTTTTCAACCAACATGTCGCCGGTTTCTTCCAAAATTCCAAGATATTTTATCTCTTTCAAAACGTCTCCGGTACTCCCGTCGGCAAGCAAGATTTTAAACGCGTCAATGTTGCCTTTTTCATCGACGTCAAGATAGGTGTCACCATAAACATAAAGCTGTCTAATGTAATCTTTGAGGAGCTCTTTTTGATAGGCGAGTGCCGTCTCTTTCATATCAATCTCGTCGTACAAAATTTTGATCTCGTTTTCTTTGCGAACTACCTGTCTAACTACAGTAAAAAGTTTGTTTTCGGTCGTAGCGATCTGATCATCGAAATACGTAAGCTGATTTTGCAGCTCAGACATTTGGTCTTTCAGAGAAGTTATCCTTGTTCTCGCCTCTCTAACGGTCGAAGTAATCTGATAATATTCAGCTTTCGATATATCCAACTCTTGTTGAAGCTTTTTCATGAAAGCCGCTTGCTCAGAAGCCGCGTCCTGCGGAAGTGCCTGCGAAGGCGATTCTGCGCCTGTCGTTGCCGCCACGTCGGTCGTTGCTGTCGTGCCAATGCCTGTCGCCGTGCCCAAAACAGATGCCGTTCCAGCAGTATTCACACTTACAAGCTCTTGCGCGAAAGCCAAAGTCCCGCCAAAAGCGACCAAAATTACTATTCCCAACCATATTTTTAGATTCTTTGCCATCCCAACATTATATCACAAAATAGGGGATAGGTCGAGATGCGAGGCCAAAAAATGGCCAATTCCAACAATCCCGCCAACCATAGGTCCTAACCACAGCACCAATCACAGCTACCCACCATCGCACCCCGGCTAACACCAAGGCCCTACTGTTAGCCCGGCTGCCAGTAGTTTTTCCCTTGCATTAACAGACAAAATTCCATAAAATAACCCCGCGTCATTCGATAAAGGCGTAAAACGATTACTATAACAGAAGAAAAATGTCTCATAAAAAAGCAGGTGGTTCCACTAGAAACGGTCGAGATTCCAAATCGAAACGTCGTGGCGTGAAGGTATTCGGAGGCTCGGTCGTAAAAGCAGGAGGAATAATCATTCGTCAGAAAGGTACAAAATATTTCCCAGGTGAAAATGTTGACATGGGCAAGGATTGGACGATTTTTGCTACAAAGGCAGGTATTGTTAAATTCACAGAGAAGAAACTTCAAAAATACGATGGAAGGATCTTCAAAAACAAGATTGTCAACGTAGTAGCTGCTATTTCGGCTTAATCCTTTTTAACAGATGGGATTAGAAGATTTTTTAGGACTGGATGATAATAGCGGAATGGACAACGCGGCCTTTGAACGTTTCAAGGAAAAGATGAAGAGAGCCGCAGCCCAAATCAAGGCTATTAAGAGAGAGGAAACAAAACGAAAAAAGAAAGAGGAGGAACTCGTTCGTATCATTTTGAAGTTCATTAAAACAAGCAGCAAAAAAGACTTGGTTCTCCTTATTTCACGTGTTTTAGAGAGGAATATCCCTGCAAATTTCATACTTTCCATAATTCTGCTCGGCAACGAAGAGATAAAGAGAGATATGGAGGATTACCTTGCCCTCAAAGGGGGCCAGTCTTCGGGCGCATCAACCAGCGACTCAACCGCAAACGCCAACTCTTACTCGAATACCGATGGGACATCAAACACAGCCTCATCCGACGAAAAATCTCTGATTTTCTTCCGCGAAGATGAAACTATCCCATTAAAAGCACGAATAGAGATCGATAAATGGGTTAAAGACGTTATTTTTCAGGCTTCCGAAATCCCTCAGAAATTGATCAAAACTGCATATGAAATCACATACGAAAAGACAGAAGACGGCGAAAATAAAGAGATAAAGACTGTTTCGAAATCTCTGATTTTGCTTGTTGCACACATTATTTTCAATTATCTCAATCAAAACGGGATAGAAGCTGACATCGTGAAACTAAAAGAATTTTCGGAATTTTTAATCCGTGGAATTCTCAATAAAACAGAAGAAGAATTAGGTATGAGGAGAGAGATCCAAGGCACAGTCGAAGACCCGACCTTTTAATCAACCCCAAAGCCTTTTCTTTTCATTTCAGAGATGATTTCCTCAGCTGGCATAGAGACTAGGTTCATTGCGCAAATGTAGTTCGCCGCGCGCTGAAACTCCTTGTCGTCCAAAATTTCATAGCCGAGTTGATAGCACATATCGACGACCTTTGAGAGGTCTTGGTCGTCCAGTCCGTATTTTACCGAGAGATCTATAAGAAATGTATTTTCCATGCAAACAATTTACATCATTTGTAATACCTAAACAAGCCACTATCGTGACAGATAGTGGCTCTTTAAACTTTGTTTTGAACTTGTTTAAGCTATTAAGCTACAACGAGTTGAACATTTGTAGCGTTAGGTCCTTTTGGAGACTCCGCCATTTCGAAAGTGACTGCCTCACCTCCTTTGAGATCTTCGATAGCTACTCCAACGAGAGAGCTCTTGTGAAAGAATAAATCTTTCTGAAGTCCATCTGCCTCGATAAAGCCGAAGCCTTTTTCGTTAATCTTCTTGATTTTCCCAGTCATAGTGTTGACGTTAAATAATAAGACGCAAAAGATTGTCTGTCTCTTGCTTGCAGAATGGTAGCAGGTAACTGAAGTTTTGTCGATACACTAATCAAAAATCTCGCTAATCAATGCAAATATGCCAATGTTTTTCTTAGCGGAATAGGGGATAACTTTATGATTCCCGACTTTTTGCTGAATGTCCTGAATTTTCCTTTTGTAGTCTTGTTTCTTTATTTTATCTATTTTATTCGCGACGACAACGATGTTTTTTTCTCGTTCTTCGAGTTCCGAAATCATAGATAGATCATTTTCCATTAACCCAATATTCGCGTCTACAATGATAACAACCGCTTTCTGTTCATAATGCGATTCAAAAAGATACCAGTCGATTACTTTGCGAAGACTCTCTCTGTCGTTCTGTGAAGATTTGACGAACCCATATCCCGGTAAGTCGATAAGATAAAAAGAATTATTTATAAGGAACAAATTAAGCTCTCGTGTTCGACCAGGAACAGAGCTAGTCCTAGCCAAATTTTCCTTTTTTGTCAGAGAATTTATGACACAGGATTTGCCAACATTTGACCTGCCAATAAAGGCGATTTGAGGCTTGCCATCTTCCAGAGACTCATCGTCTTCGACTACTCCTTTAACAAATTCCGCAGATGTTATTTTCATGCGCACATTATATCAAAACCAAATCTATATAGCGATGGTGGAAATAAATGGGGTGAGTGATGGGACTTGAACCCACGACATCCAGGTCCACAACCTGGCGCTCTAACCAACTGAGCTACACTCACCATGAAAAGAAAGATCAAGACAACGACAACATAAGTCTTGCGACTTTCGGGCAGATCTTATCTGAAAACTCCAATCGGCGCAATATAAAAACGGTCAAAACCATACAACAAAAAACCCCCTACCACTTGGGTAGGAGGCGGGTTGCGAATGTAGGAGTATGCACGCTCCGGAAAGCCTGTCATAGCCTAATCCACGAGTATCTGGAAACAATAAAGTTTCACAGACATGAATTGTACTTAAATTCTAAAAAAAGGCAAGAGATTTTTTCTTGTTATAGAAGCGGAGGCGGTGGCGCGGACACTAAAAACCACGAACGAAAGACAGGGAGTGAGAAGTATTCGTTACTTCCGTATCTGATCTTTCAATGACTGTAAGTCAACTTTTTGCTTCATTGAAGAAAGAGAGGCTTTTGAAGCGTCTTTGGTTTTAGAAGTTTTGACATTACCTTCTTCTCGAGTCATCGAGGTGAATAATTCATTTGGGTCGTTTTCGAGTCTGTAAGCTAAAGTTTCGTAGTATTTACAGATTTCTTCTCCTCTTTGGTTGATTTCACTTTGTTTTGCCTGGTCTCTGGCAAGCATTAGGGCCAATTCTTCTTTTTGCAGTTTGGAAATGCTAGGAAGCATATTTATCAAAACAGTCTTGTAAAATTCAGGCAAGGAAGATGTTTGAAGTAGATCTGTAATAACTTTTTCTAAACTTTTCATGTTAGCTTAAAATTAACTTAAGAATGTTATCAATTTTTCTATATCGCGACCATCAATATTGAGCAGTAAAGTGGCAAGATCTTTGTTCGATACTGATTTTTTGCTGATAATACTCTTTATAGTGTCAACGACGGCAGTAGCGGCAGAATCATTACTTATAGTATTTGGCAAAATCAGGCTGAAATCAGACTTCGTGGCGGTCCCATCTTTGATCTTATCGACCGGAACCTGAGACTTGAGGCGATTCAATTTCATAAGAGTTCCAGTATTCCCACTTAGAGCTTCTCCTATAACAGACGAAGTTGAAAAAGATTTGGCATTAAATAAAAGTTTAATCCTTAATTTCAAAGCCTTCAATCCTTTCCCGTTAGACGTAGCTGATTCAAAAGTGTCGAGTTTCTTCGCTAGATCATCAACGGAAATATTATTAGTTGTGCAATATTTCTTCAGATCAACAGAGAATCTCAGACTAAATTTTGCTGCAGATAATTTCTGATCAAGAGATACATCAGAAGGTTTCACTCCTGGGCTATCTGACAAAAGCGAATTTGTGACGATAGTAACGTCATATTTCTCAGGAGCATTTAGCCAAGTATTAGAGGCGATGCGCGAGAACATATCTACAGACGTTTGTTCTTCAGGAGATAATTGTTTGTTACCAACCATGCTCTCTTTTAAAGATTTGGTAACATCGTCAGGAGTAGCATTTTTATTAATGAACTCCGTAGCCTCTTTTGCGGTTTTTTCCTTGGCTTCGGCGCTTTCTTTTGTAAGACCTTGGTAATCACCAAAAAGTTCACTGAAAAAAGTGCCAATTTTACTCAAGACACCTCCATCTTTGAGTTCTTTTGCCTTATCAAATGCTTTTGAAAAACGTCCCCATATTCCGGTAAATCGTTCATGCAACCATTTCGGAATCAATGATCCGGAAAGGAAAGATGATGGTTGTTCAGGACTATTATTAGGAGTTTCTATTCCCATAGTGTTTTATTTGTTTAGAGCGTCTATCATTATGTTAGCACACTCATCTATAAGTGTCGTGCAATAAGCGGCTCGTTCAGCATCAGTTTTCAAGTCTTTATAATCATCAGGTATAGCATCGATTGTATTTTTAACTATAGCTGAAAGACTTTTAACTTTTTCATCGAAAGCGGCTATTTTGGAATATGATTTTCCAAGTTTAATACCAAGGTCACGCGCTATAGTAAGAAACCTGATTTTGTAAAACATGCCAGTCTTTCCATCAGCCTTAAGCCATTCAGGAGCTGTTTCAGGCATTTCCTTTGTCCAACGGGATTTACCCTCATCGTCTTTGGCGTCAAGAATCCTTTCCAACTCTAGATTTTTAAAGAATTTTTGTGCTTGTGCAGTTTCGGGTTTGAGGCCGTCAATTTCTGTAGCTATAAGACTTGGTAGCTTTGACCTATTAGCAAGAGCAAAGTTTTTGCTATTAGACGCTGATTCAGAGAGAGATTTTATGCTAGTTTGCGCGCCTTCAGGATTCCATGTCTCCTCAGAAGTAGCTGCTTTATCGCTTGCAGTCTTAGCCCTTGCTTCATCGTGATTTTTGTTTGCTTCATCTATAGCGCTAGGAGCCTCAGCCTTCTTTTCTTCTTCTTTTGGCCATAACCACCAAGTTGCTCCACCAACAGCAAGGCCGATAGCTACCCACATAGCGATTCTCGTCCTCCTTCCTAATGGTGCAGTGCCAGGCTGAGGTGTTCTTAATGCATTAAGAACAACAGCATTCTCATCTAGTCTCAACGCCTGTCCTAATGCAGAATAAGCAGCAACTCTTTGCTCAAGTGTTGATACTGGATCGTTTATAGTCATAGAGTATGTAACAAAAGCCCTAATAACGTTTTGGAATTGAGTAACTCCAGGAGCTACTAAGATATTTTCAGGAAGAGCTACATTTCTACTACCATCCAATATGCCATTTATAGTTCCGCTAATGGCATCGAAATCTTGTCGTACAGCCTCGTGATTTAATCTAAAATCATTTCCTGGGCCATTGAGTCTAAGTCCAATCTCAGTTTCTACGTTAACAGGGACAGGTGTTGGAGCAGATCGAACGTGAGTAGTAGGGTTTACAGGGAATCTAGCTCTTATTTCGTTACGAGTATCAATAACAGCTTGGTCTCTAGCAGCTCCAATTTGTGGAGCACGTAAAGCGGCAACAACATTAGCATTAGCTGGGAGACTCAATGCCTCCGCCAAACGAGAATAAGCATCTATAGCCTGATTCACATCAGGATTGACAATGTTTACTGAATATCCTACGAACTCAGCCATAACAATTCTAAATTCAGGACTCTGTAAAATAGCATCAGGGATCACGTATCTGGAAGTATCGTTAGTCAATATTCCATTTATAGTGTTAATGGCAGGTTGAAGATTAGCTTGCATAGCGGTTCTTTGGGCGGCCAACACATTGTTATTGGCAGGATTTGCGATTCTTGCTTCAACCTCATTTGTTAAATCGTTAGGAATAGCAGGTACACCCGTAGGGGAGGCGTTAAATCTTGTAGTAATTTGCTGCCTAGTATTATCAGTTTGGTTAATAGAAGCTGTACGAGCGGTAGCAGTGCCTCCAAAACGTGCACGGCCACTAGTAATAATAGCAGCTGGCCCATGCCAAAGAGTGTTATAAAGGAAGCTACCAAACCCATGACTATTTTCATTTAATGCCATTGATCGACGGTGTCCAAGAATAGCCAGACCAATAAATATAGCCCCAGGAACTCCAATATTAGTTGCAAACCCCCAAAGAGCCTTTGCTATTCCAGCTCCAGCTTCTCCAGCAAGCCATCCAGAGAATTCTCCTGCTTTTTCACTAATCCAGCTTAAAGCTCCAGCACGTGCAGTTCCTGGCGTAAACAGAATCGAAAGAGTTGTAATCGCAATGCCAATTTTTGCAAATGCAGCCTCTACCTTCGCAATAGCTGCCTCAGATGTGCTTTGAACAATTTCTAAGAAAGTAGCTTTTGCAGCTTCTTCCCCTCCTAAATTATTAACCAAGTCATCCCTTACTTCTTGTCTGACTTCATCAGCAAGTGCAGGATTTACTTCAACCAAATCAGAAACTATAGATTCACTCAAAGAAGCGTTTGCTTTGCTAAGTTCAGCCAAGAATTCTACTTTATTTGAAGATGTACCAAGTATATCCATAGCAACCAAATTCCCCAACTCCTCATTCGCCTGACTGATTTTGATGACCTGTTCAGCGCTAAATGGAGGCATTGTTCCTGTCTCTGAAGCCTTAGCTAACAAAGTTCCGAGTCTGTAAACTCCAAGACCATCAGGACTATCCAACAATCCAACAAGTTTTTCAGGAGATAGTAAACTTTCTCCAGTCTGTTCCGCCATAATGAACTCTTCGCCTCTAGCGGCATACTCAGAAGCTTGGTTGAGTTCTTCAATGTCAGAGGCATTTTCCTCTATCTGCTCAACGCTTCGTAATACCTCAAGCTGTTCAACAGGGGATAAGTCTCCGAAGAAATCCTTTGGAAGACCCATTTTGGATAGAGCAGTCTCGACTCCAGTTTTTATATGAGCATCAAGTGCGGCTGTGGCCGCAGGACTTCTCTTTGGGGCAAATGGATCAAGAGTAGTAGATTTAAATTCACTCCAAAGTTGGCCTACATCTGTAGTTAAAACTTTGTTGAAACTTCCGGCAAGGGTTGCGGTTCCTTCAAGGGCCGCAATTCTTCCAGGATCAATTCCTTTTATGGCTTCTATGCGTGCATTTCGTCTTCCAGCAGCAGGGGATTTAGTGAAGCGGATTTGAAGTTCTCCTTTTTGAGCAACGATATTTCCGTCAACCTCTTGGCAAACAAAACCATTTCTCTCAAGCCTGCCTTTTAAGTTCTTTGTATTTCCATCGAACGCATAAGACCCATTTTGTTCATCAATAGACATATTGAAATCAACC
>Ga0172381_10008471_pt1 | contig 10052 bp, 8 predicted proteins | sample Leawel6488metaG_FD_119754 | JGI IMG/M metagenome (GOLD analysis project Ga0172381, IMG submission 119754) | Leachate microbial communities from a municipal landfill in Southern Ontario, Canada - Leachate well 64-88 metaG | ecosystem: Engineered > Solid waste > Landfill > Unclassified | place... | reverse complement strand
GCGGCATCTTCGGTAAGTCCTTGTGCCACTTTTCTTGCCACCATCTTACCGGCAAGTTTTTCTATCCCCCGTTTGGCTAAAACACCGCCTAATCCGCCGCCAACCCCAAAGAGTAACATACTTCCGGGACTTAGGAACGACAGAACTTCCGCGCCAATCTGTTCGGCTCGATTGAGATGATATTTTTCAGTATCAAATATCGGCGGGGCTACTTGTGATTTTTGTAGGGTATAGTCTGGCCTTCCCGCCCAATCTAACGGTGGTGGTTGTAATGGTCCCGCCCCGAATTGATAAGCCAATCCTTCGACCGACCGATTAACGGCTTCCTTACCCATACCAATAAGGTCGTTATACCACGGCTTAGGTTCTTCGGGTTGTTCGTACCCCGGTAATGGTTGACCAACCGCCGGTCTAAATTTCCCCGGATATCGAGACTCAACCGATTGTTGCCACGCCAAAACTGATTCTTGGTCTGGTTGCCCCGGTTCTTGCCCAAGACGAGTGTCCCTATATTCTCCGGTAAAATTACCGGCACTATCTAAAACAGGGACAGAGTTCTGACGTATCCGTTCTGCGGCTTGTTGCCCCAGAACTCGTTTAGCATAATCCCAGTCTATGGCCTTCTTTGCCAACTATTACCTACTGCCTATAATATGACGACTTTTCAAGTGAACTTACTGGAGGTTGGAATTGTTCATTATATTCTTTATAAGACTTACCACCACGTCGCTTTCTTTCTTCTTGTAATTTTAACCACGGTACTTGATTTACATCAAAATTATTAGGGAATTGAGGTGGCGTCAGATTCATCGGCGGGGGTTGATAATCCCCCGGCCCCGCCTCAGCAGCCATAAGTGCGTCCCTCATTGCGGTAGCCTTTATTATTGCTTCATTAACAGGGGTTCCATTGGCTATCTCGGCTTGATAGAAGTCGGAAAAATATTTACGATACTTTTCTTTAAGGGCATCTAAGCTCTCTTCCGGGTCAGATATGGGATAATCTTTAGAAAAGTATGTGGTGTAGAGTCTGGCATCCGTTTCATGGGCAATTTGAGCTAAATCCTTCATGGAGGCACCCGGATGTTTTGCAACCAAGTCATCGTATGCCGCCTCTAATTTTACCTTACTTAATTCATCTGCCGAGGGTGGTTTGCCCTTCACCGGGGGAGCATCAACGGCGCTCAAAGCGTTTGCCTTTCTTGCTGTATTCACAGATTTCAATTCCGCCTTACTCATCGCGGTTCTAATACTATTCTGAACATCTTCTTTCTGCGCCTGAATTGCCTGCATGGTGCGAGTATATTCATCTTGTTTCTTACGTTGCGCCTCTTCTCTCGACTGTTTTAGAACGTCCATTCCCGCCATCACATTCCTCGGCGCTTTTGCACGAACCTTACGATTCTTATTGGTCATATCTCGAATCATGGCTATCGCCGACAATAACCCCATAATCCCATTGGTATATTTGGAAGTCTTGGATTCTGGTTGATTCAATGTTTTCTGTGCGCCTAACTGTTGTTGAGTCAACCCCGCCATCTGAGTATCATAAGGACTTGTATCGACATCAGGATACTGATTGGCATTATTCAATAATTCTTCTTGTGCTCGACGATATAACTCTTCCTGACTTACATCAGAACCAGAACCAAAGTTTGCAGATGGCGACCATGGATTATATCCACTTTCACCAATCGGAACACCAGAAAATGTTAATCCTGTTATTGGCATATTGAACCCCTAATATCTAATCGTACTTGTTGCACCCTTAGTCGCTGTACCAGCAATCGCCCCACCGATGGGGCCAGCGAGAACAGTACCCGCAAGACTCGCAATGGGTGCAATCCAATCCGTCCATCCACCACCACTATCGGTATCTTGTATCGTCCCTTGTCCGCCACTCATTATCATCTGCATAATCTTGTCAATCTGTTCCATGCCATAACCGCGAGATTTTAGATTCTCCTCAATTAACGCCTGACGTTTCTTGAGGTTTTCCAGCATCAACGGAGCAACATACTGATTCATATAATCATTACTCGCCTGCCCGCCCGCACGCATACCAAGACGCTTAGAATAGTTGGTAAGATAATAATTCTTCAACATCTTGGCCCTTGTCAATGCTTGTTCCTGATTACCCCCCGCCATAATCTCGTTAATACCAGACTGACCATAAAGACCCTCATTGGCGACACTACTCCATCCCTTTAGTTGGTTAGTAGTCAACCATTTATTCCGCCAGTTGATATCGTTCTTGTCCCATCGAGCATTCTCTAATGCTCCGGGCGCAAAATTATATGCCGTGAACCCCGGTTGTCCCGCACTACTATTGGCATTGTAATTTGTCGCAGGGGTCGCAACCGGTATCTTTGTACCGGCCACCAATGATTTATTAATATCCCCGTTTCCCGACGTAGGTATTCCCAGATAACTATCCCACCACGCCATATCATTACCTCACTTTATAATCGCCATGATTGCTACTAATCCAGTGTCACTTATACTATTTGACTTCACTATCAAAGTCTCACAATTCGTACTTATATAATATCCATAACTTCTAACAGTATCGGAAGTATCACTCAAGACCTGCGTCACCGATGCTAAGAACGCAAGTTTGGTCGTGGGTGCGGTCTTTAGTTGCGTTCTCAAGAAAGAACTATTCAGAACCCCCACATACCAACCACTATCCATTTTTACCGTATCTATAATCATCTTCGGTTCGGAAGTCTTACCCTGTCTCACACCTTGTTGGTTCCCACTCAAATCAATCAACTTGAGGGTTTTACTATAGGATGAGTCGGACTTTTTATTTCCATTATATGTAACAGGCTCAGACCCCGGCAAATAGAATGGATATCCGGTAGGTGTCGGATACTCTTTACTCTTTGTAGTGTCCGTCTTCCAAACATTCACTTCGGCAATTGCGTTCCACGTGAAACATAATCCCAAGATTATACCAATCAATATATTACCGCAATGGCGCACTACCAACTTTCCTCATCGTCAACTTGACATCATCTAACTTACTGATTGCCCCCGATATCTCGACCGACAACCACATCCCCTGATAGTTCGGAAGACCAATAGTATAATTACGCCACGCATCGGGAGTCACCAGAATCGAATCTGCACTACGAACAACGCCATCTTGGTCTTTTACTTTCGCTACAAGATATTGCGCCGAGTCAACCGTTGCCGATAACTGCACATACTGTATCTGCCATAGATTCTTCCCATCACCAACAAAACTTGTCTGATATTTTACGGGGAACCTATAGGTGGTAGTTCCACCAACCGAATCGTACTTACCCGTACACTCACGCCAGAAGTATGCCGCACCAGTATCGTTCTCAAATATCCACCATGATTGATTGCCGAACCCAACCGTCGCTCTATTGGTGTCGTACTGGAACGACCCCGCCGGTACAACATTGGCATAATACTTCTCAACCGACCATGTACCTGTCAACTCATTAAACGAAACTGCCCGATAGTCCTGTGGGTAAGTTTGGATAAAGTTAATCTTGTTGTCCAACGCATAAACCCTGATATAACTATCATGTGGGGCAAACACTGAATCCACATAGTCCTGTATTGGTTGCGAAATCCATGCCGCTTGACCGTTTGCTAACCCATATATTCGATGACGTTTGTCCATAAAGAAAATTGAATTGTTCTTCTTGAAAATACAGAACCGATTGAGTGCCCCATATTCCGCCGTCAAAGACTGTATTGTCATATCTGACTGTGGGTCAGTCCCCGTCACGACATATATCCGATTGTGTTTGAAGATATAAAGAACATCTTCAATACCGGATTCGGCCTTCTCAATCCCAACCAACTCATCATTCTCGTTCTCGTCCATTGAGAAGTAATAATTAACACTCCAATCATTGATGTCTGCCGTTTGTTTGGCATCGTCGAAACCAGAGTAATAGAGTCTTTGTGGATATAATGGGTCGCCAATACCCCAAAGTCGTCCATTAGAATACTCCATATCCTCGAATGGTATTACCAACGGATTCACAACCGGCGGACGAATTACTTCTTCACCAGAATAATTATAAGTCTCATTATCCATTGTGTAGGGAGTACCAGCATTAGTAAGGTAACTATCATTTGACCCAATGGCTGCATAGGACTGGTCGAGTAGGGATGTATTGATAAATCCATTCGCCAACATGGAATCGGGTTCGGCTCCCAATGTAAAAGTAGACCCCTCCCATTTATGTAGAGACGCATCGGTTGGTATTTGATAAATGCAATAAAGAACATCCTTATCGCCCGCGCCCGCAAGACTACTTTTTACGGTGCTGCGGTAAACCCTAAACCAATTAGTTGGAACCTTAGCTTTTGATAGATATGGTAAAGACCAGATAGTATTACGATAAATCGTATCACTACTATCTACCGAACGTATAGATATTTTAGAAGAATCCCCGACTAAATCAGTATTTAATGCAGACTCTATTCCGGTTTGCGGGTCATACCAAGACCAGCCAATAGACCTAACAAAAGAATCAGGATACTCAAATCGGATATCTGTTTTATGAATTGTGTCTAAAGATATTGTTCTATAACCATAAATTGCCCCCGGAGACAATGCCGCACCCATAGTACAATCACCAAGAGTAACAATCAATAAACTACTATCCACTTGCCCACTATCGACAATAAGGGGAACGGTAGTGGTATTTGTAAAAAATTTAGCAATACATTTCCATTGTGATGCCAATACGATAGAAGTGTCAAGTGATATGTGACCCGAAACTGAACCCAATGTTCGCCTAAAAACAATTAAGCCACTGCCGCGTTTATCCACATTCCAATAGTTGTAATCAGCATATCTAAAAGTATAATCCAAAAAACCGTCTATTAGAACATTTTTGTTTTTTGCCTCAATAATAATAGAATGAAAACTTGTGTCATATATTTGAGTAAAATCGGGAAGGCTGTCATCGGCGTCAACCCATAAAATAGCATAACAATATTCATAGATACCATTAAGTTTGGTGGTTGTGTTTAGATCAACCGCACGGACTCTTGGTTGTCCGGGGCGTTCAGGGGACAGGTCAATAAAACGTCCCCCATACATCATTGTATCTGGCAATGCACTATCATTGTAATTCTTCATCGAGAATACTGATGGCAAACCAGAACCGTCGGCATGAATTAATAAGTCTCCAAACTTTGTAAAATCGTGATAGGATGAACGCGAACAATATTCTATTTTTCTTGTACCAACATCATTAGGTATATTAGTCTTAATTACATTACCGAAACTATCAGAAACTCGCAAAACCCCTAAATCCCCACCAATACGCGACTTGAAATATTTGATACTCCCGAACACCATAGAATCCATTCCCAAAGCATTAATATCAACATAAGTAGTATCGGCACGAGAATATATACTCGCTGTATCATTAACCGCCAAAACCCCGACGATGACCCTCTTGTTCAGTCCCATGTCATAACAGGCCGCACCACCGTAGACCGCACGGTTGGTATCGTTGACCCTCTTTACCGCAACCCGACGTTCTAAAACTCCTTCATGGAGTGAAACATCCACATTCTCGGAATACCGAGAATCGGTCTGTTTCATGGCATCAAAATCGGACTGACTATTCATGCCCGTAGAACCGGGACTCGGAATATCCATCTCATAGAGAATCGTTCCGCCCATAAGAAACAAGACCGAGAGAATCATTATCAGATGAACTAACTTCACTACTTAGTCTCCGTTGATAAAACATCCATCTTTGGCATATACGTCTGCTTCAAATCATTCTTCTGTTTCTCAAACTTTGTTTCATATATTGTGGCAGACTCATAATCTTTAACGTGGCTAAAAACGAGAACACATCCCCACGTAACTGCCGCCTCTCTAAAGGCATCCGTCAGAAGAATAGTATTTGTGTCTGCCGACAGATTAGGGTGTTCGTAATTGGCCTTCAAATACAGAGTGTCTGCCGCTACGGGTACGGGTATCAACTGTAGCCGCCCAGCCCACAATTGGTATACCTTCGGAGGTTGTCCCGTGCCACCACTCGGAGTCAAGGGCAACGACGTACTGATATTCACTTCTGCCGTATATTGTGGAGGCCATGCCTTGATGGGATAGGTTTTAGTATTCGATACTATCGTTCCCGAAATTATCTCGACCAATGAATCCTGTATCGTGTAAAAAGCACTTTCGGGAACAATGATAACTCTAACATTCTTCTCATACCCACCCGCCATTACCGATGTCCATAAGAGAGCACGATTACATATATCTCCCAAGGTTGTGTCTGGTACAATGGTAGTATTGGTAATCCCCGACTCCATTCTAATTGCCGATTTCATATCACCAATAGTTCCGACAGGACTACCCGCCCCGGCGATACCAAACATCAACAGGAGAATCATCAAATATTTTAGCATCTTCGTGCCCTCATATTCCCGGCAATTACAAGAACATTGGCATCCACTTCATTCAAGGCAATCTCCCCACTATGTTTCAACCACGGGTCAGAATTGATTGCCTTGCGAATTAACTTCTCGTAATGGAGATAACAATTCGCGCCCTGTTTGGTTTCAACACCCCAAAAGTAAGCCAACGTTCCCTGAACAATAGCTGCGCCAGTACGCATTCTCGCCATCGACTGCGGACTATAATCAGAGAAGTAATAAACAACCATCGTATCCGCAGCCGACCACGGACAATCAACTTTTACCGTCGGAAAACCATCAGCACCCATGATAATTGTAAAATATGTGGGAGTGTCTGCGCTTGCCGACGGATTATCGTATTTCTCCAAAAACTCAGCAACAGATTTGAACTTCAAGAGTTTCTGGTTATCGCCCGATTGAATCTTTAGATATAAAATATCTCTTAGGTCATTGTTATCGCCGGTGAGGGTAGTCGTCCTATCTCCGGCAGTAATAGACACATCATATGTTTTGATAAACCCCACCGACTGGAGACTTATAGTCAAATCGTCGAGACACTGATTTAGTGCTCGCGTGACTTCTTCTTCTTTTGATTTCTCCGTATCGGACAGATGGTCTTGAACCGTCTTAGTTATTTGGTCTAAGTCAAATAACATTCTACTGTTCCTTTATATTGACCGGCTTTATTTCATTCACGCCAATACTATCTTTGATAATGCCGTGTCCCCTCGTCTTCTCGTATTCCTCGGTACGTTTGATAGCATCGGCGAGGTCGGGACATTCCCAGATGGTCACATTGAACGACCCGGACTTACGAATGAAATCAATCTCTTTCTTGTCCGACGTGACATGAATATGATTGGCGAACTCTATACATCTTGCTGGACTAATCAGACGGTCTGTCTGTGTCCGTTGTTCTTTAACAAAGTTGTCAAGTTGGTGACGTTTAGGTAACGCCCAAAATACTATTTCACTATCCTTCACTTCAGTTTCCTTAACTGGCATAACCACTCCTTAGCTTTTAATACTACATTGTTCTTTAAGTTTTTCGATATCGGCAAGTGCCTGATATACTAATTCACGTTGATTACAGTGTACCATAACAATCGCATCTAATTTACCTTCAAAATCATACTTCTTCTGTTCGTCAAGATACATAAGTAACCACTTCTCAGCCTCATCACGACTTGCCCCAAACACCGAAGAAATCCCTACCATGAAAATACAGTCAAGATAGTCCGGCTTAATCTCAACGGCCATCTTGCCATACTTGATAGCCTCACCAAAATTCTTCTTGGCGTAATGTAGGGTAGACAGATGGTATAATGTTTGTAAGAAGATGTTATCATCCGCATTCTTTCCTTCCGACAATTCAAGAACTTTCAAAAAGGCGGATTCCATCTTATCCACTTCGGCCATATTGAAGTCACCGTCCTTGACCCACATGGCACGACCATAATCAAACCAAACATGGGGAACACTGGATTCTTCCTCTGTAAGTTTCTTACACATAGCAAGGGTTCGCTCATATTTTTGAGCCATGCGTTCTTTGGGCAGGTCATATCCAATATGATAAATCTTGAACGGTATCCTATAAATACTTGCACCATTCTTTACTTGCGGACGATTGTGAACCTTGCCCTCATATTCAGGATTATATGACCGACGGAAAAACCGTAGTGCCCCAAACCGACTCTTGACAACTCGCTGGAAAAGATTCAAAACATCTACCGCTACTATGTCCTGTTTAATATTCGGAGCTAATTGCTTGAATAGTTTTCCGTCTTCGGGAAGAACTCTCTCGTCAGCATCAATAATGAATATCCATTCCTTGGTAGCCTTGGTCATCGAGAAGTTACGATGAAACGAAAAATCCCCTTGCCATGGTTGCTCATAAACCGTCGCCCCAAAACTCTTGGCTATCTCAATAGTTTTGTCGGTTGACCCCGTATCTACTACAATAACTTCATCAACCCAACTCTGGAGCGAGGCCAAACAATCGGGAAGATATTCTTCTTCATTCTTGACAATCATGCAGGCCGAAACCGTACCCTCTTCACTCATATCCAGAATATCGTCATCCAGCTTCTCGCCCGTCTCTTTATCCAGAATCATATTATGCCATGCACAGAAATTACAATCACCATAATGTTTACATTCAAAGAACTCATCCTTAAACTGGAACTCTGGGTCAAAGAAATTGCCAACAATACCCTCATCAGAATGGTTATAAAGATATCGCCAACAGACATACATATTACCGTTGGGGGAAACCGTATACGCCCGCGCAAAGTAAGATTCGTGATTGAATGACTGTTTGCAAAGTACCGTCTTTTCGGGAACACCCTCTAATCTACTGGCGAATCTATCGTGAACCCACTTACCACCACCACATTTTCCACCAAGATAACTATAGTACATCTTACCTTGATACAAACCAAGATACTCATGGTCGGTAACAAGTTTAACTCCGGCATTTTTCATTACCTTGGCGTCTTCCTTTAGTTGTTCAACTATTGGAGGATAGGCCGGGGCATGGAAATTACTGACTATATAATGTTCTTGTAACCATTTAGCATTCTCAATAAACTCATCTATGGGAATCTGGCCCCGGTGGTATGAAACATAAAAGTTAAGATTGTCACGAGGCGTTATCTTCGCTATTTCTTTAAGAGATTCCGTAGAACAGTTCGTATACATAAACGTACCAAACTGCGGGATACTGTTCACGATATCAGCACATCCCTTATAGATAGCGGGTTCAGCATTGCAGAAAGTAACAATGAAATTCGGTCGCTGTGGCTTCACTCGCGCTAATGCCTTTATCCACATATCGGGAGTGACTTCTTCCTGTGCAAACATTTCACCGCGCCATAAATCAGGTTGACTATGATTCATGGAACAATAGGCACACTTAAAGTTACATTGCAATGAGAGAAATATTCTCAAAACCCCATACGGGTAGATTAGGTCAGACATTCACCACCTCAATTATTTTATTAACCACTTCTTTCACTTCTGGATGATAAGGTTTACGCTCTTTCCAATAACTATCATCGGAACAAAAGACGTGAGTCTTCGCCCCGAATGGATTCCATTTATTTTCAAGTCTATCTTTATGTTCTTGTTTCGTCACCCATGATATCTGTGTTGCACCACATAAAGCCCCAAGATGTATCGGGCCACTTATCGGGCCAACTAACACCTTACAACTTGCCAATACATCCATCAACAAGGGCATTTCGACATCGCGCATATCAATAGTTCCGGGAATATGCAGAGCATGAGTCTTCGTCCCGATACAAACAATATTCTTCATTCGTCTTGGTATTGAAGCTAAAACTTCTTGACAATGCCATTCTTCCCAGTTCCTAAAACTTGAGTCCCAGTCATCGCGCTTACGCGCATGATAGACTACTTCAAACTGTAAATTCTTATAACGATTACCAAACTTGATAAATTCCTGTGGCTGAATAGCGATTAACTGTTCCCATTTCGGCAAATCAAGATACGGTTTCCAAACATCCGCCGGACTCAACCAATCATATCTGGTAAACTCGTCTATTGCTTCTTCAACCCGCCGCCTGAAAAATGATTGTGCCGTGACTTCATAATTG
>Ga0172381_10008470_pt1 | contig 10052 bp, 9 predicted proteins | sample Leawel6488metaG_FD_119754 | JGI IMG/M metagenome (GOLD analysis project Ga0172381, IMG submission 119754) | Leachate microbial communities from a municipal landfill in Southern Ontario, Canada - Leachate well 64-88 metaG | ecosystem: Engineered > Solid waste > Landfill > Unclassified | place... | reverse complement strand
GTCCTAAACACAGTAATGCTGTTTTTTAGCAACCGTTTTCTTAAACAATTCCTGTAGCATCAATGGTAATTGGTGGAACCCGGTTAGTTCTGGGATTGTTTGTATTTCACCATTGCTTATGTACTCTGCAATCGTTGTATCATGGAAGAAACCGTTCTTAACAGGGCAATATTTTCAAAAAATTCTGGACATTTCAGGCAGAGTAAGCCGATATGATTCTTGAGCCGGTAAAATGTCCTGACCTGGTCTCCCAAATGTACGCTTACGATAAAAGAAGAAGGTCTCCGCCAGCGTTTTTTTAGATTGTTTCGATAATGGCTTCTTTCTCCTGTGCGGCCTGTCGTTTGACAAGGAAGTACTGGAGAATAACACCTGCGATCGCACAGGCAAGACCGGCCAGCGTCGAATACATGATGTACGCTACCCCAACGGCAGGTTTGACGGGGAAGTCCGGGACTCCGTTCATCGCAAGGATAAATGTGCTTGCCCCATACAGGATAAACCCGATCGCCATCACAAAGAACGGGAAGACGATCACCTTTGTAAGGTTTTCCCGCTCGTTGAAATAGACATCGATAATAACACCAACGGATGTCACCAGTCCTGCAACGATCAGCCAGGGAATGGCCCCATACAGGAAACTCATCACGTACTGGAGAACACCCATGCTGTCGTCCGATGCATAATATTTGAGGACCGCGATGAAACCGCTGGAAAATCCGATGACCACAAGGACAATCGTTGTCGAATAGGTCACAAAGGAGAACTTTCCCCGCGACATCGATGCGCGGAGTGCATTTACGATGCCGTGGATGAACTCATCCAGCCCGAACCCTTTATAGAGCAGGTACATCCCGATCACACCGATGACGATGATGGTCGCCGTCCCCGGGTAGCCGAGGATGAAGGCGCTTGCATAGAGCAGCATTGCAAGGCCTAGCGGGACAAAGACAACCCGTGAGATCTTGGGATCGTCAAGGAGCTTTTTGAGGATGTAATACGTGCCTTCAAGGTTTGGCATCTGGTTGACGATCACGCGCCGGATGCTTGCTACCGGCAGCCTCGACTGGATGATCGGGACTACGTATTCGTCTTCCGCCCCGTCGGAAACAAGGATGCAGCTCGTAGGTTTTGTTTCTTTGATGACATCATCGAGCGTTGCTGCGATCTTCCGGTCGCCTTCGATCATATGGAGGTGGTTGCCCGCGATCACGGCAACAACTGCCTCCTCGCCTTTTGCAATAAGCTCGTCGTAAATCTTTACCGCGGAAAAGATCGCGTTGACATCGGAATCTTCGGGATCGGCAAGGGCAAGTGTATCTGCTGCTTTCAGGCACGCCTGCCTTCCGACGACCGGGCTTTCGATCTTAGCCTTCCACCCTATGTCGTCGTCCCGGTCAACACTCAGGACGAGTGTCCGTCCATCTGTCATTGGTACAATAAAATCGCCGTAAATCTATTAAATAATAACCCGGGGTGCAGAAATCATCCGGTTGTTTTTGTGGATAATGCCTGCCGGTCCAGATAAGACGATAAAAAAAGTTGTAAAAAAAATCAGATGAGTTTTGAACGCTGGAGCAGCAGGATATCGTCGGTAGTAAGTTTCTCGCCGGCGCGGAAGTTCTTGAAGAGGTGTTCGGCTTCCTGCCGGACTGCCTTCTGCTCTTTTGAGACCTTGACCTTCTTGGTCTTCTTGCGCAGGCCGGAGATTACCTTGTCATAGTCGCGCAGTTCCTTCTGGCATGCGATGAATGCCTTGTGCTCGGCATCGGCAGATTCCTGTGCCTCGACAAAGCTCTTGTGGGCTGCATCTGCTGCCTCGCGCGACTTGTCGGCCTTGCGGTAGGACTCAACCATCAGGTCGTGGTGTTTCTGGGCGAGTTCGGCAAGCTCGGTCACTTTTGCATGGAGATCGGAGGCCTGTTTGCGGAAGTCCCTGGCGGAGGTGATCTTAGTGCGCATCTCCTTGTTCTGCTCGAGTTCTGCCTCCTGCTCCTTGACCTGGCCCTTCATCTGCTTGATCTTTTCGATCAGCTCGCGTTCCTTATCGGTGGTGAAGACCTCGGTCTGCTGGCGGTACTCCATGTACTCGATCTGTTTCTGGAGTTCCTTGATCCCGCGGTTTTTGAGGTTGCCGTGCTCTTTTTTAAAGGCCTCGATGTCTTCAAACAGGACGTTTGCCTTGTTGTTGAAATCGTTGCGCTCCGCCTTGAGAGCGATGACTTCCTGGTTGTATTTATCCCGCAGGTCCTTGTTTTTCTGTGCTTCTTCCACGAATTCCCGGGTCTGGTTGTTGAGTGCGTTGCGCTCCCGCGCGGACTTGCTGGCCGTTGCGTTGAGCTCGTTTCTCTTATTCTTATGCTGTTCAGACTCGGTGAGAACTTTCTTTCTCTTTTCCATGAGGTCATTCAACATGCGTTACCACTCCTCCATCGTATTTCCTGTAAGGGATCTGCATGTGCCGTTTGTGCCAGAAGCAGTTACGGACAAGAGCATATGCACGGTGAGATGCACTACGGGCATATCCAAGCTCTGCATGCAGGATGCAGGATGAAAAACATCAGAAAAGGATCGTTGCGTGGAAAGATTGCAAGACTTCGCATCGAAGTCCTTGTTCGACACACGGTTCATGATGTTCAACTCCCTATACCAGAACTCTGCCATCGCGCCTGGCATCGTTCCCCATTCTCCCTTCAGGCGATCGGTCGAATGTACTATATGTTAAAGGAGGGGAGTACTATTAAGCATTTCGCCGGTACGTCGGCAATAAATTCACAAAAGGCCGGGATGGAATAACAGAATGGAAAAAATGTTTTCCGGGGTCCGGCTGGATACAGTCGGTTGTTTTTTTCCGGAAATGGTATGGACTGGATCCTTATTTTAGTGTTTAACCGACCCATTCAAGGACGCCGCCGCCGCTGGTCTGGTCCCGGGGAGCAACTTTGCGTGCCACGGGCATCTCTACCTGCTTGGGGCTGGATCTCTTGGCGTCGATCTCCTGGACCATGGTCTTGTAGGACTGACGGGTCCCGAGGATCTGCGCGCTCTTGACACCGGTCATGATTGCGAGGACACGGATCTTACCTTCCATGTCGGGCCGGACGCGGGCGCCCCAGATGACATCTGCGTGGGGGTCGAGCTCATAAGTGAGCGAGGTTGCGACCTCTTCTGCATCCTGCAGGGTCAGGTCGGTACCACCGGTAATGTGGATTAAGGACCCGGTTGCGCCGCGATAGTCGATATCGAGCATCGGGTTGCTCAGGCATTCGCGGACAACGCTCTCTGCCTTGTTCTGCTGCTTGCTTTCCCCGACAAGCATCGAAGCGACACCGCCCTTGGACATGATGGCCCGGACATCGGCATAGTCGATGTTGATAAGCGACGGCTCGGTGATGGTCTCGGAAATACCCTTGACTGTCTCACCAATAAGCTGGTCCATGACAGAGAATGCCTGGCCCAGCGGGAGGTTCGGGACGAAGTTCTTGAGCCGGTTGTTATCGAGAACGATAACCGAGTCTGCGGATGCCGCAAGTGCCTCAAGACCCTCTTCTGCGCGGATCAGGCGGGCCTTTTCGACTTGGAACGGATAGCTGACCATCCCGACGACAATGGCGCCCTGTTCCTTTGCGACTTGGGCGACGACTGGTGCGGAACCGGTACCGGTACCTCCTCCCATACCTGCCGTGATGAAGACAAGGTCTGCGGATTCGAGCAGTGCCTCAAGCGTCGGGCGTGCCATCTCGGCAGCGCGCTTACCTACATCGGGGTAACCGCCGGCACCAAGACCGCGGGTTAAGGATTTGCCGATGAGGACACGCTTGTCGGCCTGGATCATGTCCAGGTGCTGCTTGTCCGTGTTGATCGCAATGGTCTCTGCGCCGGATACACCCATGTGGTGGATACGGTTGACCGTGTTGTTACCTCCGCCACCGCAGCCGATAATTACAATCCGGGGGTTCCCCAGAAAATCGTCTTCAGGTGCATCGGATCCGGACTTTTTCACTTCCATTTCAAGTTCGGAATTTTTAAGTGCATCGTTGATAATGCTCTGCATTTCTACCCTCTCATACCTTGAATGAAACCTGGTCATTTTCTTTTAAGACACGACCCGCTCGTTTTTCAACGAGGTCACGGACCGCTGCACGGACAGCTTCAGAAACGTTGGGATACTCACCTGCGTCCACCATCTGTTGGAGGAGGCCGATCTGCTGTTCGGGGAGCCGGAGCGTGATTCGTTGCATCATTGTATCTCCATTTCTGACATATGTCAGCTTTTTGTCATACATATGTCAGACAAGGGGAACTCTTGTGTCTGACTTAACCAGATAAACCAAAATGAAGCACTATTGTATATAAATTTTCTGATTTGATTTTCAGGGCCTCTCCAAACGCATTTAACACTGCCCGGCAAAGTATTTTGAAAAAATACGGATGTTTCGATGGTTGTTGATGAGCCCCGGCCCGTTGTGCATGGCGGGACCGGCAAGAAAAAACGGGAAAAAACCGGAAAAAACCTGCTGGATTTCAGCGCGAGCCTCAATCCCCTCCCGCCCCGGGTCGAATGGGCCTGCCCTGAGGAGAACCTTGCCTTCTATCCGGATAACGAATATACCCTGCTCAAGGAGTGCATTGCCAAGGCATTTCACCGGGACACCGAGGAAATCTGCGTAGGGAACGGATCTATCGAACTAATCCGCCTCTTCTGTTCTGTCGCGCTCTCCAAAGGATCGAAATACCATATCGAAAACCCGACTTTCGGGGAATATGCGCTCTCTGCCCGACTTGCCGGTTCGGCAGCCACACCTTCTGTATCAGGTGCCGCGGTCTCGTTCATCTGCAATCCCAACAACCCGACAGGCACCCTTCGCACCCGTGCTGATATGATCACCTGCCTCGAGGATGTCTCTGCATCGGGAAATCTCCTCTTTGTAGATGAGGCATTTATCGATCTGGCCAATCCGGCCGCAAGCCTCTCTGCGGATCGTGATCCCTCCCTCTTTGTCCTTGGATCCCTCACGAAGAGTTTTGCCGTGCCCGGTCTCCGGTTCGGATACGGTTTCGGGGATCCGGATCTCATTGCCCGGATCGAGACCGCCCGTCCCCCTTGGAGCGTGAACGCTTATGCCGAGGCCTTTGCCCTTGCCGCTTTTCCTCATCTCGGCGAACTGTCAGCCTCCCGTGCGTATATCAAAAAGGAACGGGACTACCTGGAGCAGGAGTTCAAGGAGATCGGCCTGTGGTACCACCCGTCAGCAGTAAACTATCTCCTTGCCGACTGCGCCCGCCCGACCGGGGAGCTTGCCGAACTTCTGGAGGCCCGGTACGGGATCCTTGTCCGGGACTGTACCTCGTTTGGCCTTCCCACAAGCATCCGGGTAGCCGTGCGGACACATGCCGAGAACGAACAGCTCGTGGAGGCCATCTCTGCATGTATGCCCTGATCATGGCCGGGGGTGCAGGTATCCGTCTCAACCGGGGGGAAAAACCGCTTGTTCTTATCAACCACCGGCCCATGCTTTCCTACATCACGGATGCATTTTCCGCTGCCGGCTGTCAGGTCCTTGTCGCAACCTCACAAAAAACACCTATGACCCGGAACTGGTGCAGGGCTCAGGGCATCGAATCGTACAAGGCCGGCGGGATCGATTATATTCAGGACATGGTGGAGACCGTGGAGGCACTTGGCGAGGAAAGTCCTCTGTTTGTATGCGTTTCCGATATTCCCTGCATTGATCCGGAGGTCATCGCAACCGTTAAGGCAGCCCATGCTGCATCCGGCCGCGAGGCATGCTCGGTCTGGATCCCGTCAGAAATTGTCCGGTCCTGCCGTGGCGGCCTGAATTACCGGGAGACAATTGACGCTGTGGAAGCCTGCCCGACCGGTCTCAACATCCTCCTCGGGAGCCGCATAGCAGAACCCCAAGACGAGTTTCGGCTCGTACTTGCCGATCCAAGGCTGGGCATCAACGTCAATACGGAAGCAGACCTTCGTGCCGCGGAGCACTTTCTGGAGTCCCGGCCCCGGATCTCACCATAAAAGTCGCAAATACTCTGTTTTTGCAGGATCCTGCAGATTTTTTCATGGGTAACTGGGCCCAAATCATGCCTTTCTGCCAAAATGACGGCTGCTGCTTTCGAATTTGATAAGAATGCATATTAAGGTTCCAAGACTAATAATAATATATTATGGTGGAGTCGCAGGAGATCGAGCTGCAGGGTCATATCATCGATTCGGGTATTATGACCCAGCTCTTCGACCGGGTCATGGATATGGGCGGGAATTTCGAGATCCTTGTCTTCGATGTAGGCAAGAAGAAGACCGATCCGAGTTACGCCCGCCTGAAGATCGTAGCGCAGGACAAGGAGAAGCTACGTTCTATCCTCTCCGAACTCCACCGCCTCGGCGCCCGGCTCCCCCCGGTAAAATCGGTCCATTACGAGCCTGCGGCAGGAGACAAGAACGCCCCCAAAGACTTCTACACTACCACCAACCACCCAACGCAGGTCAGGCTGGAGGATGAGTGGGTACCGGTGGACGGGATCGAGATGGACTTTTTGATCGTTGTCGACCCCAAAAAGAAGAAGGCCCGGTGTATGCCCCTGGGTAAGATAAAAAAAGGCGATCTCGTGGTTGTTGGCGAGGAAGGGGTCCTGGTAAATTACCCTGCCCGGCCCCGTACGAGCAGCACGTTCGAGTTTATGCACGGGACGGTATCCTCGGAACGCCCCAGCGAAACCCTGATTGCCCAGATCGCAAAGGAGATCATCGAAGTCCATAAATCGGGGGGTAAGATCATCCTCGTGGGCGGCCCTGCAATCATCCATACCGGGGCAGACACGGCAGTTGCCGGTCTCATCAAAAAAGGATACATCAATGTCCTGTTTGCCGGGAACGCCCTTGCCACCCACGATGTCGAGTGCAACCTTTACGGGACATCGCTCGGCATGGACATAAAAACCGGCAAGCCCGTCATGGGCGGCCACCGCCACCATCTCTATGCCATCAGCGAGATCATGCGGGCGGGTTCGTTAAAAAACGCGGTGGATACGGGAGTCCTTAAAGGGGGCATCATGTACGAGTGCATAAAGAACAATGTCCCCTTTGTCCTTGCCGGTTCGATACGGGACGACGGGCCCCTTCCCGATGTGATCCAGGACACGATGGAGGCACAGGACGCGATGCGCCGGCATATCCCCGGCTGCAAAATGGTGCTGATGGTAGCAACCCTCCTGCATTCCATCGCGGTCGGCAACTGCCTGCCTTCGAGCGTAAAGACCGTCTGCGTGGATATCAACCCGGCCTCGGTGACCAAACTCATGGACCGGGGCACAACCCAGGCGATTGGAATTGTCTCCGATGCCGGTACGTTCTTCCCGCTCCTTGCCGAACAGATCGAAAAGCAGAGCGCCGGGAAAAAATAAGATCTTTTGGATCCGGCGGGATCCCCTTTTTTTATGAGGCTTACCGGGTGAGCGGCATGCAGTACGGCCGCTCGTTTTCGAGCACATACTCCCACTCGTTCTTGCAGGGGCAGTCCATATCGAGGAGCGCCCCGATGAGATCCCGGTCGGCGGAGAGCGAGTAGTCCCGAATACCTTTTGTGATCTCGTAATCGCAGGTGCCGCAGTTGTGCGGTCCCCGCATCTGGCCGCCTCCCAGGGGATCGCAGGTCATGTGGAACGGGGCGTCTTTTAAGAGCGTGAGCACGCTCCAGAGGTACGGCGGCCGGTACGCTCCCTGCTTCCAGTAGAGTTCGAGTTCGGTCCGCCTCTGGACGGTACAGGGATTCATCGAGACCATATCCGCAAGTCCGGATATCCCGGTAAACGAGGATTTCATATCTGCGATTGCTTCGGCTTCGGTCAGAAAGAGCGGCTTAAAAAGGAGATATGCCTTCATTCCTGCACCTGCCTGTCCGGCGCGGGCAGCGGCATCCCTAAAGTCCGTAAACGAGAAGCCCTTGTTGATGCATTTCTTACGGATCGTGTCGCTCGTTGTTTCGAGACCTGCCGCACAGTAGAGGGGAGTCTTGTGCGTCCCGTCATCGAGAGCAGCAACAAAACCCTCCAGGTTCTCCGCGGTGATATATTCAGGCCGGCTCTCCGCGATAACGATCTTTCCGCGGAATGTCCGCGCAACCTCGTCCCGAAATGCAGGGGGAACCTCCGTAGGATCGAAGAAACTGCCCGAGGTGAACAGTTTTACCATCGCGTATTTTGTGAGATCGTATTCGTTTTTCACCCATGCCAGCTGGGCGTGGAGGTGGGCGGCAAGTTCGTCGCAGGACACAGTTTTGTACCGCTCGTGACGGTAACTGCACATACGGCAGCGCGCCCACGAACACCCCCCGGATTCAAGGATAATCGTGAGGCATTCGACAGGGTTCCCCGCGTACCGCTCTTTTCCACCCCAGCAGGCAAGCGGTTTTCTGGTCGTTTCAGAAATCATTAACAGCCTCATAGTTGATCTTGTACATAGATGAAGAAGATCGTCCTGCTGGCTCTGGGGCTCTGCCTTCTTGTCTCCGGAGTCCCGGCGTACCAGGTCTTTATCTCCGCGCCCGAAACCCTGACAATCGGGATGCCCCTTGTGGTCAATGGCACGACAACGTTTGGGATCGGCACGCCAATCGACGTGGTGCTCTACCAGCAGGTGACGACCAGTACTGAAGTCAAACGCAAGATCGCCTATGTCCAGGCAGACAATACGTTCCGGGTGATCTTCGATACTACCTATCTGCCCAAGGGGACCTACAAGGTTGAGGTTCCTAGTGTCGGAACCGGCGACTCGGTTAATATGCGGCAGGTACGGCTCATCGACAGGTCCGACGAGATCGTCCTGACCTCCCAGACAACCCAGGTACTGTCCCGTAAAATGGTTGTCACCGGGAAGATTGCCGGCGATGCCGGTAGCGGTATCCAGGTTGTGGTTATCGGCCCGGATAATGGTGTGCTCTTCGGCCCTTCGTATGTCAATACGGACAATCTCGGTGGGTTTTCCATCGAGGTACCGGTCAGCCAGACCGGTGATTACGAGGTGACATTTACCGACATCCACGGGTATATCGGTTCGAGGATTATCACCCTCGTCAGCGGGAAGGAGACGATCATCCCGGTAACCTCCGTAACGGGGACTGCGATCATGTCAGCCCGGACAAAGGCCTCCCGGGATAACCCTGCATACTTTATCGTCACACCATTGAACAACGGTACGGTGACGGTAACTACCTCATCCTCGGTGGACTGGGTTGTCGAGTATATGGATGCAAAAGGAGATCTCCACACGGTCAACGATCAGGGGGATGTCAGTGCCGAGGAGATCGGGATTGAGGGTGCGGCAGGGCCCCTCTATTTCAAAGTCTACCCCTATAAATATTCGGTGAGCGCGACGGTTTCCCTCAATGCTGCCAATGCACAGTCCGTGGCGGTCAGTCCAACCATACCGGAAATATTCCAGCCTGTACCCGAAGAGTCTGTGACAGGTACCGAGACGGCAGCACCCCCTGAAGAGACGACCTCCCAAAAATCGCCAACCGGAACACTTTCTGTCATCTTTGCTGCAGGGATTGCTCTTGTGGTATTCTGCCGGCACCGGTCCTGATGGATCCGGGGCAGGATCCGTTTTTTTAAAAACCGACAGGCTGGCCGCACGGTACAGAAGGATTTTTTATGCTTTGCTGCCAAAAGAGTAAAAACACATAGGGCCGGGGTAGTCTAGTCCGGTAAGGCGGTGGCCTTGAAAGCCACTGGTGCCCTGCACCTCAAGAGTTCAAATCTCTTCCCCGGCGTTCTACGTTTTTTGTTTTTCAGCAGCACAGCCATGCGTCATTTCCGGCGGTCAAACAGGTTGCCTTTTCTTGTTCGGGAGGGCCGAGGGAATTTATTTTTTGTATCCGGTGACGGGAGTACGTTCACAGATAATCCGGCAGTGCCGGTTGTATGCGATATCATTGTTTTTAAGTGGATGGAACGCCTAGATCACTGTTACCTGATACGAGCGTGAATCACCGATGTGTGTTGCAGTTCCGGCAGAAGTTCTTGAGATCAAAGAG
>Ga0172381_10008469_pt1 | contig 10052 bp, 13 predicted proteins | sample Leawel6488metaG_FD_119754 | JGI IMG/M metagenome (GOLD analysis project Ga0172381, IMG submission 119754) | Leachate microbial communities from a municipal landfill in Southern Ontario, Canada - Leachate well 64-88 metaG | ecosystem: Engineered > Solid waste > Landfill > Unclassified | place... | reverse complement strand
GGATGTATAACTTTATTATTATTTTTAAACGAAATTAATTCTGAAATTTTATATATTTCAAATGGACTTAAATCTATGCTTTTTAAATAATATATTTCTTCAATTGCGATTTTTAATATTTCTGGATTAGAAATATCTAATGAGTCAAATATTTCAGTAACATACTTACAAGTGTCTGAATTTTCTGAAAGTCTATAGTATTTTGCATCACTTTTTGCTAAAATCCCATATCTTTTAAACAATGTGGGATTTATTTCAGATATTAAGTCTTCTTTAATCAAATCGCCGATATATTTTCTGATTGTGCCTTTAGAATTATCTGATTTTATATTTGAATTAATAATATATTTAATTATATTGTTTTGCCTTGAATTTTGTTCTTGCCTAATTATTTCTAAAATTGCATTTTTTGTATTATTTGCATCAAAAATATACTTGTTATCTTTTTCTTTCATTCTTTCACCAAAGTTTAATTGTAAAGTCCAAATATTACTTTGGAAAGTACAAATACCTATCAGAATCACATATATTAGGTTACAATCAAATTATAAATAAATCGTATAATCGATTAAAACTTAGGAGGAATGAATATGACAGAAAGAAAAGTAATAGAAGGTACGATATTATCAATATCTAACAAAGTAAACTCAAAGGGGGTATCTTATTCAATATATAAGGTTTCTACTCTTGAAGGAGAAGAACTGAGCCTGTTTCAATGGAATAATAATCTCAAACTATTAAATAGATTATGTGAATTTGAAATAGAATCCAATACTAAAGATAACAAAGAGTATAACTCAATAATTGAAATTAAAGAGGCGAAGAAAGAATGAAGGTATATGAACTAAAGGATACGACCCCGTATCCTAAACTTAAACACGATAATACAGTTTTTGAGTTAAAAACACAAAATGATTTTGAACAAGCAATTTTAGATAACGAAGGGGAAATTTTTATAGAAGATACTAAATGTTATCTTCTAACTAAAAATAATAGATGTTATGTATTGTTTTACAAAGATAAAGGACTAATAGTAAGAATGTTGAAAGAAAGACTGAATGGAGGGATTAGTGATGACCACAATAGAAGAAATATTAGCAAATAGCCCTACCCAATACTCTAATTTATCTATGGGAATCAGAGGAGATTTGTTTTATTATGGAAAAATAACTGAACACAAAGATAATCAAATAGAAATGATTGTGCTTTCGGATAAAAGAGTACTTGCAAACTATAGTGTCTTCAATACTAAAACAGATAAGCAACCTAATGAAATTAATGATTTTGGAGTATATTATAAAGATGTCCCAATTAACACAGAAAATAATGACTGGACTAATGAAAGTATTCAAAGATTTATTAATTCTAAAGAAAGACTTGTTAACAAGAAAGAAGTATATAACAAAATTAAAGATAGAATCGCAGAGTTTATGGAAATTTATGACCCGAGAATAACCTCTATGTTATCTTGTTGGATTATTGGGACATACCTCTATGATTTGTTCCCGTGTTATGGCTACATTCTTCTTTCAAGTCAAAAAGCATCAGGAAAGAGTAAGTTACTGAATATAATTGGACTACTTTCAAGGAACAGTGTATCTGTTAGTTCTCCAAGTGAGTCTGTTCTATTCAGAATGATTAATGGAAATAGAATTACTTTATTGATAGATGATTTTGAAACTTTTAAAAATGATGAAAGAACAAACTATTTATTACAAATACTTAAAATTGGAATTGACCAAGAAGGTGGAATCCCAAGAAATGAAAAATATAAGGATACATATATCCCTAAGAAGTTTAATTGTTACTGCCCAAAAGTTATAACAAATACAACCTCTCTTGACCAAGTTACTATAAGTCGTTGTATAACTATCAATCTTTTACCAACAGCTACAGACAAAGGCAAAATAAGACCAAATAAGAAAGACCCACTATGGCAAAGTATTAGAGATGATTGCCATATCTTGATAATGGAAAATTTTCAAGAGATATTAGAGATCTATAATACAGAAGACTTTGGAGAGTTAAACTCAAGAGAATTAGATACAACCAAAGGATTACTTGCAGTTGCTAAATTCCTTGATGATTCAGTATTTCAAGAAGTTTCTGAGTATCTTAAAGAATCATTCTGTGATAGAGATTTGCAAGACCTAAGTAATGATTGGGAATATCTACTCTTTAAACAACTCTCAGAAAAAGTAACTGCCCCAAAATGGTGTTCCTTAGAAGATATGGATAGATGGCTAAAAGAATTAGTCCAAATAGACTATAATAAAAAACTTAATCAGTATATTGGTTCTGTTCTAAGTAAACTGCCTTCGCTATTCAAGAAGCAAAGGTATAATGATGGAATAAAGTATTTAATTACTCCTGAAAGTGTCCAACAATATATGAAATTAAAAAAGTACCCTTGTGCTTTATGGGGTTCACAAGATTCACAGGATACACTTAATTTCAAAGATGAACCATTTAGAGAATTAAATAATGAGATTATGGATACTTGTGTAAACTGTAATCAAGGGGTCTATGTAAAGTATACTTCTAAAGTAGTAAAAGGCAGAAACATCTGTGAAGCCTGTGTACGCAGTGAAGCCAAAAGGAAGAGTGATGCAATAAGAGATGGTTGCTATGGTCAAATTTCAAAAACGAACTTAGGAGAGTAATATGGCAAAAACAAAAGAAGGTAAAGAAATATCTAAGATGAATGCAATAAAGAATGGGCTATATTTACATTTTGCAGATTTTTTTCCTTGTAATCTATGTATCAATAGAGACAAATGTTCTGATTTTGTTCCTGGAGGGTCTTGTTCAATTGATTCTGAATTATTTAATCAATTAGTTACTACTGAAGTAGATGAACTAAAAGTTTTAGACCAATTAATTAATTACAACATAGTAAGACTATCAAGGGCAACAGAACAATCAAGAGATAGACCAGACCATATCGAATTAAGTAGGATATCTGCAGAAATAAGAAACCTTATTCAAGCAAGATTTATTATTAAAAGAAGAATAGAAGGTGAAAAAGAATATGCACGAACTAAAGTATTGCAACCAATGTCCGACCAGAGCCAATTGCATTTATTTCAAGAAAAATAATTTCTGTGAAAAAGAACAAATGTTAAGCGAAGATATTTACGGGTTTAAAAAAACAAGTATAAATAAATGGTACTATTTGATTAATTTAGATAGAACCACAGATAAAAATAAAGCAGAATTTTATAAAAAAAATAATAAAGAAGTCAAAGAACTTGCAAAAGATATACAGGAACAAATAGAAGAAGAAAAAGAAGAAGGAGTTGAAGAGAATGCAAGACTTTAAACAATTAATGGTTTGGCAGTTAGGAAGAAAGTTTACAAAAGATATTTATGATATCACAGAACACTTCCCAAAACACGAATTTCATTCAATGACCAATCAACTAAGGAGAGCTTCTTACTCTATTCCAAGTAATATCGCTGAAGGTTGCGGTAAAAGTAGCCAAAAAGAATTTGGAAGATATCTATCAATTGTTAATGGGTCAATAAAAGAGTGTGAATGTTTTCTTATTCTATCAAAGGATTTGGAATATATTACTAATAAAGAATTTGAAGGATTAAATGGAAAATTAGAAATAATCGGAAAGATGTGTAATAACTTACAAAAAATAATAAAAATAGAAAATAGTCATAACTGACTATTTAAATCTTATCTTATCAGTTACTTTCGCAATATAATCAGTAACTTCTCCTTCTTTTATTCTTATTTCTACAGTGTACTCTTTATTTTCGAAATCTGCATCACTATAACAGATATTACTAAATTTGACTTCATAATCATTATTTGCTAATATGCCATCTAAAGTATAATCTGATTGATCTACTACTCTACAAACCACTTCATCTCCATCTTTAATATAAATATCAAAATAAGGGTTCGAAATATCCAATCCATCTCCAGATGTGATTTTTAATTTAATATAATTTAATGAACAATAATCACTATATGTTGCACAACGTGTATCATAGTCAACCATATCTAGTGTAATATCATATCCTTTTTGAGCTTTCTCTAATAATTTAGTATATTCTGAAATTGCACTTTGTGTAGCTACAATTCTTTCATCTACATCATAATCAAACTTTTCTTTAAATAATTGTTTATCTTCCATAGAATAGGTATTTAATCTAATTAATTCTATATTAAATAAAGAACTTAATTCCGTTATTTTTTCAGAGATTTTTGTTACATTACTAGAAGGTGTTGCATCTAATTCAATCATAAGTGCATTTGCCTTACTTCTAAAATCTGTTCTTTCAGAATTATATTTAATCCATTTTTGTTCAGCTAAAACATCATACTCAGAAGATAATTTATTTATATTATTATTCATATCTGCTAATTTTAGTTTTAACATATCATAGTTTACTTCGGGCATATCTGAAGCAGTAGAAAATTGTAAATTTGCAGTTAGAAATTGCTTATATTCTTTTGTATCTTCTTTATTTTGTTTTACACACCTGTTTTTGTTATCTACAAGCTTACATTCGTAAAAACTAGGACAACCATCTTCTAAACAATTTTTGCTTAATTGAATTGGAGCAGTTGCTTGATTTAAAGAAGTATTTGCATTAGTTGTTTGAATTGTATCACTTTTATTACTAAACATAAATATTAATAATCCAATAACTAGGATTGCCAAGATTCCCATTCCTATATATAACCATAAATTATTCTTTTTTGCCATTTTTTTCTCTCCATTTATTTGTATTTATTTAAATCAATAATTTTAGATATTTCTTTTTTATCCCCTACAATAACAAGTTCTATTTCTTTATCATATAATTCATTGTAACCATCTATTTGTCTATTATATATACTAAAACTAGAATTAATTTGCTCAGAAGGATATATTTTGTTATTATATTTAATTACTAATGTACTGAAAGTTCCTAAAATTCCTTCTCTACCATAATATCCAAATATTTGATAACTATCACTTGCAGGAATTTCAAAGAACACCCCAATTTTGTTTGTATCTAATAACGATTTTATTTCGCCATCAGTATATGTTTCATAGTTCTTTTCTTTATTTGAAGCAAAATTTACAGCTATCGCAAATGGTGTGAAAATATACCCTTCTAAATATATTTTAGAGTAGGTTTCTTCTCCAGTATCTGGATTAATTATCCCTATTGTTGATTTCCCAACGTATATTTTATCGAATTTATAATCTTCTAAACAACCCTCAATATCAAATTTACAACTTTTTGCTAACTGCTTAACTTTATTAACATCAGCAAGAGTATATTTCCCACTAAATGTCTCTATATACCCACAATCTGTACTATTTTTTATTAATACTACTTCTGCATAACAACCAACCCCATCATCACACTTATATTCGGTTATATTCTTTGTAGTATCTTCACAAGTAGTTGTACTCTTATTCTTACACTCAATTGGATCACAAGGAACTTTATATCCACAACTAAAACTATTATATTCAATTAGTGGTTCTTCTATGCAATCGTTATTAATTAATTTGTAATTATGAACTATCCTTGTTGTTCCATTACAATCAGTATTTGATTTTGGACAATCTTCTTGAGAATATTGAAACTCTTGATTAGTTAACGTGGCATTACTTAATACAGAGTTATTTGAATTTTTATTAGAGGAGAATATAATTCCCGTAATTGTAAAACAAAAAAGTAATATAACAATTCCTAAAACTACCCACCATCCAATTGGGATTTTATAATTCTCTTTTTTACTGCCCATTATTATCACAATTATAATATAATTTACTATAAATAACCTTTTTAAATGATAATGATTTGATAACTAAGTGATAATCTGACTTCTTAAATAATTAATTCTTAATTTATCTATGAACAAAGAAACTGCCGAATTAGTATCCTTTGTACTAAAAGCGAAAAATTCGCAAAAGATTTTGGCATTGTTAGTTGCTGAAGGAGATTATTCTCCTACGCAAATTCAGAAGAAAACTAATTTACATTTAAGTAACATTTCAAGAACATTAACTGATTTAGAAAAAAAGAAACTAATTTCTTGTATTAACCCTGATTCTTCTATTAAATTTTATATAGCCACTAAAAAAGGCAAAGAGATTAATGAATTAGTTAAAAAATATAAAAAAACAGATTAAAATACACACAAATTTAAAAAATACCAAATACCCTAATTAATATATATAAAACCAAGATTAATTAATCAGAGATATACTCACTATAATCCGCAAAACATATAAAAGAAATGCATACTTATATATATATATAATTAAATTAAAAGGATGGGCGGAATTATTATGACTAAAAAATTAACAGAGTTTAGTGTTGTTTTTTTATATGATGCAATTTTACTAAATAATATAAATGTAATTACGGACATCAAAAACAAATTAGACAAAATCTATAACGAGAATGTAAACCCTATAATTAATCAAATACCTAATGAAATTATAAATATAATCTTAACAAAAGAGAATTTACAAATAACTATTTTAAATAAACAATTAATTATTGCGAAACATAACCCTCTCGATGAAATTGTGGATTTAAAATATTTTGACATATGCGAACAAATATTTGACTCTATAAAAATTAATGCACACACTCCAAAAGCATATGGACTAAATTTCACTTATGAAATTACTAATTTACCACACCTTGCAGAATATTTAAATAAATTTGGAAATGACCAAATAAATATTAACCAAATAGAATTTAGTTATAATCATTTAAATAATATAAAATATAATCTATTTAATTTAAAAAATGAAAAAATTATAATCAATACAAATGTACATACCGACCTTAATACCACTGATACAATAACTAATACCATATTACAAGCAAATTATAATTCTACTAAAACTCAAATAGAAAGTATCATTGATTTAGAATTCGAAAATTCAGAATAAGGGGCACAAATATGATACTTTACTTAATTACTAATGATTCAAAAAATAAGAATACAGATAATTTGAAACTACCTTTGCTTGATTCTACCGATTTAAATATAATCAATAAAAGATTAATTAATTTTACCAATATCGCAATTAAAACTGATTCACAACAACCCACTAAATTATCAACTTGTTTTATGGAGTCTATAAAAATAAATCCAGACATATCCAGATTAATATACCTTAAAAAAATAAGAGAATATGAAAAAAAATTTGGAAAAAACAGTGCAGAAGTATATTTAAAACGGAATTCAATAAAAACAATTACAGATCTCGAAATAGTTGATTGGATTTTAACCTATGAAAAATATTTAAAATCACGAAAAAATGATGAATAGCAATAAAGATATAGAAAAAATATATTGGGATTTATTTAGAGCGAAATTTAAGAAAACTGTCGCTCATTTTGTTAATCATCAACATAATTATATTGAAGTAATTGACGCATATGATGATTATGCGTGGGTCTATTTTCCAAAATATATCTATTCTGATAATCTAGGAGATTATATTGAATTAAAAAACAATGGATTCTTTTGTGCAAAAATACTAATAAATAAAAATAATTTAACTATAACAGAATATAATTTTGTTTATCGAAATAGTTCTTTAATTATAAATAATTCAGAATTCAAAATACATTATGATAAAATTCAAGATGAAGATGTATGTGCTGATCATCCAAAACAACATTTACAAACAACAATTAAGAACATAAGGTTCCCTACAAATGAAATTGAATTTCCCACATTTCTAGATCTTATAAATCACCAATTCACAGAACAGAATATTAAAAAATCAAATAAACTGTGACATTTGTCAATAATCTCCCTGTTTTTAGTGTATAGTGTGTAGCTCATACAAGCTATAGACAGATGGTACTATAACAATACAAATATTAAAATATAATTTATTATTTAAAGTTCTGAGTAGAAACCTAATATAATTACCCATCATAAACAACACTCACTCTAATCAAATCATATTCTAAATTTATTTGTTTAATATACTCTACAAGTTCCATTTTTATATAAATAAGTATTCGAAGAACAAGAAACACAATTATTTTTATAACAAATAGATGTTGAATCAGAGCAATACTGATTTACAGAACCACACGGTTGGTGGCAATAACCATCATTACCTAAGATGTTACTGGTATTCTTACATCTGCTATCATTAGCAATAATTGGATTCATACCACAATAGAAACTGTCACAAATTTTATAACACCCATTATCTGTATCTAATATTTCATCTCTATTACAATAATTTATACAATAATCTCCTACCATATAACTATCTTTTCCACAATATGACCAAGAAGATCCATTTATAGCATTTATTTTTATGGCAATACTCTCCTTATTTTCTGTATTTATCCAAGTGTTTATCCCTACAAGATTGCCCTCATTATCAAAAAGTCCGCCACCACTACTTCCAAAATAAGTGTATACATCAGATACTATCGAATTAAAAGCAAAACCATCATTCATAAGTAAATCTTTTATGTTGTTAATAGTGCCATCAGCAATAGAAAACTCAAGAACATCATTATTTGGAGTAGAATATGAAGGATACCCAATTGCTGTAACCTTATCGCCTATATTTATATCATTATTTACATATAATGTATTATTTTCATAATCAGATACATACACTTCTAATATGGCAATATCCAAATTGTGGGGTGCAAATACTACTCTTTCTACTGGATATATAGTCCCATCTTGTAATCTAACACTTATTTTTTCAGATAATCTTTGATAGCAATCCATTTCTGTATTAAATTTACAATCTATTACGTGCCTATTAGTATAAATAGACAATTTATTCTCTGTATAATTAAAAATTACTCCTGAACCAGAACCGCCAGTTTCCAAATAACTGCCATCTTGATTTTTGCCAGTAACTTCATATTTCACCCACACAATACTATCTTTCATTTTTTTAATAATTTCATCACGATTATTTTCTGAAATTGGTGAGTCCGTTAGTAAATTATTTGAAGAGGGATTATTAGATAAAATATCATTGTTTAAATTATTATTAGGATTATTAATTAAATCAGTATTAAAATCAGTATTTGATGTAATAACATTTGGCTCTTTATTTGAATTAACAATCAGCCCAATTATTAAAGTACTAAATACGATTATCCCAACAAGTAAAGCAATCCAATAACCAATTGGCACACCATCATCATCTATTCTTTTACTCATATTCGTTCCTATTTATTTGAAATTATTATACACATTCTATTAATTCATTAAATATACTTAATTAAACAAAAAACTTAAGTAAAATGTCGGCAATTGTTTTAGCTAAAGGTGCGATATTATCTTTTGTGATTACCCCGAAAATAATAAAAATAAATATTATTATTATCCAAAATATGAATTTAGGATGTTCATTTACTAATTTATTTAGTTTTCTCCAAAAGTTTACATTTAGTTGATTAACTTTGCTCTCCAATTCAAACACACTAAATTTAGATAGATTAAATTGCTTGGAGATTCTTTCTACAAATAAGCTATGTGATAGTGGATCACTTTTCTTAATAAAATTATTCGATTTATACAGTATATATATTATTCTATCATCTCCCAATTTTTTCAATTGTTGGATTATATCCTCGAAAATCTGTTTTTTTAATTTGTAATCTAAATTTGTAGAATAAAACAAATTATAATAATAATAATAAAATACTTTAAAGTTTCTATCCTGCGTATCTTTAAATCCATTTATAAATAATATTAATTCTAAATAATTAAAATAATCTCTTAATCTATTCTCAAATTCTGATTCTGATTCTGATTCGCATATGTGTTCTAAGAAATAAGGATTTAAATAATATATAGGATAAACTAAAAAAAACGAAACTTTAAGTTCTTTAATATAAAAAATCAACATAAAAATAATGATTAACCCAAAATCAATAGCTAAAAAAAGATTAGAAGGATATAACTTTATAAAAGCAATTAATCCTAACAAACCAGTTATTAAGATAATCATCATTAAAAACATCGCTATAATAATATAGATTCCTTGTAATAACGATATATAATTATATAATTTCTT
>Ga0172381_10008468_pt1 | contig 10052 bp, 13 predicted proteins | sample Leawel6488metaG_FD_119754 | JGI IMG/M metagenome (GOLD analysis project Ga0172381, IMG submission 119754) | Leachate microbial communities from a municipal landfill in Southern Ontario, Canada - Leachate well 64-88 metaG | ecosystem: Engineered > Solid waste > Landfill > Unclassified | place... | reverse complement strand
TTTTTACACGTGATTTTAGAGGAGGAGTTTGCAAAATGTTGCCTAAGAATTTCTTATTTATTATTTCTTGAATTTCCTTTATTGTTTTATCTTCATGTAAACGCATTATTCCAATATATTCTTTGTCCTCTCCTAAAAAATAACCTGATAATTTGCAAGCACGATTTAATGCTACTGGTAAAACTCCTGTAACTTTTGGATCTAATGTCCCAAAATGAGAAGTTTTTCTAAGTTTTAACCTTCTTTTTACAAACTCAGAAACATTAAATGAAGTTGGTCCTGAAGATTTGTCTATATTTATTATTCCAAATTCTAAAAGTTCTTGAATTGTTTTCATTTTAATTCTTCTACTTCTGCTTCTTCTCTTTCATATGTAGGATATTCTTCTATTCTATAAACCTTTAGATTCGAAATCAAACTTCTTACTTTTCTTGGATTTAAAATCCATTGAGGTTTTGATTTATCCTTATAGAAATCAGTTGCATTTAAGTTTGGATTTTCTTTTGTGACAAAATAGATTAATGTGCCCTCAGGAGTTTTTTTAAAAAATTTTGGAATTTTATAGTTTTTTAACCTATTTCTATATTGATACCAGTTTTTCAAATGGGCTGTACAAAGATGAACCCTTAGCCCTAATCTTTCTTTTTTAATTTTTTTTAATAGATCAAGACCTACTTTAAGAGAATTTTCTACAGTATATCCTTCCTCATTTAGAGAATATTTTTTGAGAATATATCTTTCTGAAGATTCTCCTGATTCTAATTCATTTAGATTAACAAATGAAATAAATGGCCTAACACATTTTATAAAAGTTAAAATCTCTTTTTGTTTATCTGGAAACATTGGAAGTTCAATTCCGATATTTTTCTTTTTCCAGAATTTTTTAGCTAAAGAAATTTTTCTTATTTCCTCTTGAATTTTTCCATCTAAATCTGGATGAAATCTAACTTCATCTATATATTCTGAAAGATTTTTTAATTTGAATTCATCAACTAACTTTGTTGAAAGATAAATATGAATATGAAATCTTTTTCCAAAATTTTGTTTTATTATTTTTGCATAATTTAATGTTCTTTCTAAATTAAGAAGGGGATCTCCTCCAGTTAAAGAACAACCTTTTGCACCAGAAATTTTTATTTCTTGAATTATATCCTTTTTAGATAAAATTTTTCTCTCATTAATATACGCTGTATCTTTGTTTTTTCGAATATTAGATAATGGGCAAAACTTACAACCTCTCGAGCATAAACCTGTTACAAAAACAACTGACTTTCTTCCTTTTACACAAAGCTTACAACCTTTTGGAAAAGATTTTAATCTATAAGAAGAATAATTTGTTTTCATTTTTTTAACCATTTTTTCCTTTCTTGTTCTGGAAATTTTTCAATTGCATAACGTAACATTGTCCGTGGCATTTCCTTATATCTTGTTTGAAGAAAAATTTCTAAGGTTTCTTTGTTTCTCTTTCCAACTTCTCTTAACATCCAGCCCACTGCTTTATGAATTAAATCATGTTTGTCTTTTAGAAGAACATTTGCAATAGATAAAGTTTCTCCAAATTTTCTTTCTTTAATAAATGCATAAGTTGAAACAATTGCAATTCTTTTTTCCCATAAATCTTTTGAATTTGCCAACATTCCTAAAACATCTTCATTATACTTTAAACAGAAATCTCCTATAATACTTGGAGCTGAAAGATCAACTAAATCCCAATTATTTATTCTAGACGTGTGCTTAAGATAAAATTCAAATATTCTTCTTTGATTTAATTTGTCTTTTTTAGATTTTTTATACATTTCAATTAAAATCAATAATCCAACTAAACGAATTTCATGAAATTTGTTTTGCAATAATTCTTCTACATCTACTAAAGATAATTCCTTAAAATATTTCTTAGAAATCTTTCTTTGTTCTGGAACAGTTAAACCTAGAAAAAAATCTCCTTCTCCGTATTGACCTTTTCCTGTTTTGAAAAATTTCTGAGAATGTTTTCCTCTTTGAGGGTCTGCTTTTGAAGTAATTTCTTGAATTAATTTAGATAACATAGAGATAAAGAGCTTAGAGGGTATAAAAGATTACTTATTCAAAACATTTCTAACAGGTCTTTTTGGAATCTTAACATCTGAAGGTTTTTGTTTTGACTGTTTCATTTCTTTTGATTTTTGTTTTTCAAATTGTTGACCCACATCTTCAATTGCCTTTTGTTTTTCTTTTTCTTCTACTTTATCATCAATTCCATCTTGATTTTTGTCTTCTTTTTCTTCTGTTTTTCCTTTCATAGTTTCTTTTGCTTTTTGCATTACTGTTTTTTTCTTTTCTATTGCATCTTTAGCATCTTTAGAACGTTTGTCTTGTCTCTTTTTCTTAAATTCTAATTTAGTTGGAAGGTCAACAGCATAAACTGAAACTATGTCTCCATCCTTTACTGCTTTAACTTTAATCTTATGAGGAGGATTTCTTATACCTCTAAACCAAAGAATTTCATTTAGAAGCCTATCTATTTTTATTTTTTTCAAATCCCTATCTCTAATTTGCATGTGTCTAACTAAAAATTCTTTTATTGTTTTAACTGCTTTAGGAGTTTTCTTATATCTTGCAACTTTTTGATAATGAGATCTAAGTGGAATAACATATTCTCTTTCAATCTTTTTTGCAATTTCTTTTTTAGGCATTTTATCCGAAATGAGATCTTCTTATTTTTCTTGGTGTAATTTTTAATTTAGTTCTTCTCCAAGATCTTCTATGTCTTGTTGTAGCAGAAGGATGAACTTTCTTTCCTTTACCAAACTTTTTTACAACTACCCAAAAAGGAGCCCATTTTGTTTGTCTTCCTTTTTTTGCAAGTTTAGTTTTCTTTTCAAAATTTTTAATTGGCATTTCAAAACAACCCCCTGGTTTTTTTGTATTTTCCTCTAATCTCTGAAGGACAATTTTCTTTTACACCTTGATTAAAATTGTAATTTATCATTTTATTGCCTCCAGAAATTTTTTACCTTTATCTGTTAATTGTCGTCCAGGTCTTTTACCTTTAATGCCCTTCATCTCTTTTGCAATTTCTGTAAAACCAGCTTTATCAGATTGCTGTAAAATTGTTCTAATTATTTTTCCTGAAGCTCTTCTAAATTCTTCTGGTTTGAAACCTCTATTCTTTTTTGAACCATACTTTGTTCTTAATCTATTTGTTCCTAAAATTTTCATTTTGTAAACTTGTCTAAGAACAGATGCAGATCTTTTGTACCAAAAATCAGGGTCATCAATAGGTCTTTCTTTTGCTGGACCAGATTTAACAAATAAAGACCATTCTGGTTGCTTAAACTCTGGAATTTGTTTCAAAGCTTCTGCTAATTTTAAATTATATTCATGTGCGTTTAATTCGAATACACTTGTCATTTGTTATTGCTCTTCTTGCGAAGATAGATTGGTCTTTTGACCTTTACTTAGAATTAATGGGAGAGTTGGGTTTATAAAAGTTTTTACTCTCTTGTTTTTCGCCATTTCTTAAGAATAATTGTGAAACCAATTAATTTTGAGGTAAAGTGTGGACCTAATTTTTCTAATAATTCTTCTGAATATTTTTTTACATCATCTTTATTTTGCCTTGCTGATGGAAGAACTGAAATTTTTACTGTTCGAGAATTTTGAAACTGCGTTTTTAGAGATTCTATAAAATTCTCTGTTATTCCTTGTTTTCCTAATTGTATGTTTCTGACAACCATTGTTTTATATCCTTTTTTCTTGCTTTTATTACTTTAGGTTTTGTTTTCAATGTCCAAGAACCAGGTTTAGAACCTTTTGGTTTTGAAACTTGTTGACCTGTGAAAATATGAAGTTTTATTGATTTTTGATTATCTCTCCAGTCTTGAGATTTTGCTGCACATGCTATTGAAATCTCAGATAAATCTTTCTTTGAAAATTCCAAAGAGTTTATTACACAAAATGGGCTTCCAGGCGCAACTGTGTGAAGAATTGTGTTGGGTTTCCCTTCAAATTCTTTCATTAATAAATCATTTGAATCCTCGTCTTTACCTAAAAAGAATTCTATTCCTGATGAGGTTTTAAGAGTTCTATATTTTTGTGACATAGAAAATTAAGGGGTTAGTTAGTTAAAAATTTATCCACAATTCTTAAACATTTTTTTTGATTAGGATAAGTTAATTTTTTTATTGCCTTTGCAAAATCTAACCATTCTGCTTTTTCATGTTCGCGCTTGTCTAAATTTATTTTATCTTGTTTTACTTGAACAGAAAATAGAGTATAGGTTTGTCCTTTGATTCCTTTTCTGTCTGTTAATTCTTTTGAATAATTGTATTTTCCTTTTTCTTTGTGATTGATTATCTTCAGAGGTTTCAAACCTGTTTCTTCTTTTAATTCTCTTTTAACAGCATGAAGATTTGATTCTAAAAAATTCTTTCCACCTTTTGGAAATTCCCAACCTTTCCAATGAAGTTTTCTTTTTTGAATAAGATAAATTGGAGAATTATTTTTACCTAAAGCATAAGTTACTATGAAGATTCCTTGACGGTATCTAGAAAAAAACATTTTAAGCCCATTTCTCTAAAGCTTTTTTTAGTTCTTGATGAGTCTTTGAATATTCTTTTAGAGAAATTTTTTTCATTGAAGCATCAACTGCTTGACGCATTGCTCTTGCTCCTGCAATTGTTCCATCTGGATGTCCATGAATTCCTCCACCTGCTTGAATTACAACATCATTGCCCATAAAATGAATTATTTTGTCAACAATTCCTGGATAAACTCCTCCTGAAGCAACTGCAAAAACTGGTTTAATGTGATACCAATTTTGAGAAAGATTTTCTTTTGTTTTTTGTGTTGCAGAATGCTCTATTTCATCTTCTATATGTAAAACTTCATCTTTTCCTCCAGTCATTTTTCCATAAGCTGTTCCAATATGTAATGTGTCAACACCAACCATTCGTGCAAATTGAGCAATTACTTCCATTTTCATTCCATGATTTCCTGTTCTATCAAACATTGCATGACCTGCTCGATGTGCATGGATTGGAAGTTTAGTTATTTTTCTTGCTAATTGTAATGCAGACCAACCCAAGGTCAAGATATCTAACATAATATAATTTCCACCATTTGCTTCAACAAATTTTATTCTCTTAATCATCTCATCTGCAGGTGCAGTACAATTTGCCAAATAAACTTTTTTTTCACCTGTTTCTTTTTCTGCTTTTTTCATTAATTTTAATGTTTCAGGAATTCTTTTATAAAAATTATTAAAAGTTTGAGAAGTTAAATTTTCATCATCTTTTACAACATCACAACCTCCTAACCAAGAGTTATATGCAACTTTTGCATGTTCTTTTTCATTTAATCCAACTTTTGGTTTTACAATTGTTCCAACTAAAGGTCTTTCTTTAACCCCTAAATATTTTCTTATTCCTGAAATTCCAAATTGAGGGCCTTTGAATTTGTCTAACATAATTTTTGGTAAAGTTACATCTTCCCAAAGTAAACCTGTTACACATTTCATTCCATAAATATTTCCTCCAATAGAAGACATTATATCTGGAACAGAATTTAATTCAAATAAATCACAAGGATAAGCAATTCTACATCTTTTGTTTTTCTCATCTAAATAATAAACTCTTGGAGTTATTTTTTCTTGAGTTTTTTTGTTTATAGTAGAAATGTCTGTCCAAGTTCCAACTGAACTTTCTCCTGCAGTAATTGAACAAACTTCTCTAAAAGAATAACCTTTTGCAGGAATTATTTTAAATTGACATAGAACATCTGTTGATTTAGGTTTATATTTCAAATCAATAAAGCTTTCGTAATGTACTCTTGTCATTTTAACTCTTTTTTATTTCATATCCCTCTTTTGTATCATTGATAACAAAACCTAGTTTATTAATTTTCTCTCTTAATTTATCAGAAAGTTTCCAGTTCTTTTGATTTCTTGCATTTAATCTTTGTTCTGCTAATTCTTTTACATCTTTTGGAATTTTTATTTTTTCTTTTTCCAAGAGTTTTAATCCTAAAATTTTATCTATCTCTTTAACTGTAGAATATTTTCCTTTTGCTTTTGAATCTCGTAGAAGTTTCCAGATTAAATTTAATGCTGCTGCTGTGTTTAAATCATCGTCCATTAATTCTTTGAATTCATTTAAATAAGAATTATTTGGAGAAGAATCTTTTTCCAATTCTAAAGCTGAATTTTTTAATCTTTCTAAAGAAACTTTTGATTCATCTAATTTTAATTTTGAAAAATCCATTGGTTTCCTATAATGGTTATTTAGAATAAAGTATCTTATTGTTTCTCCAGAATAATCTTTTAATATATCTTTTATAGTTTTGAAATTTCCCAAAGATTTTGACATTTTAACTTTGTCCACATTAATCATTCCATTATGAAGCCAGTAATTTGCCATTTTCTTTTCATAACCTGCTTCTGATTGTGCAATTTCATCTTCATGATGAGGAAAGATTAAGTCTTGACCTCCTGCATGAATATCAAAAGGATTGCCTAAAATTTTATGAGTCATTGCAGAACATTCAATATGCCAACCCGGTCTTCCTTTTCCCCAAGGAGATTCCCATGAAGGTTCCTTGGGTTTAGAAAACTTCCAGAGAACAAAATCTTTTGAATCATTTTTATTGTGTCCTTTTGTAGAATCTTTTAATTGTCTTTTACTTTTTAATTCTGTTAAATTTATCTTAGATAATTTCCCATAATCTTTAAACTTAGAAACTTGATAATAAACCCCATCTTCAGGTAAAATGTAAGTATAACCTTTTTTTTCTAATCTCTGAATTAAATCAATCATTTCTTTAACATATTCTGTTGCTCTTGGTTGAACTGTTGGAGGAGAAACCCCTAATTCTTTAGAATCTTCTTTATGTATCTTAATATTCTTCGCTGTTAATTCTTGAATTGAAATACCTAAATCATTTGCCTTATTGATAATCTTATCTTCTATATCTGTTATGTTTGAAACAAATTTAACTTTGTAATCAGAATATTCCAAATAATTTCTTAAAACATCAAAAATGATTTGCACTCTTGCATGTCCCAAATGAGGAACATCGTTTACAGTTGGACCACAAACATACATACCAACTTGATTTGGTTTTATTGATTTGAAAACTTCTTTTTTTCTAGATAAAGTATTGTAGAGTTTTAACATATTAATTCTAAGAGGATGTTATTTAAAAAATTAAGGATTATTTAATCCTTAAGAAAAGTTGTTCTCCTGAGAAATAAGGAGTTCCATCTTTTGTTACAGTTAATTTATACTCAATTGAACAAAGTGGGGCTTCATCTGGAATACTAAAAAAGACGCTATAAGGTGTGTCTAAACTTGTACCAGAAGCTAAAGTAAATGAACCTGTTGGATAATTTTTATATTCGAATAAATTTTTTGCACCAGTTGACCCAATTCCGCAAGTATCTTGAACATACTCTACTTTATATTCAAAAACTCCAGATGTTTCTTGATTATTATAAATGGAGAAAGCAAAACCTGCTGGTTTATCATTTCCTTTTTTTAATTCAACTACTCCATCAGTAGGCATTAAAACTAATTTTCTATTTTCTTCTGCAAAGAGTTTATTTACCTCATTAATTAATGAACTATCTATTTGACTAACTGCTTTTTGAGAACTAGAAAAAATACCTTTTGTTAAGATTAATCCTAAAACTAAAACACTCATTAACAAAACAATAGTTACGATTGTTCCAACACTCATCTCCATTGCTGCTTTATTATTTTTCATTTTATGCTGTTGGTAACTGTTCCATGAAATTAGCTAAAACAGTTACTAATAAAATTATGAATAAAATATCTAAGACAATTCCTACGATTGATAGAATTAATCCTGCTTTTCCAATCTTATTTGGATTTTTTCTTTGTTGATTTATTGAAAACACTAAGGATACAATAAACATCACAAAACTTGCAATAGGAGAAAACAGAGTTACAAAAAATCCTGCAATTGCCAAAGTAAATGCAGAAACTCCTAAGTGTTCTTTTTTATAGTCAGACTTAGCCACACTCTTTTTCATGATTGTATTAAGGAGGATTGGTTTATAAAAGTTTTGAAGAAGAATTATTTTTAGAATGGGAGTGGGAGCTCAAATAAATTTGGCTAAGTCCTCGCCTTGCTGCGGTTTCAAATCCACGCCGTGATTTGAAAAGGGAGTCGTGGAGAATATTCATTCTCCGTAACAATTCATTCTTCATTGTTAAACCCAAGGGTTCGACTCTAATTAAGATTTATTAGAAAATGGGAGTGGGGGGAGTCGAACCCCCGACACCATGATCTTCAGTCATGTGCTCTCCCGCTGAGCTACACTCCCGTATTTTTTGTGTAACAAAAGCCCTGAAAGGACTGAGCTACATTCCTATATCAAAAAGAAATGAAAGATGTTTTTTTAAATGTTTAGAAAAGGAAAAATAAAATAAGCAAGCCAGAAATAGGCCACATTCTGTTATTCGCTGTAATCAGACCGAATATGTTGACATTCAACTAAGCGGCTCAAAGCCTTGCACCAGCCAAGATGTTCGTTCCATCGTAACTTAATACGCTCGTCTCTATATCAGAGCTATGCCTCACGACACCCAAGATTTCCTTGGTGGCTTTTTATGGTGTGCGGACCTTCCTCAGAACTCAAAAGCCATATCTTTGCTTTTTGACAATTTAATGCCTGAATTCCGGAGTCAACTATCCAGCTTGCTTGAAAATAATTAATGGAAAAAGTTTATAAACCTTCCCTATATTCAGAATATATCCAATAACTACATCGTTTGAAGTTGTATTCTAACTCTCGAACGCATAGGTAGAAGGAAACAATCAAGATGGCAGAAATAGAACAACAATTAAAAGAAGCTTTAGTGAAGTTAAGAGAATCAAAAGAAAGAAAATTTAATCAAACAGTAGATTTTATCATAAACTTACAAAAATATGATGTTAAAAAGAATCCTTTAAATGTTTTTATTAATGTTCCTTATAAAACAAAAGATAAAAAAGTTGCAGGATTTTTAGAAACAGATAGTAAATTTATTGATAGTATTACTGAAAATGATTTTAAAATTTATTCTGATAAAGCTAAATTAAAAAGTCTTGTTAAAAAATATGATTTCTTTATTGCTCAAGCTAAATTAATGCCAAAAGTTGCAACTGTTTTTGGAAGAGTTTTAGGTCCAGCTGGAAAAATGCCTTCTCCACAATTAGGAATTCTTATGAATGCTGATGAAAAATCTATTGAAGAATTAAAGAGCAAGATTAATACAAGTGTTAGAATTAGATTAAAAGAACCAAGTATAAAAGTTCCTATTGGAAAACAGAATATGAAAGACGAAGAATTAATTGCAAATGCAATGAGCATCTATCATGATTTAGTTAAAAAATTCCCAAGAGAAAAAGAAAATGTTAGAAATTTAGAAATTAAATTTACTATGAGTAAACCAATTAAAATAAGTGTGAAATAAAATGAAAACAGTTGTTGAAAATATCCCTGCAGTTAAGATAAAAACAGTAAAAGAACTAAAAGATTTAATTAGCAAGAGCAAAACAATTTTAATTGCTTCAATAAAAAATATCCCTAGTTCTCAATTCCAAGAAATTGGAAAAAAATTAAGAGGGAAAGCAATTGTTAAAGTTCCAAAAAAGAATTTAATGAATAGGGCGCTTGACGAATCTAAAAAAGAAAAGATTGGAGAATTAAAAGAAAGATTAGATGACAGTTTTGCAATTTTATTTTCAGAATTAGATGCTTATGATTTAGCTAGTGAATTATTAAAAAATAGAACTCCTGCAAAAGCTAAAGTTGGACAAATTGCAATTACAGATATTGAAGTACAAGCTGGACCAACAGATTTGGCTCCTGGACCTGCAATTAGTGAACTTGGAGCATTAGGAATTCAAATTCAAATCCAAGGTGGAAAAATTGAAATTAAAGAACCGAAAATTATTGTTAAAGCAGGAAAACCTATTCCTCAAAATGCAGCAGATGTAATGAGCAAATTAGATATTAAACCATTCACAATTGGTTTTGTTCCTCTTTGTGCATATGATTCTGAAGCAAG
>Ga0172381_10008467_pt1 | contig 10053 bp, 9 predicted proteins | sample Leawel6488metaG_FD_119754 | JGI IMG/M metagenome (GOLD analysis project Ga0172381, IMG submission 119754) | Leachate microbial communities from a municipal landfill in Southern Ontario, Canada - Leachate well 64-88 metaG | ecosystem: Engineered > Solid waste > Landfill > Unclassified | place... | reverse complement strand
TTAAAGAAATTTCAGCAAGTCTTTTTACTTCATGATCTTTTAGAACCTGCTGGTTTGATTTTTCAGGACTTAATTTTGCAGTTGTCTGGTTTCCTCCTGAATCTCTTACTATTGCAATTTTTTTGTCCATTACTTTTCTATCCAGAATTTCCAATTCTCTTGAAATCACATACTTATCTGGGGTTATTGTTCCTGAAACAATTCCTTCTCCTAATCCAAAAACTGCCTCAAGAATTATACTTTCTGTCTGATTTGTCGGGTCTTTTGAGAATATAACTCCTGATTTGTCTGAATCAACCATCTTTTGAACAACTACTGCAAGACTTGCCTTTATTTTTTCATATCCTTTTTTATGACGATAATAAGTCGCTCTTGAGGTAAATAATGAAGCAAAACATTTTTTTATGCTTAACAATAAATTACTTTTTCCCTTTATATTAAGGAATGTTTCCTGTTGTCCTGCAAAACTTGCATCAGCTAAATCTTCTGTTGTAGCAGAAGAACGGACTGCTACAAATACAGGTTCTGTGTTTTTTAAAATTTCAAGAACAGTTTTATTAGCATTTTTTAAGTCGCTTGTATCCAGAAGGCCGTAAGATTCAATAATCTCCTCCTGCAAGTCTTTTGGAATTTCGGCATCGATAATGAGCTTTCTTATTTTTTCAGTTGTTTCATTAAGCTCTTTTGTATTCTCATAATCTATTGTGGTTAGCAATTCCTGAATCTGCTCTTTTAATCCTGCTTTTTCAATAAAGTAATCATATGCTTGGGCAGTTATAACAAATCCTGCAGGAACATTTATCTTTGCGTTATATATCTCGGCAAGATTAGCTCCTTTTCCTCCTGCAATATTTCCTGAATCTTTGTTTAATTCAGAGAACCATTTTACTAAGTCTATCTTTCCCTCTTTTTCGTTCATATTAAAGAAAATGAAAGATGGTTAATAAATATTATTATTTTTGCCTTTTTTCTATTCTTTAGAATGTGTTTTACTTACTTATTGCTTCAACAGGGCAAGATTCAATTGCTTCTTTAACACAAGGCAGGTCTTTTTGTGCTTTAACAAAAGCTTTTCCGTCTTTGTCTAATGCAAAAACCTCACTGCAGATGTTTGTGCAAAGTCCGCAACCAACACACTTCTCTTTGTTTACTTTAGTCATAAAAAAATCAAAGCAGATAAAGTTTATAAATCTAATTTCTTTTGTTAAATTATGTCAATATTATTCATTGTTTTGGGAGTTGTTGTATTAATTGCAATAATTTTCATATATTTCTTCAACAGGTTTGCAACACTTGGAAACAGGATTGATAACTCTTTAAGCCAAATTGATGTTCAATTAAAAAGAAGAGCAGATTTAATTCCAAACCTTATAGAAACTGTTAAGGGATTTACAAAGCATGAAACTGCAGCTATAAAAGCTGTTACTGACGCAAGAAAAGCACTTGTTGCTGCAGGAAATCTTGAAGGAAAGGTTAAAGCAAATGATAAGCTGGAAAATGCTTTAAAGACTGTTTTTGCTCTTGCTGAAAATTATCCTAATCTTAAAGCAAATGAAAATTTCTTAGAATTGCAGAAAGAACTTGCTACAACAGAAGACAAGATTTCATATGCAAGACAGTATTACAATGACAGCATTCTTACTTACAATACTTTATGCACGACTTTTCCTGGTACGATGTTTGCAGGAATCTATGGAAAGAAGAAGAGAGATTATCTGCAGATAGCAGAAGCAGAAAGAAAATTACCGAATGTTAAATTTGATTAAATTTTCATTCATTCGTTGCTTTGCACCAAATGAGAGAAAGAATGTTAAAGTTGAGTTCTAAATATAAATATTTATTAATAGGTTTTAATTTCTTTTATTATGAGAGAAATGATAAATGAGGAATTAGCCAAATCTCTTCTTGAATCTATAAGAGGAAAGGGAGAAGATGTAAGATTCCCAAAGGAAGAGGTGGAAAAAGACAGGCAGAGGCAATATCAATTCTTTGAAGAATCAATTAGAAAAGAGCGAAGACGACAAGCAGAAGCTTGGGAAGCAGCTTCCAGAATTTATATAACAATCTGATTAAATTTTAAATTCATAACTCTTAAAAACTAATTCCTCTTCTCATTTTTACTAACATGGAAGAAAAAAGAATTCATTTTGATGATCAGATATCAAGAAATAAAATAATGTCCTTTATCCTCATGGCAGTTGTATTTATTGTTCTTGTTCTTATTATTTATGTAATTGGTTCTTTATGGGGAAAAGTAGATATTTTTGTAATCTTTATTTTTGCAATTATCTTTTCTATTGGATATCTTTTATTCAGTTATTATAATTCAGATAAGATTGCAATTGCCAGTGTTGGAGCAAAAGAGGCAAAAGGGAGCGAATACAAACAATATAGAGATATTGTTGAAGGGCTTACAATAGCTTCAGGACTTCCTATGCCAAAAATTTATGTTATGAGTTCAAAGCAAATAAATGCATTTGCTTCAGGAAGAAATCCAGAACATGCTGTTCTTTGTGTTACTCAAGGGGCTTTGGAGAAACTTGACAAGAAAGAACTTGAAGGGGTTTTAGCACACGAGTTGGGTCATGTTGCCTCTTATGACATCAGATATATGACACTTGTTTCTGTTATGGTTGGAATGATTGCTATTATTTCTGAGATATTTTTGAGAAGCTTATGGTTTGGAGGAAACAGGAACAATGAGAGTAAAGGAAATGCTGTATTTATGGTAATTGGTTTGGTGTTGGCAATTCTTGCTCCAATTGTTGTTCAGCTTGTTCAACTTGCTATTTCAAGGAAGAGAGAATTTTCTGCAGATGCTTCAGCAGTTAAGTTTACAAGATATCCTGTTGGACTTATAAGTGCATTAAAAAAAATAAAAACCGAAAACGAACCTGAAAAGAAAATAAGCAAAGCAGTTGCTCCTTTATTTTTTGCAAATCCTTTCAGAGAATTGGGAAGCACGCATCCAGACATTAACAAGCGAATTGCTGTTCTTGAGAAAATGTAATTGTTAATTTTATAAACCCCTTTTCATATTTCTTGCTATGGGTGTGATTAGAAACGTTCTTTTAATATTTGTATCTCTCTTGCTATTTGTTTCATTCTCTTTTCTTATTTTATCTCTTACACTTTCTTCTTCTTTAACTTATGATAATGTTAGAACTCAATCTGTTTCTATTATCCATGATGTTCTGGAAAATGATTTTAATATTAGTTCTATGATAAGCCAGAGTTATGTACTTATGGACTATTACTGCAAAAATCATTCAGTCTATAATTTTAATGCAAATGGATATCCTATAAGCATTTCATGTGATACTGTTGCTAAAGGGCATGAAGCTATTGTAGAAGAAGGGGTTAAAGAGCTTATTGCCAAAATTTATTATCAAGATTATGACTGCACTTTTTTTGCCTGTTTTAAAAAAGGAGGAGTTCCGATATTCTTAATTTCTAAACTGGCTCATGATTCCTTCTTAAAATACTTTTTTTTATTTTTTGCATTATCTCTTGTTTTTCTAGCTTTTGCCTTCTTTTTACTTGAGAAAAAAACAAACCTTACTATTTTTGCAGGAGGCGTGCTTATTCTTGCAGCTCTTCCATTTATAAAAATTGGAGGAGTTCTTAGTTTTCTTTCAGATAAAATTTATTTCCAATTTATGAAAATTTTCCTTTCTCAATCCAAAACAATTGCAATAATTGTTATTATAATAAGTGTAGCTCTTATTATCCTTGGAATTGTCTTTAAATTCCTTAAGGTTGGAATTTCAGCTTCTAAAATTATATCTAACATAAAGAAGGGAAGAAATAAAGATACCAAGTAATAAAAAGACCTAATCGGTTCTTTTTAGGACATTTCCCTTTGGATTTATGGTCACGCCTGATATTCAACCTAATCGGTTCTTTTTAGGACATTTCCCTTTGGATTTATGATCACGCCTGATATCTTTTTATAGTTTCTTTTTTTATAATTATTATGTGCAAATTATGCGAGACAAATCCGGTTTATGAATTTACTAATCAAAGGAAGCTCTGCAAACGATGTTTTATCAATTATTTTTATAAGAAATTTCTTTTTACTATAAGGAAATTTGAAATGATTAGTGTTAAGGATATTGTTGGTTATAAAAAAGGAAATGATGTTAAAAGTGTTGTTCTTGAAGAAATGCTTAATTTTGTTTCAAAAAAATACGGGTTTAATATAGCAGTTCTTCCTAATGCCAAAATAAGTAAGATTGCCCTTATTTCTTCTCTTGATTCTGAATCCGCAAAAATTATTAGTGTCTTAATAAACGGCAAGTCAAAAGAGTTAAAATCTTGCTTCCCTATTTCTGGAAAGGAAGTAAAACCTCTTTATCTGTTTCTTGATGAAGAAATAATTTTATTTGCCAAACTAAAGGGGCTAAAATTTAAAGACAATAAACAGAATTCAGATAAGATAAAAACGTTTATTGGTGAAATGGAAAAGAATCATCCTGAAGTAAAGCGGGCAATTGTTAATAGTTTTTTAAAACTTAATTTTAAATAATCATCCTTTTTTCTGTCTTTCCATAAATCTATTTATGAACTTTCTTGTTTCATCATTTTCTTTTTTTACTGAATTAAGGATATAAACAGGCATTCCGTCTCTTGTTTCTTTATCTGATTTTATATTTACTCTTAAGAGATTGTTCATAGTTTCACTTAATAACACTTCTCCGTCAGATAATGTTGCTATCTTTTTTGACATTCCAATTACATTTCCCATCCCCATAAATTTGAATATCCCATCTTCTCTTTTTCCAACAATTTCTCCTTTATTAAGCGAAATTCCATAATTCATTTTTTGATTAAACATCTTATTATGGTTCATCATAATTCTTTGGATTTCCTGTGCAAGTTCAAGAGCGGTAGGTTCATTTTTCATTGTTCTTGTATTTGAAGGAGCAAGAAGGAATAAAAGGTAGTCATTATTTTCATAGGTTACTGCTTTACTTTCTTGTGCACGATTTATTATTTCTTTTAAAGTATCAGAAGGGCTTCCTTTTCTTACACGGAATTCCCTTAAATTTTTTATTTTTAATCCAATAATGCTTGCGTCCTGATTTTCTCCTTTTATGGAAAGAGAAAGTTCAGCTTTATTTACAGGAGTAATTATTGCATTTTCAGTCATTACAGGAATTGTTTTTCTTTCATTAATATTCTTTTCAAATATTTTTTCTTTTTTAAATCCGCTAAATCTTCTTTTTCTTAATTTTTTTAAGAGGAGATACAATATAATTAGTAAAATAAGCCCAAATAAAACCCATGCAAAAGCAGTTAAATTACCGCCTTGTTCTTTTATTCCAATTGCTCTTCCTGTAAGGCTCATTGTTTCACTTACTTCCGCTCCTTCATCGCTTAATATCTTCACATTATATTCTCCTTTTGGGGCAGTTAATACATAGTTTTTAGTTTCCCCTACCTCTAGATTAATGTGGATATTTAATGGCTCTTCTTCTATTTTTACTAATAAAGTTTTATTATATAAAACATTTCCATCGTTTGTTATTTGGATTGTTTTATTTATTATTCCGACTACGATGCTTTCTTTTGTTTTTATTAAAAAGTTATCTTCTGCAGTTAAATCTCCTGATGAAGCTAGAATCTTCCATTCTGCTGGAGGAGTTTCTTTTGCAATTGGGTAAATTAATGATTCCCCCCTAGTCATTTCTTTCTCTTCAAGTATTTTTCCCACAGAGTCTTTTATTGTAATAAAAACGCTCTTATTTATTGCATTTCCTGTTTGGTCTTTTAAGGTAGTTGTTATTATTGCTGATGAACCTGGATTTACTTCTTTACTTTCAAATACTATCTCAAGAGCTGTTGGGACCTGGTTTATTGAGATATTATATTCTACAGTTCCATAATTAGTTATGATATTATTGTTATCTTCTTCATAAGCTTTTATTTTTAAAAGGTAATTTCCTGCTTTTAGTGTTGAGGGCAAAGAGATATTAAATGCATAATCTCCATTATTTATTGTTCCGAGCTGCTTTATCTCCAGGTTGACATCTCCTGTTTCAATAGTTGCTTCAACTATTCCATTTGAATTTCCTCCTGTTTCTTTTGTTACTTTTCCATTCAACTGAATTATCTTTCCAGAATCATAATTGGTTTCATCTAAAATTCCACTTATACTAAGAGAGCTGGATATTTTAAATTCCTCACTTAGCACATATTCTCCTCCTGCGATTGCCTTTATTCTGCATATTCCGCTGTTTCCTCCAATATTGTCTTTTATAAGAACAAGGCGCGAGTCAAAGCTATCTTCTGCTCCTGCAACAAGGTTTATCCCATTTTTATAAAAATTAATTTCTGAGCCGTCACAAGCCAGATTTACTTCAACTACTCCTGAAATTGGAGCTAATGTCTTTATTGTTATTGGGCAGTTTATTGTATCTCCCAGATTGTATACTTCTTTTATAGGCTGAGTAAATATTATTTCAGAACTTACAAATGAAAGAAAAAATATTATAGAAAATAAAACGAATAAACTTTTTTTTAGTCCTCTTTTCATTTTAATTTTTTAGGATGAATTGTAAATTTTATATTTACTTTTCATTTTAATTTTCCTCTATGGAAATAGCAAATTCTTATTTATAAACATTTGTCCGTTTTTTGCTTTATTTTCTTTTTTAGATTAAATAATAAAAACTTTCTAAGGAATTATCTGCAGGAAAATTTAATGAAGAATTATTTAAGTTTTTTAGGCAAAGGTTTTGACTTTCCAAATACATGTATGCTTTTTTTGCCGTTTCCTACAGGAATTTGCCCTATCTTTATTAAATATTTCCAGTAATATGGCTCTTTTACCATTTTTGGCTGATAATAATAATCTGCTCCTCCTGTCGGGTCTTTATATTTTCCTCCAAGTACTTTTTGAGCTATAGTTAAACAATCAAGAAATTCTTTTTTGTTATGTTCTAAAGGTTTTTTTAAGAATGTGCTGCTATCAAAGTCAGTATTAAAACAGGAGTATTGAAATGGCTGTAAAATTACTTCTTTTAACTCCATATTTCTTATTTTTTCCCTGTTTAAAACAGTATAAGCAACAGCAATCTTCTCGATTTTAGAGCATCCCTCTGCTTCTCCAAAGATTAATCTTGCTAAAAGACGTTCTTCAGAGTCTTTATTGAAATCATCTGTTCTATAATTTAAGAAATCATCAAATTTTTGAAAGGATTCTTTGGAATTTTCTCTTTCAATCTGCTTTATTGTCTCGTCTTTCCAACTATCTCTTAATAGGCTTTTTGGCATTTCATAAGAAATTGGTTTTGCTTCCTCTTTTTTGAATCTGCCCATTTCAAAGGAAGTTAGTCCTGCTAATGCTATAAGGGATATAGGTATTGAAATTAAAGATTTTTTTCTCATAATTTTCCTCAGGAAAAATGTTTTTTAAACCTTTGCTTGAGTTCAAATACTATTGGATTTAGGCAAATAATTTTATAAACTTCTTACCTCTTTGTTTTTCATGAAGATTTTACTCTTACATACAGATTATATTAAGTTTAAGGCTTTGAAAAAAGCCCTGAAAAGTGTGGCTGAACTTTCAGACAAGGAAAAGGAAGAGAAAACAGTAAAAGAAGCACTTGTTGTCATGACTGCTGTTGAGAAATCAGACAGTGATGTTAAGAAAATTGTTGAAAAGCTTGTTGAAAATGTAGCAGATGTTGCAAAACAAGTTAATGCAAAGAATATTGTTCTTTATCCTTATGCTCATCTTTCCAGCAATTTATCTTCTCCAGATTTAGCTATTGAAGTTCTTGATGAAGCAGAAAAATCATTGAAGAAAAACTTTGAAGTTACAAGGGCGCCTTTTGGATATTACAAAGAATTTGAATTTAAGGTTAAAGGACATCCTCTTTCGGAATTAAGTAGAGAGATAAAGCTTGAAGGCGATGGAAAGGCACAAGTTGAGGAACACGAACCGGAATTAACTCTTTCTCAGAGAAAAAATTTACTTAAAATGATGAGTAAAGTTCATATGAGTACATTAAAAGGAGAAAATGGGATGAAAAGCAATGTAGAATTGGGGAGAGAATTAGACTTATATATAGTAAGTGAAATTGTTGGAAAAGGTTTACCTCTATTTACCCCCAGGGGTACTGTAATCAAGAGAGAATTGGAAAGGTTTATTGTTGATGAAGAATTGAAAAGGGGATATCAATATACTACAACGCCTATTATGGCAAAAGCGGATTTATATAAAATTTCAGGACATTGGCAACATTATAAAGATTCTATGTTTGTTCTAAATGTGGGGGATGAAATATTTGCATTAAGACCGATGACTTGTCCATTTCATTTTATAATCTATAAAAGTAAACCTAGAACCTATAAGGAACTCCCTATAAAATATGCTGAAATTTCTAATTTATTTAGAAATGAAAAATCAGGCGAATTAAGAGGATTAACAAGAGTTAGACAATTTAGTTTGGCCGATGCACATATAATTTGTAAACCAAATCAAATGGAAGAAGAATTTGAGAAAGTGATAGATTTAATAAATTATGTAATGAAGACTCTGGGAATTAAAGATACTTGGTATAGATTTTCTAAATGGGATCCTAAAAATAAAGAAAAATATATTGATAATTCAGAAGCATGGGAATCCTCTCAAAAATCAATGAAGGATATACTAGATAAATTAAGAATAAGATATATTGAGGCAGAAAATGAAGCAGCATTTTATGGTCCAAAATTGGATTTACAATATAAGGATGTTTATGGAAAAGAAGATACTTTAATTACTGTTCAAATTGATTTTGCACTTCCAGAAAGATTTGATTTAAATTATATAGATGAAAATGGAAAATTTCAAAGACCGATGGTAATACATAGATCTTCTATAGGATGTATAGAAAGGACATTGTCTTATCTTCTTGAGAAAAAACAAGGTAGACTTCCAACTTGGCTTGCTCCGACTCAAGTTAAAATAATTAATTTTACTGATAGAAATATTCTATTCTGTGAAAAATTCTCTCAGGAACTTGAAAAAGAAGGGATAAGAATTGATAAAGATTTCAGACAAATATCTGTTTCTAATAAGATAAAAGATGCAGAATTAATGAAAATTCCTTATATTATTGTTATCGGAGATAAAGAAGAAAAAGAAAAAACTTTAGCTATAAGAAAACGAGGGAAGGGAAAACCAATTTTTGGGATAAAGAAAGAAGAATTTATAAAAGAAATTCTCGAGGAAATTAAAAGCAAGAATGAAAATTAAAGAACGTCTTCTTGCTAAAATTATCCTTGAACATTGCTTTAACCTTAAAGGGGGAGATTTTCTCGTGGTATCTTTTCCTAAAGAAGTTTCTTCTTTTGTTAATACCTTAAATGAAGAAGCTTTTTATCGGAATATAAAGATAATTAATCAGAGTAAATCATCTAACACCTTAAAATTAGAAAAAGATATTTTAAATTTACTTCCTCTTATAAAACAACATAAGAAATATTTACATATAAGGACTTTTTTTGTTCATGAAAACAAAAAGATATCAAAAATAAAAGGAGATATTTACAAAAAATTAAATAAAACTTTATCTAATAAGCATATTTCTTCGTGTACCTTAACCTTGTTTTTTAAAAAATATAAAATTGATAAAACTACTTATGCAGCATGTTTTTTAGATTGGGATAAAATTCAAAAAAAGTTAATAATTTTACAATCAAAATTCAAAAAAAGATCTAAACTTCACTTAATTGGAGAGGGTATTAATCTATCCTTTTTCGTTAAAAAAAAATCTATAGGGATAGATTTCGGTAAAAAAAATATGCCTGGAGGAGAATTATTTATGTTACCAATCCAAAAATCTATTAATGGATATATCAAATTTGATTCTTCCTTATTTTTTAATGGTAGGCAAATAGGGGGAATTCTATTAACCTTTAAAGATGGAAAATTAATAGATTATCATTCTGATATTAAAAAAGAATTAATCTATTTTTTTAAACAAAATCCCAAAATATTCATAGGCGAATTTGGGATTGGGTTTAATCCTAAAATTCCTAAGATAATGGGAGATATGTTTT
>Ga0172381_10008466_pt1 | contig 10054 bp, 13 predicted proteins | sample Leawel6488metaG_FD_119754 | JGI IMG/M metagenome (GOLD analysis project Ga0172381, IMG submission 119754) | Leachate microbial communities from a municipal landfill in Southern Ontario, Canada - Leachate well 64-88 metaG | ecosystem: Engineered > Solid waste > Landfill > Unclassified | place... | reverse complement strand
TCCACCACGACCGCCGCCTTTGCCAGGAAGCGTATCTTCCGGACGAGACAGGAACTCTTTGATGTAAGCATCAACTTTCGCCAACTTAGCTGCATCACCAGCAGCCGCTTCGCGAAGCTGTTTCTTGGTGCTCATAAGAACACGATTAACCTGGAACTTGGTCACACCAACCTGCTCAGCAATCTGAGTGTAGGAATGATCCTTCACGAGAGTAAGAATCTGCTTAACCTGATCAGAGTTCATCTGAGCAGCGGGTTTCTTGCGATCCTCACCAGACTTCTTAACGCCCTTTACTTTCGGAGCTTTTGCTTCTGCCGGTGCTTCGGCTGCCGGAGCTGCCGCGGGTGCATCTTTGGGTTTTGCGAACGGGAATGTTGCCATAACTTTGTGCCTCCTAAATTGTTTTTTGTTTTTGTTTAATTTGTTTATTGATTTCCGCCAAGATGACATCCATCTTGACACCTTCCGCATTCATAATCGCTCTTTTTAAATCAGTATTAGTAATAATGCTAATTAAATTATTTAATTGTTTGTCTGAATCTGGCCATTTTAATTTATATTCAAATCCAGACCGTATACAGGCATTCAGTTGATTTGGATTCATTTCTCCCAAACCCTTAAACCTGCTAATTTTAAAACCATTGTTTCTAAATTGATCAACTGTTGAATAATCATAAATTGGATAATATTTATTTGCTTTTGTTGCGCCATATAATGGTGGAATAACAATTGAAACTTTACCATTTTTGATAAAATCTGAAGCGAATTTTTGGAGTACTAAGATAACCAATACTGCTATGTGTTTTCCATCTTCATCAGCATCACCAATAATCTTTATAGATTTATATCTTCGATTATTGACAGGTCCTAAAGCTTCCAACAAATCTTTAATTTCTTTGTTGTTTTTAATCTTGTCTAGGGTTGCTGATTCAACATTTAACACTTTTCCTCTCAAAGGATAAATAGCTTCTGATTTTTTAATAGTAATTTGTTTAACTGTTCCACCTGCTGAATCCCCTTCGACAATGTACAATACATCACCAGGAATTACCTGACAATCTTTCAATTTGTTTCCAGCGGAAACTCTTTTACTAGATCTTGCCGATTTAGAAGATCCATTTACTATCTTCTGGTGCAACTTTCTTTCCAGATTAGATTCAATAACGTCAATAACTTGTTCTGTAAACCAATCAATTTGACCTTTTAATGGATCAATTAGAATCTTTTTAACGTCCAAAACCATTCGAACTTTAGTTTGACTATCGAACTTTGGTTCTGGGACGCTTATCATTATAAAAGATCTTAATCCATTTAAATACTCTCTATCATTGATTTTTGAAAAACTTTTATCGATCTTTTCATTTATTGATTTTTTCAATTCAGTATGAAAAGAACTAATAAATTTTCCATCACAAGCTCTTAGATTTACATTTCCCAATGTAATAGAATCATCATTTTCCGCATAAGTTGCATATATTTTGATATGATTCTTATTATCTGGTGTACTGTATGATAATGAATATAATTGATCATCATCGGCGAGAGCTAAATGTTGTTTTACATATGATTCAAATTCCATTTTCGGAATCTCTTTATCATTAAATGTAAAACCTTTCAAATCAAAAATAGATTGAACTGTTATTAATCTCTCAATAAAATAACGATTATTAAATTCTAATGATTCAAAGTGTTTCTTGTTTGGTTTAAATCCTATCACAGTTGTATATGATAAATCGTTATCAACATCTTCTGTAACCGATTTTAATTCTGCATTGACAAAAGAATAAGTAACCATTCGATTCTTATTGTTTCTGTCACGAGTTTTCACTATTAACCAATCTGATAATGCATTTACCGCTGTTAAACCAACACCATGCATACCAATTAATGTTTTGTAATCTTCGTTATCAAACTTTGAGCCTGAAAACAATTTCGTACAAAATATAATAATTGTATCGTCTGTGGTGCCGTCAGCACATTTCATTTTTCCTAAAGGAATACCACGTCCATTGTCGCTTACCCAGAACGATCCATCTTCCATATTATTAAATACCTTGATCTCTGTTGCAAATCCATTTGCAACTTCATCAATCGCATTGTCTAAAATTTCTTCAGCTAGATGGGTTGGATCTTGAGTATCACCAACAAATTGACCGGGTCTTGTTCTTACAATTTCTATACTACCGAGGTGTTTTCCCGCCATATTCCTTCCTTCCAAAAAACAAAAATATAATTTTGTTGTTTTATAAAAGTATTATTTCTATATAAAATTTTTGAATTTCAAAAAATAATGGGGATGTTTTCATGTCAATTATTGTTGTCTACCATTCTGCTTTTATTTTACCACGAGTTTTTAGATCTTCAAATACAGCCTCTTTCATTTTTTCAATATCTATCGTTGCCTGCGCACCTTTTAAACATTCGAGCGCATCATCGAATCCTTTTTTGTAAGAAGCTACAACAGAATCTACGAAATCCTTTATTGGCACACCTATATCGCTTGCCATTCTATACCTCCTGAGTTATTATAATGTACTTTCAAGACAACACTTCATCATTTCGTAAAAACAGCTGACTAAGTGTATATTTGGATACTTCTTTAAATCTATATCTTCTGAATATTTACCAATAATAACTTGTAGAGGTAGAAACTTTGTAGTTTCATATAATCTCTCAAATATATTATCGTAATTAATGTCAAAATTATTATGACAAAGAGTTACAAATGAAGAGTATTCTTTTGCGATTATAGAACTGAATGGAGTACTCAGACAGATCTTTCTAGCGGTTGGATCTGTTGTTGACATAATTTTTTCGATCATTTGATGAATACTGCTTATAATATTATCTTCAATATTCAAGTTTTGATCTATATTTTTAAAATTAATGACTCCACTGTTTGATATAAATGATACTTGAAGAACATTGATTAAGTCTCTCAATCCAGATTTGTAATTTTTTTCAACAAATTCATTTAATTCCGATAATTCGTATTTAGCTTGGTTTTGTTGTAGGATATATTCTAGTCGTTTCTTAACCCCATCGATATTATCACTTTTAAATTCGATCTGGAATGTAAATCTAGTTCGAAGAGCACTATCTACTCTACGAGGGTGGTTTGTACAGCATATAAAACTTACGTATTCTTGATATTTTTCCAAAAGATCTTCTTTTAATTGTGCTTGAAACTGTCGGCTGGTTCTGTCAATTTCTTCGATGTATACTACTTTACATTTGCTCGATACAGGTTTCTTCTGAACGAATGGTACGATCTTTTCATCAACATCTGATACTGAACGTGTTTTGACACGAAGATAATCAGCCTGATTCTTAATAATTGTTTTAATTAAGATAAGAGCCAATGTACTTTTTCCAGTACCAGCTGGACCAGTTAACAAAATATTCCCTGGTATTGTTTCACTATCGATCCACGACTTAACTAATCTTTTTTGTTGATCATCTGAGAATACCATTTCGTCAATAGTTTGAGGTCTGTAACGTTCAAACCACGAAATATTTGGTTTAGTAAGTGGCATTATCTTCTCACCTCCTTATTTAATGTTTTGTTCTTTTACTAATTTTTCCATTGTTTTGTGAAATAGTTTACTCCATTTATCAATATCTGATCCTTTTGGATATTTACCATATTTGTCATTTGCTACTTTTTCTGCGAGTGGAATTAATTTAGTTCTATTTGCTATATAAAGAGGATCTCTTATCATATTTATAATTTCACCTTTTAGAAGAAAATAAAATGTTGGACGGAGGATTACTCCGTCCAACGGAGGATTACTCAACAGAAGCGAGTTGTTTCTGCCGCTTTTTAGCGGCCATCTGCTTCTCACCTTTGACCTTCGTGGTTGCAATGATGCAGCCGATTGGGTCAGAATTATTTTTCTTTTGACAATCAATTACTTCCGGAGCATTCACTCCAGGTGTATCGTTGATTACCTTTACTACATCGCGGTCACCCACAATGTAATAAACCTGTTGATCTGCTACTGCTGTTCCAACGAGGGACAACACCAACAACATGACCACCAATAATGTTTTCATATATATTCTCCTTTTCAGTTTTATTCTATCTATATAATTTCTATATAAAATATGTGAATCTCAGAAAAGGAGAGCTCTAATTATTTAGATTTTTCAATTAATGTATCTATATTTGTTTCAATATATTCTTTAATTTTGTATATGAAATCATTAAATTGTTCGATATTCATTTTCGTTATTAGTTCTGGATAATCGATAGGTTCTACTTCGATTTCGTGAGATGTTTCGTTTGGATCATCTAAATCTGACAATATTTCCGAAAACTTAACTGTGATCTCATAATCGTCTATTTTAAGTACAATGTTGTAGATTGTAATCATATCTTTTAAAACTACAGTATCTTTTATTGCTTCAATTTTCATTGTCAGCTTCCTTTTAATTGTACGATGAAGTTAAAACAGTTCTTCTCACTATTATCAATAAGAGTTCTTGCCGACGATAAATCATTTTCAATCTTTTGAATATCAATAATTGTCTCGACTAAATTTTTAATAGATCTCTTATTGCAAACATCTAATATATCTTTATCATCAATACTTTTTACCTCTTTTGACCATTTGCCGCTATCAACATCAAATTTATCAACTTCAATACTAATGTTATGGGTTTTCTTTAGCTCTTGATATTTAGCAATAATTTCCTCAACCTTATTACATTTATATGTTTCAAATATATATCTAATAATTTGAACAATCATTAGTTCAAACTTCTTATCCGATAATTTATTATAATCATCTACACATTTAAGCTTTACAGAAAATTTCCAAAGATTATAATTATTTATTAAGATATCATCAATTCCATATGAATTTACTTTACCATCATTATCACAAAATATATTGTTGAAATTGAGATTCTTAATTAAATAATCATTCCAGATTGTTGTTCCTAAGGTTTGAAGATTAGTTCCTCTTCTTTTTGGTTCTACAACAATATCTATTGAAGAACCAGACTCATCTAATAAATATATATCTAATTTGTCTGCATCTTTTTCAAGAGAACCAAAGGATGAGTTTGGAACTCTTCCTTGAATTCTTATATTTTTTGTATCTAGTTTTCCATTTGGAATAATGTTTAATGTACCTATTCCAGTTGTTAATATTGAATTCATTTGATTCGGCTCGAGCTCCCGAATATCACAATATTTGAAATTCGGCCAGATTTCAATGTTAGTTCCTTTTTTATTTTCTAATAAATATACTAATCGTTTTGCAAGCTCTCCAATTTTAAATTTTGGAATAAGAGTTCTGTAGAATGAGATACCGGTTATTACCCCATGTCCAATCAATCCTATTGGTAGAGGACATGGAATATATATTGGTTCGGGTTCAAGTTCAAACTCTTCATATGGAACATAATTAATATATTCAAATGCAAGGGTTTCAACCCATTTTTCAAGTTTACATTCAGTGTATCTTAAACTTGCTGGGCCGTCATCATCTAATCCTGGTGAACCCCAATTTCCCTGTCCGATAGCATATCCCTGATCTACAAGATTTACTAAAGTGCCATATAAGGCTGCATCACCATGGGGATGATATTTTGCAAGTGCAGTTCCTATAACTTTCGCACTTTTTACAAGTTGAGATTTAGCTACTTCATGAAGGGTCAGAAGAAGTCGTCGTTCAACAGGTTTTAATCCATCAATGTAAGATGGTATTGCTCTAAATCTATTAATGTATCTCCCATACTCACTATAGTATATTGGAATTAGTTTCTGCATTGACCAGTTTCTCCCTTAAATTTGAGCGGTTAATGTAACTCAAAAATTTCATATCAAGATTTTGCTCATAAAGATCAAATTTGTTTGTTTTTAGAATCATATTATCCAAGAAATTAAATTCAAGATGATTCATAAGACATTCGTCATTATTTTTATCAATAATATACTCTTTTAATAAGTTAATGTTTTTGTCAAACAGGCTTATTACGTGATTGATATATTGTTTAATTCTTAATAATGCAGAAGATGTTTTTATTCCAAAAGGTTCTTGATTTTGATTATAGAAATTCTTGATTAAAGCAGCTAATATAAACGGAGTTAATTCAATACTGTCCTTTTGAATCCAATCTTTTAAATTGAGATAATCATTAATTTTTATATTTATAACATCTAAATCATTTGGATAATTTGCTGAGATTTTAATAAAAACCTCGACAGTTTCTATATTTTGATCTTGCATAAAATCATAAATATAGGGGCAATAATTTTTAACAAATTCTACAACTTTTGGAAACAGTTTAAGCTCAATTCTTTTACTGGTTGAAAATTGAACAGCTCGATTTTGTTTCAATACTACTTCATTTGGGATTAAATCTATTTCATTGAGCAAATTTGATCTTGAATAGCTTTTTAGCCCTTCTATTGATGTTTGTTTAAAATCGTTATCAGCAATAGAATTTGTAATATCAAGATTTCTCATATCAAGTAGAAAATGTTGTAAACTTTCTGGATTAAATAAATCTGACCACTTAATTAGTATTGATATATTTTCAGCCATTGATTCTCCTATATTCTTGTGATTATTTCTTTACTAACCTTTGCTTCGATAATATCAAAAGTTTTTGACTTATCCAGATAATCCGCGCAAAAGTTGATTCCGGGGTGATCAAAATATTTAAAGTGTTTGAAATTAATTTCATTAATCAATTCAAATCCGAAGAGATCAACACTTAATGAATTTCGCGCATCTTTTCTAAACTCGAAATTATTAGCTTTTAGCTTATTCAAAACTGTATTACTCTTAAAGATATCACAAAGTTCAATAAATTTTTGTCTAGCACATTTTGTGGGCATTGAAACTTCTTCAATTATATCTGTCTGTTTAGCAAATTTATTAAATTCTGCCAAAGTTATTGCTGACAAACTCTGTTTTTTTGTTAAATTTTGAACACATAAAAATGGATAGAGATATTTATAATTAGTCTCAAGATCTTTAACTCTAGTTACAACTGTATCTAGAAGAAGCGCTGAATTATTGTTGTCTTCTTCACTTGATTTATTAGAAAAACAATCATTATCAATATCAGCAGAAGATATTATATCTCCTATATCAACAATCGCTTCTGAAGTTTTTATATGTCTTGAATATCTTGATATAATATCTATATTGGATAAAGTTCGTTTATCTTCAGAAGATGGAACTATGCGAACAGAAACAGATGTTTTATGACGCAATTTTGTTCCTCTTGAGATGTCTAATGTAATTGTAGCTCCGTCTTTTGTTATTTTTCTTTTAAAGAATGATCTTGAAAATCTGCCATAACCCGAATCTGAACTCTTTGTAAATCTTACTCGAAGACCCTCAATGGAATTTCCATCACCACCAGTCATGAATGTTGAAACTGTCGCCCCTGATCCTTCACATCTGTAACCCTTCTTATGAAGTCCAAGAACCAATCCGGTAACCTTATGAATTGATTCATCATTTCCAATAAACAATGTAATATCTAGATTTGTTTTACTTAAAATTTGAAGCATTTATTCTCCTTTCATCTTCATTGCGTGTCGATGCATTTTTGGTCCAATCCAACGTCGATATTTTCTGAAATTTTCGACAATTGTCCAATCAAAGATTCAAAATAAGAAATCAATTTCGATTCCTAAATTTACATTCCAATCGAGTGTAAAACCTAAAGACAAACACTCTGAGTTTATATGTTTTCTTATATGTGCTTTCACATTGGTTCTCCTATTAAAGTTCTATTGTTGCGGGATAATCTCCAGTATCTTTACCAATAAGAGCTTTCCAACCCCTAATGATCACATTTGTATTATACTGTTTAGCTAATAATCTTGCACGATACATGTATGTATTGTAATTTTTTACATCATTATCAAAAATCATATTTATCTCAAGATCCCCAATGAGAAAATCTTCTAAAATCAAATTTTCGATAGCGCTATTGTATTTCTTGCCGTTTAAAGATATGAAAAAACAATTTCTAAAAACATCATTATACAAATATAGATTCAAGATATCAAAAGGACCTTCAGCTAATACTACTCTTGAATAATTTTCGAAGTTTTGTTCTTGAAAATAATACTTTCCAGAGGTTTCTTCAAATAAATGATAACGGTAGTCTTTATAAGGTTCGATCAATCTTAATGCTACATTTTCACCTATACTATTAGTGAAATTACATGATAATTTATTATAAAAATATGTGGGACTAATTAAGAAAGGATTGAAATCAGCAATTCCTAATCGAGTATACAAATATTCTTTAAAAATTGCATATTTTTCTTTTTGATTCTTTTCAAACTCGAGATTCCGATTAGTAATATGATCTTGAATTTGTTTTAATTTTGTAATCTTTGTTTTAGTTTTATAATAGTCTTTAACTGTTTTATATTTAATTAAGCTACCAAGATATTTTAATATATCTTCATCTTCAAATCCAGTATCAATCAACAATCTGATTAAATTTCCGGAACTACTACATCTAAAACAATTCCATACTGGATATTCTTTTGAAATATACAGATGACCATGATTCGCTTTAGGTCTGGTTGAATCATCACAGTATGAACAGAAAATTATTATTTCTTTGCCGGATTCTTTATAGTAAGAAGATATGTTTTTTAGATGATTAATAATTGGTTGAATTTTTGTTATCTCATACATACTGTACTCCGTTTCTATAACAAAAAATAATGTTTCTTACTATATTATTTCTATATGAAAATTGAAATAATTAAAATTTGCCGGCAAGAGCTTTTTACACTCTAGCCGGCAAAAACTCACTTTCTTCTGTGACTATTCTGAATAGCTTTAAACATTTGCTTTTGCAAACGTTTCTGTAAATTGTTTGGTTTTGGTTTGTCGATTTTTGGAGGTTCAGATATTGGTACATATGTATATTCGGGTTCTCGTTCATATGGACAGGTGATATATGGACAACTAGGTATAGTTGATTCAGTTGCTGATGAGCCCATTGCACTGCTTGTTGTTCCATCGTATCTGTTACAATTTTTACAAGCTTGTCGAGATGGCATCATAATTGTATTCCTTTTAAAATATGATGGTAAAAATTTTTATGTGGTTGGTTTTAACTCCTGTCGAACAGCGGTTAGTGCCCAAATCAAGGAACCAAGCCATCCGAGAAACGTCCATCCAGCTAACAAATTTAGCCAGAAAATTGCTGTTTCGTTATGATGTTTCCTGTGCATAGCAATCATTGCCGGTAAAAAGTACAGACAAAACACGATAATAATTATTAAAATCCATTCCATTTCTTTTTCCTCCTTACTGTTGTTGAGTCATAAGATTGTTAACGATTTCGAGCTTTAATGACTGAAACAATTCAATGAATCGTTTATTAAATTCTTCATTTGAAAAATTTTCTTGAGGATCAGTTTTAATATCATAATCGAAATCAAAATTTTCTGTTAATACTTGAATGAGATCAGTTTTGTCTAACCATTTTTCAATATCTTCTGTTGAATTGAAGTTTACAGGATTCTTGTTTAATTCCTCTCTTAGAATATCTATTTGATCATTTATCCATTTTTCTTTATCTGATAATACTAAATCCATTTATATTATCTCCGTTCTTGTTCAAGCTTCGTCAAGTGGAAAAATTCCTTTATTGAATAACTCGTCAAATGTTCTTTCTTCGCGACAAACTTGACATTTGTCTACTGATAATTGAAAAGGATCTACAATGTAATCTTCGCAGAATCCGAGCTTTAAAATATTGTGAATTCTATTCTTAAAAATCTTTTTATTTTCTTTTGAGAAACATTCTTTTCTCTCAGAACATAGGTGACATTTTTCGACCAACCAATCTTCTGTAACGGCTGATTCTGGTGCGTCAATAATTGCAATTTTTCTTATCTTATTGCATTGTTTGCACCTGAATTTGGCGATTTTGTTATCGGGGTGTTCTGACGGAGCCAAAACTTCTTTATTAAGATAATTACAATTTGTACACGACCACTCAAATGTGTCAGGTCTCGTTGATGACTTTTTTGACATTTCTATACTCCACTTTT
>Ga0172381_10008465_pt1 | contig 10054 bp, 6 predicted proteins | sample Leawel6488metaG_FD_119754 | JGI IMG/M metagenome (GOLD analysis project Ga0172381, IMG submission 119754) | Leachate microbial communities from a municipal landfill in Southern Ontario, Canada - Leachate well 64-88 metaG | ecosystem: Engineered > Solid waste > Landfill > Unclassified | place... | reverse complement strand
CACAATGAGTGGTTGCAATGCCTTCATCAGTACGGGGCAATCGGACTATCGTTGCTTGTAGGCTATGCTCTGACGGCCTACCGGGGCAATAGGATGTTGTTCACGGCCTTTATAATCATCCTGATAAATATGATCGGTAATTATAGCCTTCATCTTGCACCGTCGGCTTTCTTGATCATCATCACCACGGGATTGATGGAAAGGGAGAAAATTAATGCGTAATCCCTTCAAGGACACGTTTAGACTGCTTCGAGAACTGAGAACAAGGATATTCGCCAAGAAAGTCTATGGCCGCATTACAATCGAAGCTGGTGTTACGATAAGTGGATATGAAAATATTGTGTTCGGGGAAAACGTCACCATCGGGAAACATTCGCAGCTTTATGCAAAGTCCGGTCCCATCCGACTTGGAGATAATGTCAGCATCGGGAGAAACGTAACTTTAGGCGCCGGAGCCGGCGAGATCGTCATCGGCAACAATGTCCTGATAGCTCAAAACGTGGTTATGCGGGCGGGAGATCATGGGTTTTCCCGTCTCGATATTCCCATCAGGGAGCAGGCGACAGTCGGCGGGGTCATCCATATCGGGAACGACTGCTGGATTGGGGCCAACTCGGTTATTACGCGAAATGTCGCAATAGGAAACCATAGCGTCATCGGCGCCGGGTCAGTGGTCACGAAAGATGTGGCTCCGTATTCGGTGGTGGCCGGTAATCCGGCGAAACTAATCAGGGACAGGAAGCATGGAGGGGAAAAATGGCAAATTATCTTACCTATAGCAATATAAGCGATCAGATTAGCAAGGCGATGGGTGACATGAACCAGACCCGCCTCCTTGAAGTCCAGGCCGTCATAAACATGGTCTATTGCAACGAAGTCTTGGTCTGCGACGATCTTTTCCCCCTCTTTTGGCTGATGGACATGATCGATGGAGCCAATACCAAGGATTCGGCGGCTCTTACCGGAATCTCAAAGGCGAATCCCGGCGTGGTCACTTCGGCGGCTCATGGATTCTCTGATGGCGACGTTGTTCAATTCGGAGTGGTCACAGGGATGCCTGAAGTTAATTACAAGCAGATCGTCGTCACCAATAAGGCGGCTGGCACTTATGAAATGTATGACCTTCAAGACAACAAGATTGATACCTCTGGCTACGCGGCAGTCGGCACAGCGGGAACGGCTTATCACCGAGGCGTGACGCTTTCAAAGTCTATCGCCAAGGTTAAATCCTTTTCATGGCAGCTTTACGACGGCCTGATTGACCCGATTTCAACTGATGAGATCGCGAAGGATGCGAAGTGGATGGATACCGGGAATTATACGAAGCCGACCCGCCATCACCATGTTCAGAACTACACCACGGCAGGCGTGAAGACCGATCGCATCCTTTGGTACCCACTCCCCGACGATAATTATAACGGCAGGATATGGGCGGAAATTGACGCTGATCCAATGGATAGCGCTTCCGATGTTCCTCAGCTTCCTTTCAAGTTCCACAATACCATTGTAAGCGGTTCGATTGCGAGGCTCGTTCAGTACGGGGAAGTCCAGATTGAAAACGCCGTAATATGGCCGGGACTTTATAAGATGCAACTTGACGCGATCAAGACCTACAACCGGGCATGGTGGCATCAATTCAAGAAAGACGAAAGGAGCGGAATGTTCCTGATATGAAACGATTAACCGCCCTATTACTTGTCGCTCTCTCTATCGTCACCCTGTCCTATTCGGTGCGTTCTCAGGATCTCGCGCCCTACGTCTTCCCCTTCACGGGCAAATGGGTAATCTCTGAAGATGCGATGCTTCTGGACGATTTCGGCCTTCAGGACATCCAGAACCTTCGCAAGGACGGGAAGCATTTCAAGGGCGTTTCAGGGCATACGGCGATCAACACCAGCGCACCATCAACAGGCGGAACCGCATACCCCTATATCCTCAACGGCTTTCATTTCCACAAGGATCAACCCGCCGAAAGCCATGTCATAGTTTACGCCGCTAATTCGACGACACCAACGGTAGGACGATTGTTCCAGAACACAACCGCCGTCCCCGGGGCGGGGAATTTCTCGACAACCGCACTATGGCCCCCGGCTGCCTATGACAATATCTGGAGATTCAGCGCCGCACCTTCCGGGAATATGGTTGCTTCCAATGGTGATGAATCGCTGATCTGGGGCGGCAACGAGATCGAGGCAACCTCATTTATTACCTCAGCATCAACCGTTGTCTATACCGTCAATAATTCAAATGACTACTCGGAAATATTAAGCAACACACGCCAGACGGCGGATCAGGTCGCAACCCTCTCAACCGATGGCGGAAATGATTCGTACACCAAATTGCTCCTGCACATGGACGGCACAAACGGAGGGGCAAGTTTTACGGATTCCTCCTCTACCGGACGCGCCGTTACGCCTACCGCCGTCACAACGGTAACAAATCAATTGGTATTCGGCACAGCATCAGCGGCGTTCAATGGAACTGGTTATTATTTAACGACCCCCGACTCAGCAGACTTCACGCTCGGCACAAATCTTTTCACAGTTGATTTCAGGGTGCAATTTTTAGCTTTACCGGGGAACGGAACATTCGCGGGATTATGGTCTCAGTATTCCGACACCGACAATTTTATCCACTGTTCACTCTATAATGACGCCGGCACATATTATCTTTATCTGCAATACAGGACAGGAGGGGCCGCTGTTCAATCTATCCTTGCCCCGGCTTTCACTCCCACAGTGGGGCAATGGTACCATATCGCCTTAATTCGGGGATGGGCGGGAGATGCTAATAAGTTCGCCTTCACGGTAAATGGGGCGCTTATCGGCGCTCCTGCGTCAAACGCCGTTTCTTTCGCTGACATTGCGGGCGGATTCTATGTAGGGCTTTCCGGGACATCGGGCGGCGATGTATGGTTAACAGGATACATAGACGAGTTCCGGTTTACTAACGGGGCGTCCAGGTGGGCGTCTGATTTTACAATCCCGGCTCAAGCCTACGGAAACGCTTCAAATACCTTCCTTGTAGGCTCCAAAAGGCCCTTGCAAGGCGTCAAGTTATATGTGTCAAGCGGCAACACCGTTGCCTCTGCAATGACCGTCAAGGAATGGCAGGGGGTATCCTGGACACCTCTGACAATCACCGATAATACCGATACCGGGGCAACTCTGGCGATTACGGGGACGATCAACTGGACTGCATCCGGGGCGGCAAAGGCAAGGTATATCAACGGCCTCTCGCTCTACTGGTATCAGTTCTATTTCGATGCAGGCTCGGCGTCAATCTATTATGTAACCGTTGATGCGCCCATGCAAACCCTCAAGAATATCTGGGATGGCGTCGAAGAATATACGGTTAAATGCCTTAAATATGACGGAACCACGTATAGGGATTACACTAACTCGGTAAACGATGGTTCGCAATCAACCTACGCTGATTTTTCATCCTTAACCGCCTCACAAGCCATTTATCTTGGATTTCTGAACCCACAGCAAGGCATCAATTTTACCTTTGTCGCCGGATCAGAAAACACAACCGCATCTACCCAGATAACCGCATCCTTCTGGAACGGGAAGGACTGGCAGGCAGTAGGGGCGGCCAATGATGCGACAGCAACGTCAACCACTTCTTTCAGCAAGGGCGGAGTATTAAGTTTCCAGGGGTCCGCAAAAGGGGCAGAGTTCAAGCGGGCGATAAGTGACGAATATCCGTTATATTATTATAAAATCCAATTTGCCAACACTCTTGACGCAGATGTTAAGGTTAGCGAGATAACAGGCATTGCCTACCCTGATGATGTTTCAAGTTATAAATTCTCGGAGACCTTTCAAAACCGCCTCTTCCTGTTCAACGAGAAATCAGGCGACAAGAACAAGGCGATTTACAGCACCTATAACGCACCCGATATTATGAACGGTGACGATTACGGAGAAATCACATTCGGGGACAGACAGGAACTTACCGCCGCCGTTGTTCTATACAATATCTACACCAATACCGCCGTCGAACAGATGCTTGTCACGAAGCGCAACGAAACCTATCGCCTCTCAGGGACCGACCCGACAAATTGGGTACTCCAGAAGATGAGTTCCAACATCGGATGCGTGGCCCCTCTCTCGATGGTCAGCGCCGAAATGACGGAATCAGCCGATGTCAAAAGGACCGTCGCAATCTGGCAATCGGATAAAGCTATCGTAATGAGTGACGGCGCAACCATCGTTCCTATCTCTGACGACATCAAGGTTTATTTCGACCCCAACGACAGCCGCTACATACCCCCTGCTTTGCAAAGCCGATCAGTCGGCTGGTATGATGCGGCGACTCGTTCCTATAAACTCCTGATAGCGTCAGGGGCCTCAGCTACCTATTTGAATACGGAACTGGAATACTCCCTGAAATACAAGGAATGGACGAAGGTTTATCGGGAGAACGCTTCGGGTGCGAATCCGCTTCAATCCGGCTGGCAGGTTTTCTCAACCGCTGGCACCGGGTACACTTACGGCGGCGGCAAGGATGGATTTGTCTACAGGCTCGAAAACGGGAACAACTGGAACTCGACGGCCAACATAACCAGCTATTTGCACACAAAGGATATGATTCTTGGAACTCAGGCTCCGTTACTTTACAAGTCAACCATCAAATATCTGCGCCCGACTTGGAAGAAGAAAGCCATGGGCAATCTGACGATCAGCCATTACGGGGACAAGGTTATCACGACTTCGGGGGTAAGCGGGCAAATGGGACCGGCTATCATAACATCAGCATCGACAACCTTTTATGACACGCAAAGCACGATCTTGGGACCATGGCTAAGTCAAAGCCTCAAATTTCAAACGACCACGAATGTCAGCGACGGGATGGAACTCTTGGGAGTGGGGATTTATTATGAACCAAGTAAAACGATAAGGTGAACATATGGCAATTCAACGATACCCCGGCTCGCAAGATTTAGTCTCCCGGCTCATGGCGATGAAGAGGCAGGCGCAAGTAGCAGGGCTCGTCAATCCCGACCTTGCCCCTATTGTAGCCGAATCCCTGGCCGACACCCGGGAGAAGAATTACCGGGATGCTCAATTAGGATTGCAAGAGCAGGCGGGGACATTGGCAGAGCGGAAGCAGGCGGCCCAAGAATCTCAGTTTGCGGCTGAAATGGCGCAACGGGGCGGTCAGTTTGACACGACCACGGCGGAAAAGGGCAGGCAGTTTGATGCAAGAACCGGCCAACAGGTTCAACAGTTTAACGATGAACTAACCTTCAAGCAGGGTCTTGTAAACGATGAAATATCACAGGCCAACCGGCAGAGAACGATGGACTGGTTAAAACTCGGAGCCGGGGCGGGGCTTGCAGGTGGTTATCTTTACGCCGATCCGTACAAATTAAGGAGGGGATAAAATGGCATCATATCAACCCTATGGAAGTTTCGCGCAAATGCTGGCAAGCCTGAAAAACAGGTCTCAGCTTACCGGGACAAAGTATTCAAAGAAGGATGTAAATAATCTCGGATCAGGCTATTTTTCCGACGCCCTGAACGCCTCCAATGCCGACAGGTCGTATGACCTCTCCCTTGCCTCTCAAACCCTTGCGGAGAAATCTCAGGCCGCGCAGGAGGCACAGAACGCAGCACAACTGGCATTAAGCGGGAAGCAGTTCGATATTCAGCAGGCGCAGAACAAAGAGCAGTTTGATATCTCCCAGGCAACTTCAACTGATCAATTCGCCAAGAGCCTTGCGGAACAAAAACGGATTGCCGATGAACAGGCAAACGCACAGGATTCATCTTCAACCTTGCAGGACGTAGGGACGGGATTATCAACAGCAATGACAGGAGCGCAACTGTATAAAATGGCGGGCGGTAAATATCCGTGGGAAGATAAAGGCCTTGTCAATCCTGACGCAGCGCAGGGCGGCGGAATAGAACGGGTTTATTCCGATCAAATAGGAGGACCAACCGAAAAGCAGGCAGCGGCAACAAATCCGGCTCCTACCGTTCAAGCGTTCCCCGCGCCGGTCGTTGTACCACAAACCGGATACGAGCAGATAATGACGCCCCGGTCAGGGATTGAGCCCACAGCGACAACGGGCGACCCGTGGGGTGCAAGCGCCGAAGATCTGGCAATGAGAAAAATGACCCTGCCAAAAGACACCAGCGTTTTCGCAACAGATGCCCCGACACCCGGTACGGCAACCGAAACCGGATCATTAGGGACATCCACAATCGGCGCAGGGGGTGCAGATATAGGCGGGGGAATGACGGATGCAACAGGGAACGTCATCGGATCGGCTGAAGAAGGATTCGGGCAAGTAGCAGGCAGCGGCGGCAGTCTCTTGACAGCAGCCAAAGGAGCAGCCGGTGGGATAGCGGGCGGTATCCTCGGCAAGGTAGCGGGCGATAAGGGATGGCTCCCCGGGATGGATGCAGAAATGGGAGCAATGGCCGGTACAATGGTAGCCGGTGGCGGGCCTTATGCGGTTCTAGCAACGATGGCTCCAAGGGCTATTGATGCCGTTGTCAAGATAGGCGAAAAAACAGGGCAGCAACTTATGGAACAGGTCCCCAACGTAATCAGCAAGGCAGGCGGCCAACTCGGTTCAATGTTCGGCGGTGGCGTTCAGAACATGGGCAAATATGGGATATATGGCGACCAGGCAGGAGTTGACGCGGCCAATGCACGGATGGCTATAGACGAGGCCGCGAAGAAGGCAGAACAGGACCGGATAAACAGGCAGTACTGGGATGAAAACTTTGGACCCGGATGGACCCCGGCGGGCGCGAGCAATACTTTCAGTTTCGGGTTTTAAGGATGAGACAAATTAAAGGAGGCCGATAATGCCATACGGTAATAGATTCTATCAAGGCGGATTAGACTTAAATCAGATACTTGCGCCCGTCAATACGATGATCGGATGGGATCAGGCAGCGGCCCAACTTGCAGAACAGAAGCGGCGAACAGATTTGACGGAGGCCGGGCAGCAGGAACAAATAAGGGTCAATCAGATTCAACATGGGACGGGGACGCCGGGGACTTCTGGGTTCGTGCCGGGGACAGAACAACAGAAGATAGGATTGATGCAGCAGGAACTTGCAAAGAAACCACCTATTCCGAAGTTTCAACAGGTTATAAACCCTTCTGATGTTGTAATGTCAAAGCAGATGACGGCGAAACAGTACGGAGAAGGGGCGCTGAAAGTCCTTGAACCCATGTTCAATACCATCAATGAGGTAGCAACGGCGAACCCTACCACGACCAACTGGGATGCCTATCAAACCTCCAAAAGCTCTTACGCCGGTCAGAAAGCGGAAATGGCGGGAAGGGGCGAGAAATACATAATGAGTCCTGAATTTGAAAAGCTGACACCGCAACAGCAACAGGGATTCAAGGATTTATACAATGCCATGATGACCGACCCGGACGGGAGCGTTTTCTATGATAGCGGTGTTTTCAGGGAGACGGTTGCGAGCAAGAAAATGGTGGAGTCAAACAGTAAAGCAGAGATATTGGCCCAGGCAATCACGGCGAGGGCGGCTAATGCACATCAAGTGCAGGAATTGACCTCACCGGACGGCAAATCGGCTCAGAAATTCCAGTGGAACCCGGAAAGCCAAAGGTATGATATTCCGTTAGGGCCGCCCTATACCGTAAAAAGTCAGGTCCCCAGGGCGAACGCTCCTCAGCAAAATCAGGTTGATATTTTAGCGGCGGGAATCCTTGACGGCTCTATTGATCCTAATGCAATTTCAAAACGCGGGAATCTACAAGGATCGGTATGGGCAAAGGTGAAAGAAATAAACCCTTCGTTCAATATCGTTAACGCCGGGGCAGGTGCAAAATTCACAGCATCAACCGCAACGATGCAATCAAAAGCCCTTCTTAACGCCATTGATCCTCTATTGACGAAACTCGAACAGACCGGGGCCGTCCTGGGAAATTCAAGCCTTCCCCTCTACAATAAGGCCGTGAATTATCTAAAGGAGCAGACCGGGAGCGCGGATATTGTCGGATTTAATAACCTTCGTGATGATGTTGTCGCGGAAGTTGAACGGGGCCTTCTTGGGACCGGCGTCTTATCTGATAATAAATACCTAAGAGCGGTAAAGAACGTGAATAGCGCCCAAACGTATCCGCAGTTACAGGCGGCGGTCAAAAACATTAAGACCGTCATCAAGGCAAGGCTTGAATCTTTGGCCGCCGGTCCAAATGCTCCTACTCCTTATGTAGAGCAGAACAGAAGGGCAACGGACACCGGCAAGAAACCTCTTTCCGCTTATTAAGGAGCCATAATGGATATTCAGGCAGCATTACGGGACGGATACAGCAAAGATGAGGTCATGGCCGAACTCGGTAAGCGCACCGGCATGAATTATCAACAGGCTCTTGCAGACGGTCATTCTCCCGATGACGTGCTGGCGGAAATGTCTAAAAGGACAACCTCCACAGCAAAGACACCCGCAACCGCTCAATACGACCCTTCAACCGGCCTTGAAGTAGCACCTGAGAAACCGGGATTTATGTCAAATGTCATCGAAGCCGGGAAAAAGAGAGCCGGGAACATATCGAATCCGAAGCCCTCTGATATGCGCCGGGTCAGTCCCATTCTTGGATCGGCCTTGAATGTGGCCGGGCAGACGGGAGCTTTCTTGGGCGACATATTCACGGAGGGCGTAAAGGCTACGCCATCATGGATTATTCCGAAAGTTCCCGGTATCCTGAGCGAACCGGCGGGGATGATTGCGCAATCCTTGCAGGGGAATCCTATTGTCAAGGCAGCTAAGGAAGGATGGGGAATGTTATCCGAAGGGTCCCGGAACGACATCGGCAATATCGCTAATGCCTTTATGATACCACCGGGCGTATCGGCAGCGAAAGGCATGGGCAAGCTCGGCATGGAGGGCGTCAATATCGGGCGGGATGTGGCGGGAATACTTGCACCCGGCGGAATAATGTCAAAGGTTATCTCCGAAGGCGCACCTGCCAGGATGCTGGAATCGGGAGCCAAGTGGTCAACTACGCTTTCCCCGGCAGCACGAAAACGGGTATCTCAAACCCTGCTGAAAGAAAAAATTGTATTAAATGAAAAAGGATATGGCAAACTTGAGGCAACCGTTGATGACATTAACAAGCAGATAAAAGGCGCACTCGAACCATACAACGACATTCCGATTAATGCGGATAATGTCGTCACCAGGACATCGGAGGCGCGAAAGAAAGCCAATGGCGCATATGACCGAAAAGAGCAACTTGCAAAGGTGGACGAAGAAGTTGCCTCTTTCCTTGATAATTGGGGAGATAATTTAACGGTAGGTGACGCTCAGACCATAAAGCAGGACATCTATAAACAGTTAAAAAGCCATTACGACAGTCTCGCAAAGGGCGGAATCGGGAAATATACAGACGGCGAGATAGCAGCAAAAAAGAATATCGCCAAAGGATTGAAGGAAGAAATAGAAAAGGCGGCGGCGGATGCTCCCATTAAGGCGCTGAACGCCCGTGAATCTGACCTTTTAAATCTCGAACCCCATTTGCGCCGAGCAGTAGGCCGCGTAGGAAATCACAATATCTTAAGCCTTGATGATGTTCTCGCGGCGGGCGTAGGCGCTGCATTGGGTAGCAGCTCCGTTGGAATGCTCGCAGGAGCAGCTAAAAAGATAATGTCCCCGGCCATGAAATCAAGACTTGCCATAAAACTTGACTATCTTAGATCCCCCGGAACCGTTCAACCCGGCATGAGATCCGCAACCGGGCAGGCCCTCGAAGGGTATCTCGGCGACATGAACGGCCTATTACAACCCGAAGCAATGGCGGCAGGATCGGGGAGACTTGGACCCATTCCCTCGGGAGCCAATGCGACAATGCAAGTCGGACCGGTCAGAAGTGGGACACTCAGGGGCGAAGCATATGGACCCCAACCACAGGAAAGACCGCCATTAGGAGCAGGCAGACTTTTACCACCTGGTCAAGGCTTTGAACTCCCGGCGTCTGATGTAATCGACGCATCTTTCACGTCCAGGGAAAGGCCAGTGATGAGACTACCCGAAGGCGACCCGCAGAAACTTCT
>Ga0172381_10008464_pt1 | contig 10054 bp, 11 predicted proteins | sample Leawel6488metaG_FD_119754 | JGI IMG/M metagenome (GOLD analysis project Ga0172381, IMG submission 119754) | Leachate microbial communities from a municipal landfill in Southern Ontario, Canada - Leachate well 64-88 metaG | ecosystem: Engineered > Solid waste > Landfill > Unclassified | place... | reverse complement strand
TTTTCCATTAATTTTGCCTGTGGCGATTGATTAGGCGCGTTTAATAAGAAATATAGCCATAAAACTAGGTCTATAATATATATATAATTGGGGCGATTTGTTTATATATATTATTATTTTGCAATCTTGCTCTTTTCTCTATTTCTTTGTCGATGGACTTTTTCTTCTCATAGAAAGGGTTATTTGAGCTTGAGAAAGTCCAAGTTTAAGTAGTTCTTTAACATATCCTGCTTCTACTAATTCTTTGATATATCCTGCATCTACTAATTGTTTGAAATATTTGTCTTTTGCAAGTTTTTTAAAATATCCTGCCTGTACTAGTTCTTTTGTGTATCCCATTTCTATTAATTTTCTGTAAAATCTAGCATTTACTAATTCTTTTATGTTTCCGTTATCTGCTAGTTCCTTGATATATCCATTAGCAACTAATTTTGAAAAATGTCCTGCTTCTACTAGTTCTCTAATATATCCCGCATTTGCTAATTCTTTGATATATCCTTTGTATGCAACGTCTTTTAGATATCCTAAATTTACTAATTCTTTAATATATCCCATCTCAACTAATTTGTTTAAATATCCTGCAGCAACTAAAGGGCCAACATATCTCAGTTTTACTAATTCTTTGATATATCCCGCTTCTGCTAATTCTTTAATATATTGTCCATTCAATAATTCTTTGAAATATCCAGTTTCTGCTAAAGATTTTGTGTGTCCAGCTTTGACTAATTCTTTAATTAGATCTATGCCTCTTATTTTTAATTGTCTAATATCAAGTCCTTTAGTTAATAATTCTCTTACTGGATTTTTGGTTTTCAATGATTCTTTAAAAATAAATTCTATTTGTTTCTTTTCAAGAAGTTTTAATTCTTCTTTTATTTGTATATTTGTTTTTTGAGTTTCTGTGCCTTGTGCTTTCTTTTGGAAGAGAGGATTAATTGTACGATTTATTTTTGGTTTAACAACGGGGATTGATTTTTTTACGACCATATTTTTTCACATCTAGATTTTTTATTAATTTAATTATTTAAAGGTATCTTGCTCTTTTCTCTATTTCTTTGATTTGTTCAATTATTGCTTTATCTTTGGATTGCTTTTGGTATCCTGCTTCTATTCCTTTCCAAAATCCCTCTGTTGTTTTTCTTGCAAACAGGGTTTTTTTAAAGACTAGAAGATCAGTTGCCTTGTCTTCTATCTTGTTTGAAAGATAACCAAGGCCAAAGTCAATGAAGTATATCTTTTTGTCTTTAGTTGTTATGATATTAATAAGATTTAAGTCTCCATGGATGATTCCAAGTTCGTGGAGTTTTGCAATTTCTTTTCCAATTGCTTCTAGTTGTTTCTTGTGGTTGTTTGTGTTTTCTAGTTTTTCCATAATGATTTTATCAAGTCCCACATAGAAAACGTCCGGAGTATTAATTCCATTAACCTTTGCTTTCTTCAAGAGTGTTGCTTCTTGCTTGTTTCTTGTCTTGATGATTCTTTTATCAAGTACAGGATCTCTGTAATCCTTTGAAACTCTCTGCTTAATAATTAGTTTTTTACCAAAGGCAAAGCTCTCTAAGATTTTAGCTTCCGCTCCTTTGTTTATTTCTTTGTTCATTGTTATCAACAATAAGGTAAAGATGTAACAGTAGCTTTTACTGCTTCAATATTGTATTTATTCTCTAAGATATCAATATAAGTGTCCCAATAGAGTTTATCTAGTTTCTTAGAATAATTTTTTTGAAATTTAGCTAAAACTTTATCTCTTTCTTGTATCTGGGAATCAATCTTAGCAACAGTAGTCCTTGTCACACATTGATTTTCAACAACTGCATATCTGACTGCTCTATCGATTTTTGTGGCATTAACATAAAGATAAACATATTCGATAGGGGGATTGGTGTATTTATCAAATCCCAGATCTTTTAGTTCAGTAGTGTATTCTGAATAACTTTCTGGAACTAAATCTGTTCTTTCAATTCCATATTTATCATTGACTTTAGCAACTTTATTTATTTGAAAATTAGTGAGATAAATTATAAAAAAGAAAACTATTATTGCAACAACCATTAGAAATACAACATTTCCTAAGATTGTTCTTGGTTTTCTTTTATGTGCGAGTTGCATATTAAATCACTTCTATTCCATCAATATTTAGATACTCAATATTTAAAACATTATGGGTTTTAATGATATCTTTCTCAATTGCTTTGTATTTCTCATTTAGTTTGATTTTTGTAATTTCGTCCTTTAATGACTTGTTATTATCTTTTTTGAATTTCCAAATTGTGTTATTTAGAATATCAATGTCTTCAATAGTAATTGTACTTTCGTAATTTTCGAGCTTTGGATAAGTTGTTGCATTAGGATCAAGATTATAGAATTCCATTAATATTTTCTTTGTAGTAAATGGTGCAACTGGAGACAATAATATTAATAGTCTTTCTAAACAGTAATTAAGAGTATCAATTGCAGCATTTTGTTCTTCTTTACTAAATACTCCTTCTTGATTATATGCTCTGCATTTTACAAGCTCTAAGTAATGTGACGAAAATGTTGTCCACAAAAAGTATTTTAATTTAACAACTGGATTATGGAAGTCATAGCTTTGATATTTGTTATCGCAGTCCTTTACAATTTCGTTCATTTCTTTTCTAATTAGTTTATCAAGTTCAGTAAGTTTGCTTTCTACTCCGTCTTGTCTTTGGAATTGGGAGATGAACTTAGATGCATTCCAAAGTTTGTTAATTGTTTTTTGTTCAGAAGCAATTCTGTCCTTTGAGCACTTAAGATCTTTTTCATTTAAGTTTCCTTCGTCTGCTACCCAGAGTCTCAAAGCTTCAGCCCCGTAGTCTCTTAGTATTTCTTGAGGGTCAATAACGTTACCAAGGGACTTAGACATTTTATTTCCTTTGTCGTCTAAGATGTGCTGGTGGATATAAACATCGTCAAAAATTACTTTGTCTGTAAATAAATAACATTTCAAAAGTGTATAATACAACCAAGTTCTTACAATTTCTTTTCCTTGTGGTCTAAGGGTACAGATTGGATGTTTCTTATAAAAGTCACTATCATAGCCAAGAACAAACAATGGAGAATTACTTGAATCAAACCAAGTATCAAATACTCTTGTTTCTCCTTCTATGTCAGTTGATCCACATTTAGGACATTTATCAACAGGAGCCTTTTCACACCATGGCTTTTGGTATTTCCCAGAGACCCCAAGAATTGCTTCTCCGCATTTCTTACAATACCAAATTGGTATTTCAGTAGCATAGTATCTTCTTCTAGAAATTGGCCAATCAATTGAAACTACTTCTATCCAATCTAATAAGATTTTTTTAGTTGCAGGATTTGTAAAGTTTATTTTTTCTGCAATTTCTTTCATTTGGGAAAGATATTCAATTTGCTTAAAATAATATTCTTTAAGATTAATGAACTCAATCTCGTCTTTTGATCTTTCACATATTGGAACTTTGTGTTGTATTGTTTTCTCTTCAGTTACAAGATTGTTTGCTTGTAAGTCCTCAACCATTTTCTTTCTTGCGTCTTTAACTTTCAAGCCTTTTAAGAAACCAGCATTGTCGTTCATAAGTCCAGTAACATCAATGGAAATTATTGGTTTAATCCCTTGTTCCATGAAAAATCTAATATCTGAGTAGTCTCCTGCGGAACACATCATAACAAGACCAGTCCCCTTATCAACTTTAGCCATCGGGTGCCCTTTAATTGGCACTTCTCTGTTAAAGAGTGGAGAAACAGCAGTCTTTCCTTCAAGTTTAAGCCACCTTTCGTCTTCTGGATTAAAGATAACCATTCCAAGAGAACAAACAAGCTCTGGTCTAGTTGTTGCAATTGGTATTTTTTCTCCTGTTTCTTTAACAGTGAAGAGGATTGTGTAAAATTTAGAATCAATAATCTTATAATCGATTTCTGAGTCCGCCAAGGTCGTTTTACAACCAGGGCAATAGTTTGTTACTTTTTCATCAAGGTAGATAAGTCCTTTTTTGTAAAGTTCAATAAAAGTGGTTTGAGTTAATGTTCTGTATTTTTCTGAATCAGTTTTATAGACTCCGCCAAGTTTTCCGGTTTCGTTCCAATCATTAAATGATATTCCAAGTTGTCTAAATGTCTTGTCTGTTTCACTGCTTGTTTCTTCTAGTATTTTTTTACAGAAATCAATGTAAGTATTTCTATCAGTGTTTGTTATTGACATCTTAAATTTCTTTTCTGCGGCCATTTCAATTGGTAGTCCGTTTCTGTCAAGGCCAAGCGGGAAAAGAACATTAAATCCTTTAAGTCTCTTGTATCTAGCAATAAAGTCCATGATTGCATAAGTGGAAGCATGTCCCATATGTACAGGGCTGTTAATATATGGCGGAGGTGTGTCTATACTATAGACTGGTTTTTCTTCAGTCTCTAAGAAACTAAAAACTTCTCTATCAATTTCTTCTTTGATTATTTCTTTTTCAAGGTCTTTATTCCATTTGTCTAGTGTCATAAGTATGTTCTCTTTAAATATAATATATAATATTAGTGGCTTAATAATTAAAAATAGTTCTTTTTTACTTATTTAAGATTTTAATATACTTGATTACTGCCTGGTAAGCAAGTATATCTTTGTTTGTTAAAATTAGTCTGTCTGTTGTTTGGTCAATCTTAACTTGTGCGTTTTCTTTCTTGAATTGTTGTCTCTTCTTGTTGTGGTCTCCAATAATACTGTCTTTGTAGATTATTGATTTGTTAACTGTGTCGCACAACTTTTTTCTATAGTCGTAATCTACTAAGAAAGTATCTAGAAGATTGTTGTATGCAGGGTCCATTAGTACTTCGTCTGTCAGCTTGCTGTTCTGTACGTCTTCTCTATAGTCTTGATTAATTGTTTGTTTAAGCTTGTGTCTCCAGAATTTGGTTTTAAAGAACTTAGTTACTTTGATATTCTTGTAATAGTTTTCAGCCTTGTCTTTTTCTTTTTCCCAGAATTTCTTAAGTCCTTTAAGTTTATCTCTTGTTATCATCATCTCTGCAATCTTTTCTTGAAGATCATGGACTTTTGGGTGAATGATTTTTCCTTGTTCAAAGATAATAAATTTTCGTTTAAAAAAAGTATCTAAATATTGCTTATCGTCATTTTTTTCTAACTTTGCTTCCACGATAAAAGCATCGTAATTATTTACAGTTTTAGATAAGGGCATATTTGTTACTCGTCAAAGTTTTGTTTAATTGTACTAATTTAATATAGAAGGATTAAACTAAATGTTTTTAAATATTAGACAATAGGTATTTTTAATCATTTCTTATATTATAATAATAAAGAGAGTGATAATTTATGAATTTTGGTGGAATAGATCCTAGAAAGATGCAAAGTATGATGAAGCAAATGGGTATTGAGAATAAAGAGATATCTGCAAAACGTGTAATTATAGAAACTGATTCTAAACGATTAATTATTGATAATCCATCAGTTACTGAAGTTTCCATGCAAGGTCAAAAGACTTACCAGATTGTCGGAGAAGTTAGAGAAGAAACAGGAATACCAAAAGAAGACATCGATATGGTAAAAGAAGCAACAGGAAAGACAGAAAAAGAAGCAAAATCCGCTCTTGAGAAAACCTCAGGAGACATTGCAAAAGCTATTGAACTTTTACAATAACTTATTTTTGTAAACTTAAGAAAAGTATATTTTCTTTTTGTTTGTATGCTTGTATGTTTAGTTCTATGCTTGTTTTGTTTAAATCCTCAGGATAATCAAGTAATGTTTCTGTGGTTGGATTTGCATAAGTGTATGCTTGTCCTTCAATTGTAAGATCGCTTGTGTCAATAATTGCTAACTTCTTGTAAGTATTTAAGTTTGTATCAAATGAGTTGTCTGTAAATATTTTATTTATTGTTTGTGTATTGATTGTTTCTTCACTAAACACAATTGTTAATTTTTCTCCACCTTTGTCCATCTCTACATTATAGTCTGAAAGTTTATTTTCAAGTGTTGCGATTACAATGTTGTTATCGGAGTTAATGTCTGTTGAAAGATAGATTAAAGGTTTCCAAGAAAGAATATTAAATTTGCCATTACTAATAACCATTTGTGGTTGAGAACTTAAGTTATACATTTCAATTCCTTTAGCACTAACAAGTTCTTGACCAACAAAACTAGCATAGCAAACAGTAGTGATTTCGTCTCCCTTAACGGTATTAATATTAATTATTCCTTCCATAGGAACTGCACCAAAAGTATAATTAATTTCTTGGTTTTGATCGTTTGTAAAGTTAATGTCTTCAGGGACTGCAAGCATTGCATATTGATACATTTCTATAGGTTCTTGGATAATATTAAAGTCTTTGATTCCTGAAATTATTTCTTCTTTTTTATCTGCAGAAATATTAATTGTAATAATTAAACTAATGTTTCCATCAGTTGCTTGTCTGTATTCAATTGTTTTTTTTTTAATTCCTTGTAAATCAAGTAGCTTTGATTCAATAACAGTAGTTTCATATTCAATTGGCTTTCCTGCAATTATAAGTTGAGGAAATATTTCTGTAACGTTTGCATCAAATTGTGCCTGATAATTAACTGGTTCTTGATTAGTGTCTGTTGGAATTGTGTCTGTTGGCACATTGCTTGTGTTATTTCTGCCGCCATAAGCAACCATTGCAAACATTGATCCAACAAATAATAGTACGATAAATATTGAGAATATTGTTTTTTTGTCTAATTTCATAAAAAGTTCACGTATTTATTTCTTTACTAATATATATTATATAAACTTAAACTATTTTAAATAAATCACATATGACAAAATTAAAAATTGGAAAGATTTCCATAAAAAATAAAGGGATATTAGCACCAATGCTTGAGTATACTAATCTTTCTTTTAGGCAGTTATGTGCAGAAAATGGTTGCGAGTTATGTTATACAGAAATGGTTCATATTAATCATATTGTTAGTCAGCCACTAGACACAATTCCTGAACTTATAACAAAAGATGAAGATTATCCAACAACTCTTCAGTTGGTTGGAGATTTTACAAATCTAAAGTTAACAAGAGAAGCTTTTGAAAAAGTAGAGCTGCTGGATTTTGATATAATTGATTTCAATTTAGGTTGTCCATCTCCAAAGATTGCGGCAGGCAATTCTGGTGCTAGTCTTCTAGATAATATAAAAAAAGTTGCAAAGACTATTAAAGAGATAAAAGAAAATAATAATAAACCGATAACTGCAAAAGTAAGACTAGGGTATAAGCAAAACAATATTTCAGAGATTGTAAATTCTCTTGAGAAAGCAAACATTGATGCGATTGCAATTCACGGCCGTTTAGGTATTGAGAATTATTCTGTAAAATCAAATTATTTTTTAGTTGAAGAAATTGCAAAAACCACATCTATTCCCGTAATTTACAATGGAGATATAACTGCAGAAAATTATTCTAAGTTTAAAGGTATTGATGTGTTTGCTGGATTAATGGTAGGGAGAAGTGCGCTTAATGACCCAAGTATTTTTTCTTTAATTTCTGAAAAGACTCAAAAAACAAAACAAGAAAATTTAAAGCAATTTATAAAACTTGCAAAAAAGTATAATCTAGAAGTGAAAAATCAAAAGTCAAATCTTCTTCAAATGGTTTCAGGTTTTAGCGGAGCAAGAGAGTTAAGGGCAAAACTTGCAATTGCAAAAACTCAAGAAGAAATAGATAGATTAATTTAACCCACAGATATGCTAAAACAACCATTTTTAAACATTTCGTGGGTAAATATATATATGTTTATAACAAAAAGAGTAATTGCAGGAAAGCAAAGATTCTATCTTGAAGAAACCATTTCTCAAAGCTCAAAACGATTAAAGATAAGTGTAGCTATAAATGATAATTCGGAATTATTAACTAAATTTACAGAGTTAAAGAATAAAGTAATATTAGAATTAGCAAAAGAAACAATTAAAAAATATAAATTACAAACACTCAACTTTTCTGAAGTTATAGAACTAGAGAAACTTAAATATAATTATAAATTATTTAAATATTTTTTTCCAGAAAGCTTTATCCAGTTTGATAAAGATGAATTTATTAGATTTGCACAGGGTAGTGCTTCGGTAGAAGGTAATACATTAAGTTTACAACAAGCAACTCAAGTTATAGAAAAAGAAGTAGGCGTAACAGGGAAATCTCTTTTTGAGATTAAAGAAATCCAAAATTTAAAACTAACTAAAGAGTTTTTACAAAATAAAAAAGAAGTTTCTGAAAAAGTAATAAAAAAAATTCATAGACTAATCATGGATGGGTTTTCAACAAAAACACCAGGAGAGTATAGAACTTCTCCAGTATATATTTTAGGTTCAACACACAAACCGCTAATCGCAGAGAAAGTGCCTGCAGAAATGAAAAAATTAATGAAATTTTATCAAACCAACAAACAATTACATCCTGTTGAGCTTGCATCTTACATTCATATTTATTTTGAATCGATTCATCCGTTTTTAGATGGCAATGGAAGAACTGGAAGAGAAATAATGAATTTTATTCTACAAAAGAATAAGTATTGCAGAGCAATAATTAATTTAGATAATAGAGAAACATATATCGCTTTACTTGAAAGATTACAAGAAAGTAAAGAATATTATAAATTTACAAAGTTTGTTTATTCTTGTCTTTTAGAAAGATCAAAGGCATTAGAGCAAGTAATAATAGATAATCAAAAAGAAATTATAAATCAGCTTAGAAAAAAATTAAAAATCCAATAAAGACTGCTAATATAATAATTAAAACTATTTGCCAGTTTTTAATAAATAACATAAATACAGAAGTTATAGCTTTAAAGACATTAATAACGAATTCTATAATATATTTTGCAAGTCCTTTAGGTGTTTTAATCTCCTCTACCATTTCTGAAAATAATTCGCTATTGCTTCTGCTTTTTTTGTTAATGATATGGAAGTTATTTATTTTACTAATAACTGCGTCCATGTATAATTCGTGACTTTCAATATCGATTCTCCATATCGGGATATACATTTCTTCAAATCCACTAAGGGAAATATTTTTTTTATCCACATTATATTTAGAGGACAATACCTTTGTTATTGTTTCTTGTGCTTCTGCTTGGTTGATTAATGATTTCTTTACTCTAATTTCAACTCTTTCAAAAGAAACATCAAGTGCATCAATAACTTGTGGCGTTGAAACATTTAAAAGCTTTAAAAATTCATTTTCTACTTTATTAGTAAGTGAGTTTAAAGCAATTTGCCCAGAGATGTGCTGATAGTTACCGTCTTTATTAGAGTCAATATCATAAAAGCACACCCAATAAGGTGTAATATTAAGGTGCATTTGATCCTTTTGGATCTTGACCTTATGTCCTTTTTTGTCAAACTCTTTTTGGAATTTGGAAATAGCGTCCTCAAGAGTTATATTGACAGGAAAGGAATGTTTATTTAATTCCATTTTCTAATTACATTCTTTTTTTAACAATCTTTACTTTTGATGGTGTTAAAAGAATCTTTGAAGGTGAAATCATAGCTAAGTCTCCGCCTGTATCTTTAACATACATCTTAATTTGACCTAAGAATTGTTTTGCTCTTTGAGCGTTTCTCTTTGATAAGTTTTCGATATCTAAAAGAACTAAGTTTTTTTCTTTTAATTCTCTTATTGTCTCTTCAACTTCAGAGTTTGTTTGTAAGCTGATTGGTTTTACCCAGAAATCTACTTCCTCTGGTTCTTCATCAACTTCCATATTGTTTAAGTAATCATCAACATCTAAGTCTGATTTCTTAGCAAAAACATTGTCTAAAAATGCCATTTTTGTTCACCTTTTTTTGTTTTCCCCTTTTTTTATTAAAAATATTAGTAATATATAATGTGAACCAAAATATATAAAAACAAATTGTTACAACATATATCCCGGTTTTTTATAAAATCAGGGTATTTTTGGGCTGTAATTGTTAATTTTTTGTTTTAGATTATATTTTAATTTGTTACACTATTAATAGTATTATAGAACAAACAGTTTAATAAGATAATCAATGAAACCAACACACATAATGATACATTATTCCGAAATAGGAATAAAAAAAGACAATAGATCT
>Ga0172381_10008463_pt1 | contig 10055 bp, 8 predicted proteins | sample Leawel6488metaG_FD_119754 | JGI IMG/M metagenome (GOLD analysis project Ga0172381, IMG submission 119754) | Leachate microbial communities from a municipal landfill in Southern Ontario, Canada - Leachate well 64-88 metaG | ecosystem: Engineered > Solid waste > Landfill > Unclassified | place... | reverse complement strand
CCAAATGTGCGGTTATCATATATTTTAAAAAACAATGAATGGGTTAAAGTTAATGGTATGGATATTAAAGAAGGAATGACCTTCAAAATGTATGAGCCGGATGGAATTACGCCAGTTTTAGATTATAATGGAAAAGCTGGAGTGTTTATAGCATCTTCTGATTCATATATGGACGATTGTGGTATAATCCATACGCATGGATATCCAGTAGAATAACACAGTAAGATTTTCTTTGAAAGGAGGTAAACCATGGATTTTTATCAAATCAAAGAAAGGAGCACAAAAAAGGGTGTTATAGAAATCTATCCAGACTTCAAAGTAGGACGTTCGAAAGATTTGATGGTTCGTGGGAGATCCTTCTATGCCATTTGGGATGACGATCGGAATATATGGTCAACAGATGAATATGATGTGCAAAGACTAGTCGATGCGGATTTAATGAAACATAAAGAGAAGACGGCAGCTAAGACTGACGGAAATGTTGTGGTTAAACTAATGAGCGACTTCTCATCAAAGTCATGGGTTGAATTTCGAAATTACATGAGTCATGTTTCTGATTCTTCTCATCAGTTAGATGAACAATTAACTTTTTCGAATACGGAGGTGAAAAAAAATGATTATGTTAGTAAGCGATTATTATATCCACTTGAGAAGGGGTTATGTAATGCATATGATGAAATTATTGGAACCTTGTATGATCCAGACGAGCGAGCCAAACTTGAGTGGGCCATTGGAGCTGTGGTTTCAGGAGATGCAAAGTCTATCCAAAAGTTTATTGTGTTATACGGAGAGGCCGGAGCTGGTAAGTCGACCATCCTTAACATCATTCAGAAACTATTTGAAGGGTATTATACTACCTTTGAGGCAAAAGCGCTTACATCATCAAGTAATGCATTCTCTACAGAAGTCTTCAAATCTAATCCGCTCGTTGCAGTTCAACATGATGGTGACCTTAGTAAAATTGAAGATAACACGAAACTTAATTCGATCATATCACATGAAGAGATGACAATGAACGAGAAGTATAAACCTTCGTATATGTCAAAGGTTAATTGCTTCCTTTTTATGGCCACTAACAGGCCCGTGAAGATCACGGATGGTAAATCTGGTATAATACGTCGTCTTATCGATGTAAAGCCGTCAGGGAGCAAACTAGCCCCAAAGAGGTACCAAGCATTAATGGCGCAGATCGATTTTGAATTAGGAGCTATAGCGTCTCATTGTTTAGAGGTGTATAGAGAAATGGGAAAGAATTACTATTCAAATTATCGTCCGTTGGAAATGATGCTCCAGACAGATGTGTTCTTTAATTTCGTCGAAGCCAACTATTATGTTTTTAAAGAACAAAATTGTGCATCTCTCACCCAAGCATATGAGATGTATAAGGCTTATTGCGAGGAAGCATTAGTAGATTTTAAATTACCACGTCATAAATTTAGAGAAGAACTTAAAAATTATTTTAAAATCTTTTTAGATATGACGCGTGTTGATGGGAAACAAGTAAGAAGTTATTATCAAGATTTCATAACTAACAAATTTGTTAATATACAAGAAATAAAAGAAGAACATCAGAACTCATTAGTGCTTGATTGCACAAAATCCATATTCGATGAATTATGTGCAGATTGTTTCGCCCAATATGCTACAGTTGACGAAGCCCCAATTCAAAAATGGAGTAACGTGGAAACAAAATTAGGAAACATTAATACTAAGAAGTTACATTATGTGAAAGTACCAAGTAATCATATTGTCATAGATTTTGATTTAAAAGACGAAACAGGAAATAAGTCGCTCGAACGCAACATAGAGGCGGCCAGTAAATGGCCCGCTACATATGCCGAGTTTAGTAAAAGCGGTAATGGGTTGCATCTTCATTATATTTATGATGGTGATACAACAAAACTTAGTCGAGTCTATGAAGAGGGGGTTGAGGTGAAAGTTTCTGTTGGTGATGGGTCACTTCGTAGAAAACTAACAAAATGTAATAACCTTCCAATTATGACTATAAATTCTGGTCTACCCTTGAAAGGAGAAAAGATGATTAATTTTGATGCGGTTAAAAGCGAAAACGGATTACGCAATCTTATTCGAAAAAACCTTAACAAAGAAATTCATCCAGGCACCAAACCTAGTATTGATTTCATCTACAAAATATTAGATGACGCTTATATATCCGGATTAAAATATGATGTCACGGAGATGCGTCCGAAGATCTTAGCCTTTGCTAATAATAGCTCACATCAGGCAGACTATTGTATTAAATTAGTTAGCCAGATGAGTTTTAAATCAGAAGAACCAAGTAGGTCCTCCGAGTTATATGAGAAGGACGATCTTGTGTTCTTTGATGTTGAAGTCTTTCCAAATTTATTTGTTGTTGTGTATAAAGCAGAAGGCGAACACCGCGCGTGTGTAAAAATGATTAATCCCTCGCCAACAGATATAGAACAACTCATGAAATTTAAATTGGTTGGTTTTAACTGTCGTCGTTATGATAATCATATTTTATACGCGGCATATATAGGCTATAATAACCAACAACTTTACGAATTAAGTCAAAAGATAATAAACGGAAGTCGAAACTGTTTCTTTGGTGAAGCTTATAATATTTCTTATACTGATGTGTATGACTTTGCGTCAGCAGGAAATAAGATGAGTTTAAAGAAATGGGAGATAAAACTTGGAATACATCATCAGGAATTAGGTCTACCTTGGGACCAACCCGTTCCAAAAGAAAAATGGATTACCGTCGCGGAATATTGTGGAAATGATGTTGACGCGACAGAGGCAACCTTTGATCATTTAGCTGGAGATTGGGCCGCAAGACAAATACTTGCAGAATTAAGTGGACTATCTGTTAATGACACTACAAACCAGCAAACAATAAAGATCGTATTTGGAACCGAAAAGAGACCACACGATCATTTGGTGTATACCGATCTTAGTATCATGTTTCCTGGATATAAATTCGAAAATGGGGTTAGCACTTATCGTGGGATTGTAGTTGGTGAAGGCGGTAAAGTATATGCTGAACCAGGCATGTATGTAAATGCGGCAGTTGCCGACGCCGTATCAATGCATCCGACGAGCACAGAAGAATTAAATCTGTTTGGTAAATACACTAAAAACTATAGTGATCTTAAAAAGGGTCGTGTCGCCATTAAACATAAAGATTTTGAAACGCTTAGAACTTTGTTGGATGGTAAATTAATACCGTTCATCGAAGACGCTCTAAGTGACAATCCAAAATTTACACTTAAAGACGTGTCTAATGGATTAAAAACAGCTCTTAATTCTGCATATGGTTTAACATCGGCTAGTTTTGATAATCCCTTTAGAGATCCACGAAACAAAGACAATATTGTTGCTAAACGTGGAGCTTTATTTATGATTGACCTTCAGTATGCCGTACAAGAAAAAGGATTCACAGTAGCGCATATCAAAACAGATTCAATTAAGATACCAAACGCTACTAAAGAAATCGTTGAATTTGTTATGGATTTTGGTAAGAAGTATGGTTATGAGATGGAACATGAATCAACTTATGAGAAATTTTGTCTCGTTAACGATGCTGTGTATATTGCCAAATATGCAACCGAAGAGTTCTGTGAAAAACAATATGGATATATCCCAGACGAATGTAAAAAACATCCTGGTGAGTGGACGCCAACCGGCGCTCAATTTGCGCAACCATATGTCTTTAAGACTTTATTTAGTAAGGAGCAAATAGAGTTTAAAGATATGTGCGAGACAAAGACGGTTACCTCTGCACTGTATCTCGATATGAATGAGGCACTAGAGGGAGAACATAACTATCACTTTGTTGGTAAAGCCGGGTCCTTCTGTCCAATTAAACCTGGATGTGGGGGAGGAGTTCTACTTCGAGAAAAAGATGGAAAGTATTATGCGGCCACTGGGAGTAAGGGGTACAGATGGCTCGAGGCTGAAATGGTCCAAGTTCTTAAGAAAGAGGGCGATATAGATAAAGACTACTACAATAGTTTAGTGGACGCGGCTGTTAGTACGATATCTAAATATGGTGATTTCGAATGGTTTGTTTCTGATAAGGAACCATGGGATCTTCCAGATTGTGGAAAAAATAGCTGTAGTGACTGTCCACGTGTAGGTGTGTGTATACCATTTTGAAAGGAGAAGTAATGTGACCTTATTAATTATAAAAATAAAGGGCGTGTTCTTAGACGAGAACCTAGACAAGATAACAGAATTAATTATTAAAAAGATAGAAAAAAGAGTCTTAGTATTTGATGATACCATCGATTATGAAATTGTAAATTTTGATGATACCATCGATTATGAAATTGTAAATGTTGAAAGGGGAAATAACTAATGGTGAAAAATAACATCATAATTGAAAATGCTCGTATTGGCTTTCGTAACTTTTCCGGTAAAGAGGGTAAATTCAACCCAGCAGGTAGAAGAAACTTCTGTACCTTTTTAGATTACAATTTAGGTCTAACCCTAGAACAAGATGGTTGGAATGTTCGTTGGCTCGAACCAAGAGATCCCGACGAGAACAAACAACCGTATCTGCAGGTGGCAGTAAGTTTCGACAATATACCGCCAAAGATGCTGATAGTCTCAAGTAAAGGAAAGACCATCCTCGATGCTGAGTCCGTATCCATCCTAGACTGGGCAGAGATATCTGAAGTCGATCTTATTATCCGTCCGTATAATTGGGACGTTAACGGGAAAGCAGGGGTTAAGGCTTATGTCAAATCCATGTATGTGACTATTGCAGAAGATGAGTTTGAGGCAAAATATTATGACGTTCCCGACAGCGCTGTGGATACTATAGGTGGTTGCGGTAATTGTGAAGCTTGCGATGGTAGTTGTGGCGGCCATACGTTGTAATGAGTATTACGCTTGCCCCGCATCAAGAAGAAGTAATTGATAAACTAAAGTCCGGCTCCATTCTCGTGGGTGGAGTCGGCTCTGGTAAATCACGGACCGCATTGACTTATTACTTTAAGAAAGAATGTAAAGGCGGTCTAAAGATTAATGGAAAAGGCGATTATGCTGAAATGAAATCACCCAAGGATCTCTATATTATTACTACCGCTAGGAAAAGGGACACTCTTGAATGGCAAAAAGAATGCGCCCCCTTCATATTGTCCACCGACCCAAAATTAAGTATTAATGGTGTAAAGGTTACTATAGATTCTTGGAACAACATACACAAATATGTCGATATTAAAAAAGTGTTCTTCCTATTTGATGAACAGAGAGTTGTTGGCTCAGGTTTATGGGTAAAGTCTTTTCTGAAGATAGTAAAGAATAATTCGTGGATTCTCTTGAGCGCCACTCCTGGTGATACTTGGATGGATTATGCTCCGGTGTTTATAGCAAATGGTTTTTACAAAAACAGAACCGAGTTTCTAAGAAGACATATAGTTTATAATCGTTTTACTAAATATCCAAAGATAGATCATTATGTGGAAGTCGCACGGCTTATGAAATTAAAACAATCAATATTGGTGACTATGGATTATGTAAAACTAACGACCCCCCATAATAAAACATTAATCGCTAAACATGACGAAACGATATTTAAACAACTCGTCGTTAAGAGATGGAATATCTATAAGAACAAACCAATAAAAAATATAAGCGAATTATGTTACCTTATGAGAAAGGTTACGAATAGCGATTCGGATCGTCTTATAATTATTCAAAAATTATTTAGGCGACACCCAAAGTTAATAATCTTTTACAACTTTAACTATGAACTTGAAATGCTTAAAGAAATGGGTAAGGGGTCAAACATAGTGACCGCTGAATGGAACGGTCATAGGCACGAGCCCATTCCAAATACCGATGAGTGGATCTATCTAGTTCAATATACAGCGGGGGCAGAAGGGTGGAATTGCATAGAGACAAATTGCGTTGTGTTCTTTTCGCAGAGCTATTCTTACAAAGCGATGGTCCAAGCGGCTGGAAGAATAGACAGATTTAATACTCCCTTTACAGATTTGTATTACTATTATATTCGTTCGGAATCTGTAATGGATCTTGGCATAGAAAAGGCACTTAAAGAGAAACGAGATTTTAATGAACACAGTTTTATAAAAAGCTCTTAACAAGGGCTCTTTTTTTGCCTCGCGAAAAAAACATACACTATAATAGAAGGAGATAGAATACCGCTATTTCTTTATTTGTTTTTTGAAAAGGAGGCTGGTTAATGTTAGAGAATAAATTCAAAACAAAGATTATTAATGAAATTGAAATCATGCTTCCTGGCTGTATAATATTTCATCTGGATGCGAATGAAATTCAAGGCGCTCCGGATTTACTAATTCTATATAAAAAACACTGGGCTGTTTTAGAAGGTAAAAAATCTACAGATGCAAGTCATCGACCAAATCAAGATTATTATGTCAATCTTATGAACGATATGTCCTTTGCAAGATTCATCTATCCTGAAAATAAAGAGGAGGTGTTGTATGAACTTCAACAAGCATTCGGAATTAAAAGACCAACATGCCTTTCTAAGCGCAAGCAAATATTATTGGATAAATTATAGTGAAGAAAAAATAGATTTAAGTTTTAAAAAAATGTTGGCTACACAACGTGGTACTCGTTTACATGCTTTTGCATGTGAAGCTATACAATTAGGAATTAAACTTCCAAAATCTAAAAAAACTCTAAATCTTTATGTTAATGACGCCATAGGGTATAAAATGACTCCAGAACAATTGTTATATTATTCAGATAATTGTTTTGGCACAGCTGATGCTATTGCATTTAGACAAAACTTTTTAAGAATACATGATTATAAAAGTGGAGAATCAAAAACGTCTATGCATCAACTTGAGGTTTACACTGCCTTATTTTGTTTAGAATATCGTCTTAATCCTAATGATATAAAAATAGAACTTAGATTATATCAGTTAGATGAAATATTAATTCACGAGCCCTCCCCCGATGATATTCATCAAATCATAGACAAAATAATTATATTTGATAAACGTATTGAAAAGATTAAGATTGGAGAGGAGGAGTAAAGTATGTATAGAGTAATAAAGCATTATGGAACCCCTCGTCACTCTGGTCGGTATCCATGGGGATCGGGAGAAGATCCACAGAGGAGTAAAGGGTTTAGAACCCAAGTGTTAGAACTTAGGAAACAAGGTGTGAGTAATGTTGACATAGCAAAAGGTTTCGGCATGAACACCTCACAGTTAATAAAAAAACTATCTTTAGAGAAAAATGAAGAATGGAACGCTAATGCAGCACAAGCCTTAAGCTTAAAAGAAAAAGGCTACTCTAATATGGAAATCGGAAGACGTATGGGCACTAATGAATCTAATGTTAGATCTTATCTTAATCCGGTTTTAAAGGAACGAGCGGGTATTACAAGAGTGACTGCTAATATTTTAAAAGATAGCGTTGATAAGAAAGGTTATATTGACGTTGGTTTAGGCGTTGAAAATCATATAGGTGTAAGTAGAACTAAATTAAAAACCGTTCTTTCTTTATTAGAATCTGAAGGTTATAAAGTTCATAAATTTGACATTGAACAGGTTGGCACAGGTAAGAAAACTAATATGATGGTTCTGACAAAAGCAGACGTCGGTTATGGTGAACTTTTAAAAAACAAAGATAAAATTCGTATGGTAACAGATTATTCTGAAGATGGTGGAAGATCGTTCTTAGGCCTGGAACCTATTAGAAGTGTTGACGGAAAAAGAGTAAGCATTCGTTATGCAGATGATAACGGCGCTGATAAAGATGGCATTATCGAATTACGAAGAGGCGTAGATGATATTTCGTTAGGTAATGCAAAATATGCACAAGTAAGAATAGGTGTTGATGGTACACATTATTTAAAAGGTATGGCCATGTATAGTGACGATCTACCTAAAGGCGTTGATATCCTTTTTAATACAAATAAACATTCCGATGTTCCTAAACTTAAGGTATTAAAGCCTATAAAAGATGATCCTGATAATCCTTTTGGATCTACTGTAAAACAAAAACATTATACCGATGCAGATGGTAAAAAACAACTTTCCGCTTTAAATATTGTTTATGAAGAAGGCGATTGGGGGAAATGGTCAAAAACATTATCATCTCAAGTTCTTTCTAAACAATCCACCGCTCTTGCTAAAAAACAACTTGAATTAGCTTATATTGCTAAAAAAGAAGAATTTGATGAAATAATGACATTAACTAACCCTACTGTTAAAAAGTTTCTATTATCAGGATCAAACAATCTTACAGGGTTTGCCGCAGATTGCGATTCGGCAGCCGTTCATTTAAAAGCAGCCGCATTACCAAGGCAGAGTTCACATGTTATTCTTCCTATTCCTAGTATGAAGCCCAACGAGATCTTTGCGCCGAAATATAACAACGGCGAACAAGTAGCTTTGATTCGTTATCCTCATGGTGGAACCTTTGAGATACCACAATTAATGGTTAATAACAAACATCCAGAGGCTAACCGATTAATCGGACAAGCTATAGATGCCGTTGGCATTCATCCTAAGGTGGCAGAACGTTTATCTGGTGCTGATTTTGATGGTGATACGGTTCTAGTCATTCCTAATCCCAGAGGGGCCATCAAAGCAACGTCTGCTCTTAAAGGTTTAGTAGGTTTCGATCCTAAAGAAAAGTATCCTGCTTATGAAGGTATGATTAAAATCACACCGAAAGCAAAACAACAAAAGATGGGCGATGTGTCTAATTTAATCACAGATATGACAATTAAAGGAGCAGAGACAGATGAGATTGCTCGTGCGGTTAGACATTCTATGGTTGTTATTGATTCAGAAAAGCATAACTTGAATTATAAACAGTCTTATGTTGATAATGGTATTGCTTCTTTAAAAAAGAAGTATCAAGGAAAAGAGAATGGTGGCGCGTCCACCTTAATTTCAAGAGCCGCATCACAAAAACATGTCGGAAAAAGGAAAGAAAAAATTGATCCGGATACTGGTAAAAAAGTCTATGAATACTCTAACGAAACGTTCACAAAAGTTAAATACAGAGACCCGAGCACAGGCGTATTAAAAGAAACAACGCTTAGCAATGCAAATAAGAAAGGGTATCCTGTTATAAGTACTCGAGAAGTTAAGCGTACGATAGGGTCAACAAAGATGGCTGAAACAGATAACCCCTCCTCTCTCTCATCAGGCACGCCTATGGAATCCATCTATGCTGGTCATGCTAGTAAATTGAAAGGTCTTGCTAATACTGCGAGAAAGGAATCCATTAGCACGCCCCCTATGCGCTATTCTCCATCTGCAAAGAAAGTCTATGTAAAAGAAGTGGCGTCCTTAAATGCTCAACTTAATATTGCGCTTAAGAATAAACCATTAGAGAGACAGGCACAGTTACTTGCTAATAAAGTAGTGTCAACAAAGAAAGATAGCAATCCTAACATGGAAGCGGATGATTTAAAGAAAATTAAAGGACAAGCGCTAATAGAAGCCAGAATAAGAATTGGTGCTAAGAAGGATCCAATCGTAATATCTAACAAGGAATGGGAAGCTATCCAAGCTGGCGCTATTAGTAACAATGTATTAAACCAGATACTTAACAATACAGATCTTGATAAGGTGAAACGTTTAGCCACACCACGAGCCAACACGACCTTAAGCCCAACAAAACTTTCAAGAGCAAGATCTATGTTGGTTGCAGGTCGTACACAGGCTGAAATAGCTAATGCTTTAGGCATATCTACATCAACATTAATCAATGCTCTTGGTTAATTCAAGAAAGGAGAAGGCCATTATGGATTCAATGTTAACTACAACGGATAATCCATTTGATCCGTTTACACAATTCGAAGAATGGTATGCGTTTGATGAATCAAAAGGCCACCACACTTGTGGTTACTTAGCAAGAATCACAAAGTCTTCTGATGAATTAAGTCAAGAGGATGAAGATCTTGCTATTGAAGCGGCCATCGATGAGATTGTTAAGTTCAACGTCCTTGGAATTTATAAAAAAGTTACAAGAACAACAGAATAGAAAGCATCTTAAGATTTATTAGGCATAGGGAGGGGGTCCTCGCGAAAGACACCCCCCTCCTGAAT
>Ga0172381_10008462_pt1 | contig 10056 bp, 11 predicted proteins | sample Leawel6488metaG_FD_119754 | JGI IMG/M metagenome (GOLD analysis project Ga0172381, IMG submission 119754) | Leachate microbial communities from a municipal landfill in Southern Ontario, Canada - Leachate well 64-88 metaG | ecosystem: Engineered > Solid waste > Landfill > Unclassified | place... | reverse complement strand
CGGCTGGATATGCGGTGTGGGCGACAGGAGGATTAACGGCTGGTGAAGTTCCGGTTGCACAAGTAGATGGGACTTTAGCTACAGATTCGGGATTGGCTTACAACTCAACTACGGATACCCTCACCACTACTAATTTGGTCGCACCTACGGGTGGGACGACTTATTTTATTGCCGCTACAGGTGCTTCTTCTTTTGACAAAGCTCATGCTAATGCAGAATGTGATGGGACTAACGATGAAGTACAAATTAATGCTGGTATAGCGGTAGCTGAACATGTTGTATTATCTGCTGGTACTTTTACTTTAGGTTCTTCGATAGTTCCTGTTAACGAAACTTGGTTGCAAGGTCAAGGATATTCAACAATAATAACAGGTGCGAATAAATCCATTGATATCACTTCTGTATCGAACGTGACTGTTGATAGTCTACAATTAAGTGGTGCGGATACTTACACAGATGGTATATATGTTTCAGCAGGGACTAAATCTACTATTCAAAATTGTTATATTCATGATTATACAACCAATGGTATTAATTTAAATACTACTACTGCTAATTCTTATGATGGATTAACTATAATAAATAATTATATTTACGATATAGCTGATTATACTACTGCTGTTACTGGTAATGGTATTCTTTTATCATCTGGTTCTGAATATACTGATATTAGTCATAATCATATTAACCGATGTGGCACAGGTATTAATAATGCCGCAAATAATAGTAAAGCTGATTCTAATGATGTAGGCACTAATTATCAAGGAATCGTTTCTACAGGTGCAAGATTTCATATTGTAGATAATACCATAAACCATTGTACTACATACGGTATTTCATTAAGCGCATCAAATGGTGTATTAATGACAGGGAATACCATTTGCCATTCGGGTAATGAGGGTTTTGCAATATATAGTAACTGTCATGGGTTATCATGTATTGGTAATAATATATTCTCTAATGGTGATCTTAATTCTAATGATAGCCACGATTCAGAAATAAGGTTAAATGTTACGGGTGTTCTCGATGGTATAATTGCAAATAATAGTATAGGGTATGTAACTGATGCGAATGCTAAAACTGGTATTTATTTTGTAAATGCTGCACAAACTAAAACAGTTGTGACTGACAATATATTTAATAATAGTGGTGGTGTAACTACATATGTCGCTGGTTGGAAGGATACAATGGGAGAGTTTAGTGGGAATATCAATTATATCACAACAGGTGAAATACGTACATATTCAGGTACAATTGCAACTCTTACCGAGAACGCATTTAATTCTATAGATAATCCATTTGGACAAGCAGTAAGAGTATTGAGTTTAGATATATATATTACAACAGCATCAGGTGATACTACTCCAAATGCAACAATAGATTGCGGAATTGGCGATTCTGCAACTACAGATTATACTACGTTATTTGAAGGAATTGATTGTGAAACTACTGGATTCTCAAATTCAGTGAATACGGCTACAATAGGTAAGCAAACTTCACCTCAATTATGGGCAACTGGAAGCGGTAATCGATATTTGAATATGTCTATTAAAGATGCGGCGGCAACTAATATGGTTGCGACTTATACGATAACCATTATGGGTAATTAATACTCATAAGGACAAATAAAGGTGGAAAATGAAAGTTAAAAATCGATTAACTTATAAAATTGTATCAATCTCTATTTGTTTATTAATTATTATTAGTCTGTTGTTATTTGCATTACCAATTAAAATGCAAGCGGATACCACTTATATTACATGTGTTGGAAATCAAGCAATTATAAGGACTGCTGAAACTGCTATAGCTGGTGGTTCTACGTGGATAAATGCTAACAATCCTTGTAGTGACGATGGTGTAATTCATGCGGTTGCTTTATATAATGGTCAGTATTTGGCAATTACTGGTTGCGTAATTGGGTTATTTAGATCGGCAGGGGGGAAGGATTATACTTGTGTAGCTTCAGAAACGGTTGGTGATGTGGCTGTTAGTACAAAAATAACAACTATAGTTGATTGGGTTTGTGAAAAAGATGATTTATTAGGTGTTTATTGTACTGCAAGTCACATTTATAGTACATCAACAGGGGGAACTGCTGTATATAAATATGCAGGTGATGGGACAAGTGGAACTGCAACATATGATACAACTACATATGCCGGATATCAAGTAAGCCTTTGTGGGAATGGGAATGGTATATTTTATGTTGATGATACTGGTGGTGATGATAGTAAGTTCGGAACTATTATTGAACCTTGGTTAACAATACAAAATGCGGCTAATTGGGTACTTGCGGGTGATACTGTCTATGTAAGATCAGGAACTTATGGTGAACATGTAATAATTTCTAACGATGGTTTATCGGGAAATTATATTACTTATGTTAATTATCCAAATGAAACAGCAATTATTGATGGTGCTGGTCTAACTTATGGTTCAACTACAGGTTGTATTCAAATTACAGGCGATTATATTGTAATAGATGGATTTGAGATTAAGAATGCGGAAGAAGATAATACCACAGGCCATAAATTAATTAACGGTATATATAACAATGGTCATCATATAATATTCCGCAATCTAACCATCCATGATTGTGCTGGTAGTGGAATAGCGGCCTACGGTTCTAACCTTACCGTTGATAATTGTTTAGTTCATGACGTTCATCAAATCGCAGGAAACGAGGGGCTTGCCTTCATAAACGTAGATAGTTTTGAGATTAAAAATTGCGTTGTCTACAATGTTGGAGTAGCCCCTGGAAGTTCTGTGGGACTTGTAGAAGGCATACAGATCAAGGGTGGATGCAGTAATGGAAGTGTCCACGATTGCCATGTCTACAACACGGCTGCGTGCATTAACATAAACTCAGATGGAGACGCCGACTCGTACAGCATTGACATTTATAACAATCTGGTTGAAACATACGCTGTTGACGACTGCGCTATGTATATCTCAGACGAGACTGATTCAACCAGCACGTATTCTCTATGGGATATTAATATTTACAATAATGTGATTCTTTGTGGGCCTGGTGGCGGTATCATAACCGGATACAATACCTGTAAATCCCTACAGTTCACTATCATAAATAACACGATTTACGGCGGGGCTAATAATCTGATTTCGGTGGGAACAGTCTCAACCTATGCGGCTGGTAGTATAATTCGAAACAATATTATAAACGCTGATTATCAGGCTTCGTACGATTTATTGAAATGTTCTGCGGCTGCAATTGCGGCTGGCATAGCAGTAGATCATAATCTATTTTGGGATAATGGGACTGGGTATAATGCAGATAATTATTATGGTACTAGTTATATAAAATCTAACCCTCTTTTTATATCGGCTGGAAGTAACTATAAACTACAAAGTGGTTCACCGGCCATAGATGCTGGAACAGCTACTTCAGCACCTTCAAGTGATTATGATGGAACACTTAGGCCTTTAAATAATGGTTATGATATTGGTGCGTATGAAAATTTAAAAACGCAAGGTGCGAGTATTGCGTTAATTTTAATACCCCTTACATTTATTATATTATTAATTGTTATTGCGATTAGACAAACGGAAGTTGCAGACGGTATGTTCCAAACGGACGATAACAGATTTCAACTCATTATTTTTATATTCTTAGTTATTGTGATTGGTGTCGCATTTTTGGTGGTTATACAATCTTCTTTGAATGGTCTGTAGCTCTAAATATTTATTTATTGACAACCATGATAAAACATGGTAAAATAATAAATATATTGGATGGAGGTGCGTATGACTTAATAAGGATAATATATAAATGTTATTAGGTGTCAAAATAAAAATAGAGGTATTATAAAAAGTTGAAAAAGTTAATTATTTCTATGATGGTTGCGGTATTTATGTTGGTAATGATGACTGTTCCTATGTTTGCGGCTGACCCGCCTAGTACAATTGTAATCGATTGGAATGGTGGTGGTGCTATATCCGGTGCTGTGGTTGCTGGTGATGACATGTATTATAATTGGTCGGTTAATGCCAATTCATCTGTTGGCAATTTCAATATGACTGACTATAATAATAATCCTTACACTTATAATGTAGATTCGGTTAATGCTGGATTTACTGCTTCAGTTTCGGGTGGTTCGGCAACTTATTCTACCGAACATACCGATCAATATGCACCGATGTATGGCGATGAGGGACAAAAAACATATTCATTTATTTGTGCTACTTCCGATGGTTCTGCATCAATGGCTATGTGGACTAACTCTAACTATGCATCATTACAGGAAGCAAATTATGGTCATGCGTGGACTTCCTCCGGTGATACTTTTACCGCCGATGCTTCAAGTTTCCAAATTGTGCATCAAGTAACTGATAGTTCAGGTGATTATGCCTTCATCAATGCGGTTGGTTCTGGTTCCGCTAGTGTGGATTGTATGTCTAGCGATATTGGTTCATCTTCAACTACATTTGGTAAGGGTGCTGGTTGTTATACGGATGCTTCGTATGATGGTGTTGGAAATCAAATCGTTCAATTCGTAGCGTCTGGTAATAATTCAGTAAATCAATTTGGTATTACTGTTAATGGTAATGGTGATGTGGGTAGTGCTTGCCTCAATACCATTCTAACTTTTAATGGTAATGCTTCGGTTCCTAATTTCTCAGCTTCAGTAGATTAATTAAATAATAGGTAGGGGAGTTAAATACTCTCCTACCTTAATAAAAAGGAAAGTATAAGGTAATGAAAAGAATATGGATTGGGTGTGTCATATCCCTAATCTTGTCTATAATGTTTGTAGTTCCTGTATTTGCGGAAGACCCGCATGGTACTGGTTATCATGTTATACCACCAAGTATTGATGTTCACGTAGTAGTAGGTGACGATGCCGATATATCAATTAATACTGGAAAAAATAGTGATGTAAAAATAAATGGTGGGAATTTAGTTAATGCACAAATGCTAAAAGATAAATTATCTAACACTATGACTTTTGAAGAACGTAGAGCTATTCAAGAAGAAAACGATAGAATTTTAAGGGAGAAAGTCGACTTATTTGTTAGTGATTTATCAAGTGGCTTAACTATAACCCAATCTAAACTAGATGCTACAATGCAAGCGGTGGCTTCCTTAATTCAAAATAAACAATTAACAGATAGCGATATTAAAAAACTCGGACAAATATTAGATGTGATTAAAACTTGTACTCTAAGTTTGCAAGATGATGTAGGTTATATGGATAATGGTTTATCCGAAATGAGTCTTAATATAGAGGTTTTAAGGTCAATGATTGATGATCTTGAAGCAAAAAATAAGGCTCTAGAATCAGATAATATCGAGTCTGAAAGACAATTAGCAAGTAGGATGGAATCACAATTTGATATTGTGAACACTCAATTAGCTAATAAAGATATTCAAATTAACGAGCTAAGTAAGAAATTAGATAATACCAAACAGGGATTTTTTATTGATATTGTTATCCTAGGTTTAACGATTATAGCATTATCTATCATAATGGTTATTAATAAGAAAAATAAATAAAAAGGACGGTACAAAACTATGAGCGTGATTGGTTATTGTGTAAAATGTAAGGCTAAAAGGGATATTAAAAATCCAGTCAAGGTTACAATGAAAAATAAGCGTCATGCGTGGCGTGGCAAATGTGGTAAATGCGGGACAGGAATGTATCGTATAATCTAAAGGTTGGACGAATGACAAATAAAATAGTTTCTATTTTAACTGTAATAGTTTTAATGTGTCTGTTTGTCGTTCCTATTAGTGCGAGTGGATATGAATTAAAAAGCGTATCCACTTTATCTAATAGGGGTATTATTCGTGTTGACTTAAATGGCTTATTCAATCGTAGTATGTTAGATGCACCAACAAAATTTACTGCAACTTTTGTGGGTAGTGATTTGGTTTTAACGTGGGTAAAAGACCCTACATCTACTAATACAATTATAAGACGAAGTTATACCGCATATCCTAAATCTATAACAGAAGGTGCGGAAATATATAATGGTACTGGTACTACATTTACAATTACTAATGTGAACGGTCAAAGTCCTCAATCTTTTTTTAGTGCGTTTAGCGAAAGTGGCGGTGTTTATTCGTCTTTGTATGTTACCGCTACTAATGGGGGGATGTTTATGTACTTAGCAATATTATTAGCGGCTGGTGCGGTCTTTGCTTTTTTGGCATGGAAGTTTAGAGGTTATGTTATGGGTATTTTTGCTGGTGCGTTAATTATATTTGCCGCACTTTATACTCGTTCTACTCCAATACCTAATATAACCGTGGGTGGTGGTATAGATACAGGAATCTATTTAACTTTATTGTCATTTGGTATATTTGTGGCATTAATTTCGTTGGGTAAATTTATTGATTCAAGTGATGGTCGTTCATGGCTCGAAAAAGCATTTGGGGGGGGTAGCGATACACAACATGTAATAAGTCATAACGGAGATACCAGACGGTATAAACCAGATATGTCAACAATGGAAGGTAGGGCAATGGCATATCGTAAAGTTATTCATTCTAAATTAAATCAACCTAATAAAAGGAAATAATGTCAATTACCGTCGCCTAAAGGCGGACGGCTTGAAAGTGAGACAGAAGCCAACTGTTAAATTTTCAACGTAAGAATTAGACTAGACAAACCCAAAGTGGAGACTGAACTAACTGATCGTGGTAGATCGAACTACGCTACGGATGCCACCCTAGTCTGTAGTCTCTAGGTTAGTCAGAATGTCAAAGGGTTGTAGAAACTCGCAAAGAGGTTTAAAACAAAATGTACGTACCAGTGGTAGACCAAAATCAAAAACCGTTAATGCCAACGATTCCAAGTCGGGCAAGGAAGTGGATTAAAAGTGGCAAGGCTACTCCGTTTTGGAAGAAAGGTGTATTTTCTGTGAGATTAAATGTGGAACCAAGTGATTCTAAAATACAAGAGATTGCAGTTGGTGTTGACCCTGGTTCTAAAAAAGAAGGATTTACGGTTAAATCAGAACTACATACTTACTTAAATATTCAGACAGATGCAGTAACTTGGGTTAAGGACGCTGTAAAAACTCGTAGCCAGATGCGTAGAACTCGTAGGGGCCGGAATTGTCCACATAGACTTTGTAGACCGAATCGGAATATTTATAAAGTTTTTATGCCACCATCTACAAAAGCACGTTGGCAATGGAAGTTACGAATCCTAAATTGGTTAAAGAAAATATACCCGATAACTTGCGTTGTGGTTGAAGATATTAAGGCGTGGACTTATAAAAATGCTCGTAAATGGAATGTCAGATTTTCACCATTAGAAGTTAGTAAACAGTGGTTTTACGATCAAATTAATGTGCAATTTAAACTTGAAACTAAACAAGGATACGAGACAAAACAAATGCGTGATGAGTTTGGTTTGAAGAAGTCTAGTAATAAATTATCTAACAAATTTAATGCACACTGCGTGGATAGTTGGGTGTTAGCGAATTGGTTTGTGGGTGGTCATACAAATGTTGATAACAAAGACATGCTCTTAATCACACCAATTCAATTCCATCGTAGGATGTTACACGCATTGCAACCGGTTAAAGGCAATATCCGTAGACCTTATGGTGGAACACGAAGTTTAAGTTTTAAACGTGGTAGTCTGGTTGAACATATTAAGTACGGATTGTGTTTTGTGGGTGGATTTGGTTCTATTCGATTGTGGTTGGTATTCGGAGGAATTACTATGAGTACTAACCTAATCTTTATTGATGTGGCGGGGGGCATTTGTCAGTTAGTTATTGGTCAAAATTATCGCAATTTGTACCAACAACCACAGACCAAAGAATCTACAAATCAATGCAGACATTTTGCGGCACCTCCTTCTAAAAATCGCTTTTTACCGTTTATAAAAAGCATTCTCCTCGAAGTCGGTTATTTTGTCCCCCGCCACTTCTCAATTATAAACCATCCTGTGTATTGTTTTGTGCAAAAGTCATTATCTATTGTATCATCTAAGCTTTTACTGCATAATCCCCTTATAGAAAAAATAAGGGGGATTAAGTCATGCGCCTTTTACGGTCTATCGGGTTATTATTTTTACTTGTTTTTGCCACTAATGCGTTATACGTTCAAGGTTCGTATCTACTCCATAATCACACTCAAGGGATGTGGAACGCTGTGTGGGATATGTTAAGTCAAGCATGGTATGTAACTTTAGGTGCAGTGGTTATAACTATTTCGGTTATTGTTTGGGATTGGTATGAACAAAAGAAAGGTGATTCAGAACAACAGAAAACTAACAGAATCTTATTGGCAATAGCGAAGCATTTGGGGGTTAAGGAAGATGAATACGCAGAACCAAAACCAAAACATAAAAGTAAAAAATAACATAGTTGTCTGTAAATATTGTGCCTCAAAAGACGTTGTGAAATACGGTTCTTATGAAAGTAAACAACGTTATTGGTGTAAGGTTTGTAAGCGTAAATTTATACCCAATGACTCGTTATTTAGAATGAAAACACCCGCAAGTTAAGTATCATCATATTTGAATATGTATTACAGTGGAATGAGTATCAATGATATCAGACAGCATTTACACTAATAAAAAGATTAAAGAAAGAGAGGAAGTTAAAGATTGGGAGAAGAATGAGATACGAGCCTTATACTTATCGATATCTAGGACATAATATTTTTACAAATATTGGAGGTAAATTATGAATGAAACGTTACTTGCTTGTGTAGTAGCATTTTTGATGATAATATCTGGATTATTGGTTATGGTAATAAGTGATGTTGCTAAAATTAAGAGGTTATTAATTGTTAGAAGAAACAACTTTCGCACAAATCAAAACAACAATAACACATCCAATAATAAGAACAACATTAGTGACCCATGAATAATGACTTTTTGCTACCATAACAACAGTAAGTACAACACTAAATACGCCTAAAGCGAAAGCTAATAATTTTTCATTTTGTTTTGCCATTAATTTTATATAATCCGATATTTATCTTTATAAATAGTATAAAAGATTGGAATGAAGAAATCAACCACAATCGAACAGAACCGTGGATTTATGCACGATAGGATTAGTTTACACTCAGTTGAAGATGGTAAAAGAATATGCCAAAATGCTAAAGTGGTCAATTGTAAATTTTTAAGTTATAATAGTTGGAGGTGGTCGCATTCATCTGCCACCTAAAGTAGGCAGTTTCCTGCGACAATGATTATGAGAAAACGTATAATAGGTTTGGTTTTAATTGTTGTATTAATTCTATTTACATGTGTCGGTTGTGTAATGCCTGATTCAACATCAATACAAGGTACACCCACTATTACAATCGTTCCTAGTCCTTTACCAATTACAGTTGATGATGTTGATAGGGTAGACAGCATGTTACGTGTTTCGTCTCAGGATTACTTATACAGTATAGCTGAGGGATTAGTTGCGGGACATACATCATTTACAAAATTAGGTTATAACGATGATGTGGGTACAGGCGAAGAAGATATTTGGATAAATGGTGGTTTATATGTGTTTCCAACTTCACCTATGCAAATGGAATTAACATCATCTAGTGTAGAGGATGACCCTGCAAAAGCTGATCTAAGTGCTGGTAGTGGTGTTTGGACAGTTAGGATATCATATTTAGATAATACTTATACTGAACAATCAGAAACAATCACACTTAATGGGACAGGAGTAGTAACAACCGTAGCGACTAATATCCTTAGAGTAAATGCATTACGTGCGGTTACTACGGGAAGTACTTATAAAGCGGCAGGGACAATAACAATTAGAAACATTGCCGATACACCTATATATCGTAGTATTGGTGTTGGGTATACTCGTGGTCGTGAAGGTATTTACACAGTCCCATTAGGTAAAACTCTCTACATTACAAGTATTGCAGTTTCATCCGGTTATTCTACTGTTGGTAAAAACGTTAAATGGACGGCTAGGGCAAATTATGACGATGTTTCTAATACTATCTTAACTGCTGGTCTGTTTTTTATGCCGTATTTTGAAATACAGACTCAGGATTCTTCATTTGTGAGAGATTTTGAGATTCCAATGCGTGTTCCACCTACTGCGGATATT
>Ga0172381_10008461_pt1 | contig 10056 bp, 7 predicted proteins | sample Leawel6488metaG_FD_119754 | JGI IMG/M metagenome (GOLD analysis project Ga0172381, IMG submission 119754) | Leachate microbial communities from a municipal landfill in Southern Ontario, Canada - Leachate well 64-88 metaG | ecosystem: Engineered > Solid waste > Landfill > Unclassified | place... | reverse complement strand
TGCCTGATCTTTGATTACGGCCAGCGCCACAGCAAAGAGGTCGAGTCGGCCAAAAGGATAGCGAGGCTGCGCGGCGCCCCGTTCCGGATCGTAAAGTTCCGGATGCCCTGGAAGGGCAGCGCGTTGCTGGACAAAAATATGGCCGTACCCAAGGGCCGGCGGATAGGCGAACGCATTCCCTCGACCTATGTCCCTTCACGGAACACGATATTCTTGAGTTTCGGTGTCTCGTTCGCGGAAGTCATAGGCGCCTCGGCCGTCTTCATAGGCGCTAACGCCATTGATTACAGCGGATACCCTGACTGCAGGCCGCGGCATTTCAGGATATTTAACGAGCTCGTAAAATCCGGAACGAAGGCGGGCGTCGAGAAGAAGAAGATAAAGGTATTGGCCCCGCTTGTGGACATGACGAAAGCTGATATCATAAAGCTGGGCAAGAAGCTCGGAGTGCCTTTCAGGCAGACATGGTCGTGTTATTCCGGGAACAGGCGCCCGTGCCTTAAGTGCGATTCGTGCGTTATCAGGGCAAGAGGTTTTAAGGAGGCTAAAGTGACCGATCCTTTGACAACAGCATGAAAGTAGTCTTCAAACAGCCGACTGCAAAAGTTTCTGAAGTCTTTCTCTCCGTCCAGGGGGAGGGAGTATACGCGGGAGAGTCCCATATCTTCGTGCGTTTCCACGGCTGTAATATGCAGTGCGCCTTTTGCGACACGCCACAGCCGGTCGCTCCCGAGGAATCCTCTATCAGGTCCATCGTAGACAGGATCGTTGACGCTAACGCCGGCAATAAGGCCGTTGCGATCACGATCACCGGCGGTGAACCGCTGCTCCACTCGCATTTCCTGAAATGCCTGCTTCCTCCGCTGAAGGAGAAGGGATACAGCATTCATCTCGATACGAACGGCACGATGCCGGACAGGCTTAATGACGTGATCGGCATCGTGGATATTATCGCGATGGACATCAAGCTGCCCTCATCCACGAAAGACAAACACTTCTGGGAAGAGCACCTGGCGTTCCTGCGCGCCGCCAAGTCCAGGAAAGTGTTCGTGAAGATGGTGATCACCGAAGAGACGCAGGAATCCGACGTAGATAAGGCGGTCGCGCTGATCGAAAGCGTGGATAAGGGCATACCGCTTATACTGCAGCCGGCCTCGGAGTTCGGTGAGTTCAAGAGCAGGCCCGATATTGCCAAAATAATGGAATGGCAGAGGAAGGCCCAGGGAACATTAAGGGATGTAAGGGTGATACCCCAATTGCACAAGATAGAAGGCATAAGATGAGGAAAATAACCGCAAGGGAGATAAGTTCCGCGGTCGCCGCGCTTTCAATGGAAGCTAATTTTACGCTGAGGAAAGATATACTGGATGCGCTGAAAAGGGCGTATTCGTCCGAGAAAGCCGCTAAGGCGAAAAAGATCCTCGGCATACTTATCGAGAACGCCGCGATCGCGAAGCGCACGAAGACCGCGATATGCCAGGATACGGGCATGGCGGAAGTCTTCATCGATATCGGGCAGCAGGCCGCGGTGACCGGCGGCGGCCTCGCCGAAGCCGTGAACGAAGGCATTCGCTGCGGATACAATAAAGGTTACTTGCGCAAGTCTGTCGTATCCGACCCGCTCCTGAGGAAGAACACCGGCGACAATTCCCCCGCGGTCATCCATACGAGGATAGTCCCGGGCGGCAGGATGAAAATCACTGTGATGCCGAAGGGGTTTGGCAGCGAGAATAAGACCCTCATAAAGATGTTCAATCCCACGCAGGGGACCGGGGATATCGGGAGATTTATAGTAGAGGCCGTCAGGAAGGCCGGCGCCGACGCCTGCCCGCCGTACATATTAGGGGTAGGGATCGGCGGGACGATCGACAAGGCCTGCATCCTCGCGAAGGAGGCGCTTTTACGCCCGCTGGGCAGGCGCAACGCGAAGGCGCATATCGCAAGGCTGGAACGGGAATTGAAGAAAAAGGTGAACGCCCTGAAGATCGGCCCTATGGGTTTCGGCGGAAACGCGACCTGCCTCGGCGTGAATATCGAGGAGTATCCCACGCATATAGCCGGGCTGCCCGTATGCGTAAGCATATCGTGCCACGCGACAAGGAGCGCGACCAAGACTATTTGATGCCGCGCAGGATACAGCTTCCGCTCACAACAGAGGTGATCAGCTCGCTTAAGGCGGGCGATGAGGTGCTGCTCAACGGTTATGTATATACCGCGCGCGACCAGGCGCATCTCAGGTTCGTCAAGGCGATCTGCGGGAAAAAAACTCCGGGGATGATCAAAGGCCGGACAATATATTATGCCGGGCCGACGCCTGCCTGTCCCGGAAGGGCCATAGGCTCCTGCGGTCCCACGACTTCAAGCCGGATGGATCTTTTCACGCCGCGCCTGCTTAAGGCGGGCCTTAAGGGCATGATAGGCAAGGGTTCGCGTTCGCAGGACGTGAAGCTCGCGATAAAGAGATATAAGGCGGTCTATTTCATCACGATAGCCGGCGCGGGCGCGTACCTGTCAGAAAAGATCACGGAAGCGAAGCCCGTCCTGTATAAGGATTTGGGCGCCGAGGCGGTTTACATGCTAAAGTTAAAGGATTTTCCGGCGATAGTCGGGATAGATTCCAGGGGAAAGGAAATTTAGATGATAAAGAGGACGGACGGCAGGGGGGCTGAGGTCCTGCGCAAGGTAAACATCACACGGAACTACCTGAAATTCGCCGAAGGCTCGTGCCTTATAGAGCTCGGCGACACGAAGGTCATATGTTCCGCGACGGTTGACGACGGCGTCCCGCAGTTCCTGAAGGGAAAAGGCACGGGATGGGTCACGTCCGAATATGCGATGCTCCCGCGCTCATGCCAGCAGAGGGTCCAGAGGGAGTCGGTAAAAGGCAATATCGGCGGCAGGACGCATGAGATACAGAGGCTTGTGGGGCGTTCGTTGAGGGCTGTCGTCGATTTCACCGCGCTCGGCGAAAGGACCGTATGGATAGATTGCGACGTTATACAGGCGGACGGCGGGACGCGCTGCGCGTCCATAACCGGAAGCTTTATCGCGCTTGCGGATGCCTTATCCCTGATCAAGAAGAGGGGGACCATCAGCAAGCTCCCGATACTCGATTATGTTGCGGCGACCAGCGTCGGCCTTATCAAGGACGAGCCGGTCCTCGACCTCGCGTTCGATGAAGACTCGAAGGCGGACGTGGACATGAATATCGTGATGACCGGCAGCGGGAAATTCGTGGAGATACAGGGGACGGCGGAGGGAGAGCCGTTCGACGGCGAACAGCTCCACGACCTGCTCGGCCTGGCAAAAAAGGGCATCACGCAGCTGATAGATATCCAGAAGAAACTGTTGGGCATATAAGTGCAAGAGATAGTAATATCATCCCGCAATAAAGAGAAGAAGCGTGAGCTCAGGGCCCTGCTGAAAGGGCTCAGGGTCAGGGTCCTCGACCTCAACGATTTTCCTTCCGCTCCCGCGGTGAAAGAGACCGGCAAGACCTTCGAAGCGAACGCGAAACTGAAAGCCCTCAAGATAGCGAGGTACACGAAGAGGCTCACTATCGCCGATGACTCCGGCCTCTCGGTCGATGCCCTCCATGGCAAGCCCGGCGTGAAGTCCGCCAGGTTCGCGGGCGGTAAGGCTTCATATGAAAACAACAATATTAAACTGCTTAAACTACTTGAGCGTGTTCCGGCAGGTAAAAGGAAAGCGAAGTTCGTCTCGGTCGTAGCAATCGCCGTTCCTAAAGGGATATTGGGGACGGTAAGGGGGGAATGCGGGGGGCGGATAACGCTTGAGCCGAAAGGCAAAAAAGGTTTTGGTTATGACCCGGTATTCTATTCCCCGGAATTCGGGAAGACCTTCGCGGAGATATCCGCTTCACGGAAGAATTCCGTAAGCCACCGAGGCAGGGCGCTCACGAAAGCGCGCGCGGTCATTCAGAGCCTCCTCCGAAAAGGCCTTTCTTGATATTATCGAAGATCTTGTTCTGCATTATATTGTCCAGCGGAGATCCCACCTTGTACTTCGGGTCTTTAGTGGTCCCGTCTACTTTTATGTCGCCCAGGTAATTGCCGTCCTTATCTATGAAGAAGTCCCTGATAGGCCCCAGGGATGAAGGCACATCGAGCAGGCCCTTGTCGAATGCCGCCGTCACCTGGAAGTTAAGGTTACCGTCGAAACCCACGTCGCCTATTCCCGTGAGCACCATCTGCTCGGAACTCAGCCGGGTATCCTCCGTATGGACATTCTTGTCGGCAATAGTGAATGAACCCTGCGCCTGCCCGAAGGCTATCTTGCTTACTCCCGGAATATAAAGTATGTTAGCGAGGCCGGAAAATACCGGCAATTCCCAGAATCTTCCGTCCATTATCTGGAATTTCCCGTTGCCTTTCAAAGTGCCGATATCATTAGCGAAGCCGCCGATGTCCGCGTTCGCCGAAAAACGCCCGCTTATTTTCTTATCTTTCATATTCGTGTCGTCCTTCCACCTGGCTATGTCTATATTGCGCACGCTTATCTGGACGACATATTGCGGATCGGCTTTATTCAGGTCCAATACGGCGTTTGCGGCCAGCGTCCCGTCATAGGGCTCCGCCGTCAGCCGGGAGACGGTGAGATATTTGTCCTTGAATTTTCCCTCGAGATGGCAGGAGTTGAATTTCAGTTTCTTGACTATGAGCACCGGAGAATCCGCCACGAGGTCCGCCTTCCATGATCCCATGTCTTTTTGCCTGCCCTGGAAGGCGAACTTGGACGCGATACTTTCAGCGCCGACCTCGTTCTTATCAAGCAGCGCCGCCTGTTCCTTTGAAAGGAATCTCCTGAGCTCATTTGTGCTGGTCTTCAGGCTGCCGCGGATATCTATAATCGGGTCCTTGAGATCGTTGATCGTACCGAGGACCAGCAGGTCTTCGGTATCGGATCTCGCCGATAGCCTGTCTAAAGTAACCTGCCAGGTGCTTTGTTCCTTCACCTTGCCTTTGAACTTGAAGGCCGTCGAGACCGCGGTGCGCGGATCGAGCTTATCGAATAATATCCTGCTTTCCTTGGGTATGTACGCGGCCAACTCCGACAGTTTCGTATTCAAGGTCCCCTTGATATCCAGGGCGGGGTCCTTGAACTCCGAGAAAGAACCGGCCAGGTTGAAGACGCTCTCCTTATATTTGCCGTCGAATTTGCTGAATACGATCGAGTTTGCAAGCGACTTGAAGACCGTCTTAAGCTTAAGGTCGTCGGAGGATAGGGAGAGGTCGCAGGCAGGCGTCTTGAAACCTGTCACATCGCCGCTCAGCAGGTATTTCTTATCTTCAAAGAACCCGGAGATGTTCCTCAGCGTGAGCGATTCCCCCTTTATGGCCAGGTTCCCGTTTATGGACTTTACCGGCTTGTCGAGGAAATCGGGCTTGACGCTGCAGTCGAGAAGCTCCGATGTTATCGTATACGCAAGCGGGACCTTTGCCTGTTCCTTAAGCGATCCGCTCACGTTCAGCGCTATCTTGCTTATCCCGCTGAAAGCGTAACCCTTGAGCTTTTCCTTTGTTTCGGGGGGGAGCAGTTCCCCGAGCCTTGCGAGATCGAGGTCCGTTTTTGCGGTAAGCGTCAGGTAGGGGTTGTTATAATCATTTACGCTTCCCGAGAAGACGCAGTCGAATCCCTTCGCGAGCCCTTTGAGCATGTCGGTCCAGAGCTTCGCCTCGTCAAAATATATCTTTCCGTTTATCCTGTCTATCGAGCCGAAGGCCGGTATGCCGGATATCTTCGTGTCGCGCAGCAGTGTGTCGGCGGTGTATTTCATCGGGACGGACTTATCCTTCAGGTCGAATATGAACTTGCCGTTCGCGTTCACGCCGCCCTTGACCGAGAAGTCCTTGGCGGCCATGTCGAGCTTGTCCATCTTCGCGGAGGCCGTGACCACGCACGGCATCTTGAGCTGTGCCTTGTCCTTCAGGTCGACTGTCATCTTGCCGCTGAGGTCTATGCCGCCCTTCGCGGTGAAATCGTCGCGCACAAGGTTCAACGAGGTAACGGAGGTCATCGCCGCGACCGTCAGGCTGTTCTCCGGCGAAAAGGCCGCGCTTATGTTGCCGCTGAGGTTCCCCGAGAGGGATTTGAACGGCATACCGGAGTAGTACGGCCGGAATTCCTCCAGCGGCACGTTCTTCAGCTTAAGGTTAAGCGTCGTGTTCTTGTTTGCCGGGACAAATTCGCCGTCCGCCGACATCGAGCTTTTCTTCGTCATGTCGAGATCCGAGCTCAGCCTGTATTTCACTTTCAGCGGATAGGAGAGGGAAGCGGAAAAAACCACGTCCTTCAACTCTTTTTTGAAATCCGGTTCGGTGGCCAGGTCCTCAAAGACGCAGGAGCCGCCCGAGACCGATATGCTGTTCACGAGGACCTTTGCCTGGTCATCAGGCTTCATATCCTTCAAAAACAGCAATGAGCCGAAGTTCCATTCATTCTTGTCGTCAATGGTGATATATATCCTCGGGGACTCGATCCTTACCGAGGAGACGACCAGTTTCTTATCCTGGAGCAGGGGGAGATAGAGGATGTTCAGGTAGAGTTTCTTTATCTCGAGGAACTTGCGGGCGTATTTAGGGTCATCCGAGACCGTAAGGTCCCTGAGTATTATGCCGCGGAACGGATTATAATAGATGCCGCCGAGGGTCACTTCGCGGCCGGTGGACTTGACCAGGTAGTCGAGGACGAGCGCCTTGCCCTTTGTCGGCATGATGTACTCGTTGACATACCACAGCCCTATCGAGCCCAGGATGACGATAAGGACCAATAGAAAAAATATCTTTTGTAGAAAGGGGATGCCCCTCGGCTTAGCCTGTTCCTGCATAGGTAGTATTCTATATTAAAAGCGTTTGACTTTGCAAGCGCGAATTGGTAGAATCTAACTGCGAAATCGCGCTCGCTCCCCGACGATTGGGAGCGTTTTTTAGTTCTGCGGGGCGTAGCGCAGTTTGGCTAGCGCGTCTGCTTTGGGAGCAGAAGGTCCCCGGTTCAAGTCCGGGCGCCCCGACCAGATTTATTTTTATAGAATTCAAGGCCGGATAAAAGGTATAATCGGTACCGACGCCCTTTAATGATTTACGCGCCTGTAGCTCAGTTGGATAGAGCAGCTGCCTTCTAAGCAGCGGGCCGGGCGTTCGAGTCGCCCCAGGCGCGCCATAAGTTCCCGCTATCGGGGGTTATATCTAAATTTGCGGTGGCTGTAGCTCAATTGGTTAGAGCTTCTGATTGTGGTTCAGAAGGTCGCGGGTTCGAGCCCCGTCAGCCACCCCATTTTTTGTAGTAACGTGTTGAGGTCGGAGAATCTCTAATGAATAAGCAACCCACAAGGTTGAGCAAGATCTTCGGCAGTGGCCCCTTCGGGTTGGCGATCAGCATTATATTGTTCTTCGTTGCGAATTGGCTCAACAAACGAATCGATCTTCCTCTATTATCAAATAATCGGTTTCTCCTGAATTCAATATTCCTCGTTTCGATTTTAATGACGCTGGCCGTGATAATTTGGAGCGTTAAATCATTACCCACGGCTGATAGAGGTGGACTATGCGACGCAGGAACGGACGGTTCGCGGCTCGGCAAGAAAATACGAGGAGATCATCAGGTCAGGGAAGCTGAGTTATTGACCGGATATATAAAAGGGGAATTAAAAAAATTTGCATAAGCGTTACTTGACAAATAGCTATTTTGTGGTATGCTTATTACCAAAGGAAGCGCGAGGAAGCGCTTAGGTAGGTGGATAAAGACGTCCTTTTTGGCAGAGTAAATGCCTGAAAGGACATTTTTATTTGGGACAATGGCGTTCTATGCCGGAGGTGACGGCAGATGAACGCCCTTTTTTTGTAACTGCGTGCACAAAATTCGGGCATAAAAAGATGGAAAATAGCGCTAAGAATGCAATAAATTTAAGGCTGCTGCTTAATAAACTTGATGATACGTTTATTAATGCCAGGATAGGCGCTATATATAAAATTGTCGTCGAAGCCGTTGAGAAGCCGTTGATCGAAAAAGCGCTTGCGAGGACCTTCGGCAACCAGTTAAAGGCTGCAAAGATCTTAGGCATAAGCCGTAACACCCTGAAGACAAAAATCACCAAGTTAGGCATAAGGGCGGAAAAATGGAAAATTTGACGGGATATGACCGCTTTCACAAAAAACAGGGGCTTTACGACCCGCAATTCGAACATGATTCCTGCGGCGTGGGGTTCGTCTGCGATATAAAGGGCGGCAGATCCCACAAGATCATCAGGCAGGGTTTGCATGTTTTGGAGCGCCTGTCCCACCGCGGAGCGGTGGGGGCGGACCCTAAAACCGGCGACGGCGCAGGCATCCTGGTCCAGATCCCCCATGAGTTTTTTAAGAAGGCCGCCGCAGATAATAAGATCGACCTGCCGGACCCCGGGTCATATGGTACAGGCCTGGTATTTTTGCCCCGGGACGGCAAAGACCGCAGGTCCTGCAAAGAAACATTAGAGAAGGCAGTGAAGGAAAACGGCCAGGTCCTTTTAGGTTGGCGCGCCGTCCCTACAGATGATTCCGGCATCGGCCAGGGCGCTAGGAGCACCGAGCCTGTTTTTGAGCAGGTTTTTATCGGAAAAGGCAGGGATTCCGGCGAGGGATTGGATTTCGAGAGGAAGCTCTATATCATCAGGAAGCAGGCTGAAAACGATATACGCGCATCCGGGTTAAAACAAAAAGGATATTTTTATATAACCAATATCTCCTGCCGCACGTTTTCTTACAAGGGGCTGCTTATGCCCGGCCAGCTTGAGGATTTCTTCACCGACCTTAAGGATGAGAGCTTAATGAGCGCTTTGTGCCTGGTGCATTCGCGTTACAGCACCAATACTTTTCCTACATGGGACCTGGCGCAGCCCTTCAGGTTCCTAGCGCATAACGGCGAGATCAATACCCTGCGCGGTAACATAAACGGCGTAAAGGCAAGAGAAAGGCTTCTTGCGAGCGAACTGTTCGGCGCGGATATAGAGAAGCTTAAGCCCGTTATTGTCGAAGGGGGAAGCGATTCGGCCGCAATAGACAACTTCTTTGAGCTTCTCGTGCTGTCGGGCAGGTCGCTTGAACATGCGATGATGATGCTTATCCCTCCGGCCTGGGAGCATGACAGGTTCATGGACAGGGAACTTAAGGATTTTTATGAATATCACGCCTGTTTCATGGAACCGTGGGACGGCCCGGCAGCGATAGCTTTTACTGACGGTAGGAATATCGGCGCGGTCCTCGACAGGAACGGCCTCCGGCCCGCCCGCTATATCCTGACCAAGGACGATTTGGTGGTAATGGCATCCGAGGTCGGCGTCCTGGATATAGAGCCCTCGGATATCAAAGCCTCCGGAAGGCTCGAGCCGGGCAAGGTGTTTTTTATCGATACCGGGTCGGGACGCATTTTGGGTGATCCCGAGATAAAGAAAAGCGTGTCGGCGCGCTGTCCGTACGGAAAATGGACTGCCGGGAATATGGTCGATCTCGACGGGCTTATCGGCGGCGGCCCCGGCGGCAAGAGATCCGAAGATATAATGGCAAGCCTAAGGGCGTTCGGTTACTCGAGGGAAGACCTCAAGATGATAATAAAACCCATGGCTGAAGAGGGTAAAGAGCCGGTCGGCTCCATGGGAAACGATACCCCTCACGCCTTTTTGTCGGAGAGGCCCCAGCTCCTTTATAATTATTTCAAACAACTCTTTGCTCAGGTGACAAATCCCGCGATAGATTCCATCAGGGAAAAGCTGGTCATGAGCCTCGAAAGCTTCATAGGCCCCGAGAAGAATATCCTGGAGGAGACCCCAAAGCACAGCCATAAACTCAGGGTCAGGAACCCCATATTGACCAATGAGGAGCTCGAGAAGATACGCGATATCAGCGTAAACGGGCTCAGGACAAAGACCATATATACCTTTTACGATGCGGGCAGCGGCAGGGAGGGTTTTGTCCGCGCGCTGGAAAGGATCTGTTTCGAGGCGGAATACGCGATCGAGAAGGGATACTCTTTCATAATACTGAGCGACCGGGGAGCCGATAAGGA
>Ga0172381_10008460_pt1 | contig 10057 bp, 4 predicted proteins | sample Leawel6488metaG_FD_119754 | JGI IMG/M metagenome (GOLD analysis project Ga0172381, IMG submission 119754) | Leachate microbial communities from a municipal landfill in Southern Ontario, Canada - Leachate well 64-88 metaG | ecosystem: Engineered > Solid waste > Landfill > Unclassified | place... | reverse complement strand
CGAAAAGTAATAAAAAAACAATTATCTTTCTATTTTTTATCGCCGCTGCGGTTGGATTATATTTTTTGTTTGCCTATTTTGATTTTGACAGTCATAATCAAAAAGTTTTTCAAAAGGATATGGGCACGATAACCAATGCGGAAATTGTAGAAATGTTAAAAACAAATTCCAATGTGGCCGAATATTTGCAGAAATATCCTGATTTTGTTGTACAAAGCAAGGAAATTTTAACTAAAACAAGTATTGCGGCAGGTCAAAGCGGACAAAATCTCCAACCGGTTTATAGGGGATTGTCCTTGGAAGACGGTCGGTATATGAAAGTCCAATTAATGGATTCAACCGGAAGCCATGGATATGTATCGATAATTGATTTTAAAAAAGGCGTTATTGATCGGGCTTTTGGATTGCTGTTATTCCAAGCGTCGGCTGGTTTGACCTCCGAAGACTCTCAAACAATAAAAACGCCATAATTTTTTGTTATGACAAAAGATGAGGCAAAACAGAGAATAGAAAAATTAGTGGCGGTGATTAATCATCACCGCTATTTGTACCACGTTTTAGACAGGCAGGAAATTTCTGACTCGGTTTTGGATTCTTTAAAAAAGGAATTATTTGATTTGGAGCAGCAGTTTCCAGAATTTGTCACAAAAGATTCTCCAACTCAAAGAATTGGAGGCGAGCCATTAAAGCAATTTAAAAAGTTTAAGCACAGCCAGAGGATGACTTCTTTTAATGACGCTTTTTCCGTTGAAGATATGGAAGATTGGCAAGAAAGGTTTATGAAATTGTTAACAGAATCAGAAAAGCAAAAAATAAATTATTACTGCGAATTAAAAATTGACGGTTTGGCAATAGAGTTAATTTATAAAGACGGCTTTTTGCAAACAGGTTCAACGAGAGGCGATGGAAACATCGGCGAAGATATTACTCAAAATTTAAAAACAATAGAAGCTGTCCCTGTCCGCGTCATTCCCGCGAAAGCGGGAATCCAGGTCCCCAATGAACTTATTGTCCGTGGCGAGGTTTTTATTTCAAAAAAAGAATTTAAAAGAATAAATAGAGAACAGCAAGAAAAAGGTTTGCCGGTTTACGCCAACCCAAGAAACATTGCAGCAGGATCTTTAAGGCAGTTAGATCCCAAAATCACATCATCTCGCAAACTGGATTCTTTCGCCTATGAATTAATTACCGATTTGGGACAAATTACCCACGAAGATAAGCATAAAATTTTGAAAGATTTAGGATTTAAAACAAATAGCCATAATAAATTTTGTAAAAATTTAGATGAAGTTATCCATTTCCGTGAACATTGGATAAAAGAAAGGGACAAATTGGATTATGAAATTGACGGAATAGTTGTTTTGATAAATGACAATAAAATTTTTGAAAAATTAGGAATTGTCGGAAAATCTCCGCGTGCCGGGATTGCTTTTAAATTTCCGCAGTCGCAGGCGACCACAAAGGTTTTAGATATAAAATTACAGGTTGGCAGAACAGGGGCGATTACTCCGGTTGCGATTTTGGAGCCAGTTAATGTGACAGGAATTACAATTTCAAGAGCCACTTTGCACAATGATGACGAAATAAAAAGATTGGGAGTCAAAATCGGTGACACGGTTGTTGTTGGTAGAGCCGGAGATGTTATTCCGGAAATTGTTAAGGTTTTGCCAGAGTTAAGGACCGGCGCAGAAAAAAGTTTTAAAATGCCGACGCACTGCCCTGCTTGCGGAACAAAATTATCCGCCCAAGGACGGGATCCCGCTGTGGCGGGAGAAAAAATAAAATCTGGTGTCATTTTGTATTGCCCAAACACAAAGTGCTTTGCAAGGTCTCGTCGCAATTTTTACCATTTTGTTTCAAGGTCTGCTTTTAATATTGACGGACTTGGGCCCAAAATTATCGATAAGTTGCTCGATTTTGGCTTAGTTTCCGATCCTTCTGATTTATTTGATTTAAGAGTGGGAGACATTGTGCCATTGAAAGACTTGCCCCGTAGTAAGCCGAAGGCTTTACTACCGGGGTTTGCCGAGAAATCTGCTGAAAATCTGGTAAAATCGATTGAAGAAAAAAAAGAAATTACACTGGCAAAGTTTATTTATGCTTTGGGAATCAGAAATGTGGGCGAGGAAACTGCCATTGATTTAGCCGGACATTTTGGATCCTTGGAAAAAATAAAAAAAGCAGAATTGGAGGATTTTGAGAAGATTTTAGATATTGGACCCGTTGTTGCAAAATCTATTTTTGAGTGGTTTGGCAATAAAGAAAATTTAAAATTGGTTGACGATCTGCAGAAAGCCGGAGTTAAGATTAAAAATTCCGAAGCAAAAATCAAAAATCAAAAATTATCCGGATTAACCTTTGTCTTGACCGGATCTTTGAAAAATACGACGCGCGACCAGGCCCGCCAAAAAATCCGCGAACTTGGCGGCAATGTTTCCGAATCGGTTTCATCTAAAACAAATTTTGTGGTTGAAGGAAAAGAAGCAGGCTCTAAAGCAGAGCGTGCAAAAAAGTTGGGAATAAAAATTTTGGGAGAGAATGAATTTTTAGAAATGATAAGATAATTATCAATTTTCAATTATCAAGTATCAAACAATTATCAATGGATAAATTTTCAAATAATAAAAATATGATTTGGCCGATAGGACATTAAAATTTAGTATAATTGTCATTCCCACGAAAATGGGAATCCAGGAATATGATTAATAAGAATTATTATGTTTATATTCTAGCAAGTAAAAGAAATGGCACTTTGTACGTTGGCGTCACATCGGATTTAATGAAAAGAGTTTACGAACATAAAAGCAATTTAGTCGATGGATTTACAAAAAAATATTCTATACATCATTTAGTATATTACGAAGAAACGAGCGATATTAACTCAGCGATAGAAAGAGAAAAAAGATTAAAAAAATGGAATAGAAAATGGAAAATAGAACTTATTGAAAAATTAAATCCTAATTGGGATGATTTATCCAAAAAGTTATAAGGCTCTGGATTCCCGCTTCCGCGGGAATGACGACAAGGGAATAGAAATGACGACAAGGAATAGAAATGACGACAAGAAATAGAAATGACGACCTGTCATTCCGGGCTTGACCCGGAATCCAGAGTCAGTGCGTGGGAATGACGCGGAAGTAAAAATTGATAATTGAAATTTAGATGTGATGATTTTTTTAAAGAATTATTTTAAAAACTTGGATTGGGGGATTGTTGTTCCTGCCGTTATTTTGGTTTGTTTCGGACTGCTTGGGATTTACAGCGTTTGCGTTGCCAGGGCAGATTTTTCCAATTTTTACAAGCAGTCGGCGTTTTTTGCAGTTGGCTTTTTTCTGATGGTTTTATTCAGCCTTTTTGACTATCGGCCGATAAAAAACAATTCGTATGTGATTTTGATTTTGTACGGATTATGCCTTTTGATGCTGGCAGGCCTTTTCTTTTTTGCGCCAGTCATTAATGGCACGCGTGGCTGGTACAGAATCGGATTTTTAAATTTGGATCCGATTGAGCCCACTAAAATAGTTCTGCTTTTTCTGCTGGCAAAATATTTTTCAATGCGCCATGCTGAAATGTACAAATTCAGACACATTCTGCTGTCAGGGTTCTATGTTTTTTGCGCCGCGGTTTTGATTTTTTTGAAGCCCGATATCGGCGGAACAATGGTTTTGGTCTTGATGTGGCTGGGAGTTTTGCTGGTTTCGGGAATTAAGACAAGACATTTGTTAATATTGCTCTTATGCTTTGGAATTGTAGCGGCAGTCGGCTGGAATTTTGTGATGGAAGACTACCAAAGGGACAGGATCATTTCTTTTATTTTTCCATCGTCTGATCCCCTGGGAAGTTCGTGGAATCAAGATCAGGCAAAAATTGCCATAGGATCGGGGCAAATTTGGGGGCAAGGTTTGGCGCAGGGATCTCAGGTTCAATACGGATTTTTGCCCGAGCCCCACACCGACTTTGTCTTTTCTGTGATTGCGGAGGAATGGGGAATTATTGGAGTGGCGTTTTTGTTTTTGGTTTATGGTTTTTTGATTTGGCAAATTTTGCGAGTTGCTGTTGAGTCTCGTTCAAATTTTTCAAGGCTTTTTGCGGTTGGATTTGCAATAATTTTGATTGCCCAGTTTACAATCAACGTTGGCATGAATCTGTCGCTCTTGCCGGTAGTGGGAATCTACCTGCCATTTATAAGTTACGGGGGCTCGGGGCTTTTGTTTAATTTTGTGGCTCTGGGAATTTTGCAAAGTTTTAAAACAAAAAAATAATACTTTTTCGTCATTCCCGCGGAAGCGGGAATCCAGAGATTTCGCGCACTGACTCTGGATTCCGGGTCAAGCCCGGAATGACAGAGTGGGATTGCTTCGTCGATTGCGATCTCCTCGCAAGGACGAGAAAAACCCGCTGCCTTGCAATGACGAGAAAGACCATTGCCCTTGCAATGACGAAAGAAAAACGAAATAACATTTAGTTAGTTTTCCACTGGTATGTAGTTTATTTTTTGATATAATAAAGGAATATAATTATTTTGATTTGGATGCCAAGAAAGAAAACTTGCCCTTCGGAAACAAGCCGTGCAAGTACTGACGGCCCAAAATTACAAGTTCCGAAAAGAGAATTCAGAATGCAAATTAAAAAGTCAACTCTCTTTTGGCTGGTTTTTGGCGTAATTGGAGTTTTGATTGTATCGGGGGCTTTGTTTATTTTTTTGCCTAAAAATTCTCAAAAAATCGATCAAACGACTGTTATAAGTGATATTATTCCCGTTAAAAACCGAATAATTGCCGGAGAAAGCGTTAAACACACTGTTTTTGTGAAAAAAAGCGAAATCACTTCCGGAAAAATCTATCTGAAATTGCCTGCTGGGGCCAAGAATATCACAGTGGACAGTCTTTCTGGCAAACAAGCCATAGAAACTTTTAAAGAGGCGTCAGATTTGCAGATTGCCTCAGAAAAAAGGGTTGAATTGGCAAAATTAACTCAAGAAAAATCAACGCAGAAAACTTTGATAACAAAGATTTCAGATTTTTTGTTTTTAGGGGTGGCAGCGTTGGAAGACGGGGTTTCTGATATTATTGAAAGTTTGACCCCATCGGAAGTTGAAACAGAAACCACCGAAGATGCAACTTATGTTGATTTGTCGGCTGAAGTAATAACCCAAGAAACTGAAGTTATTGAAGAGGTGGCTACTGAAACCACCGTACCCACAGAGACAGCAGAAGTGGTCACGGAAGAAACAGCGCCAACAGAAACCGTTGAAGTGTCTGAAACTCCCGCTGAGACAACCGAGGCAACCGAAATCGTTACTGAAGAACCAACAACCGCAGAGGTTATCCCAGCCGAACCAGTAGAGTCAGCAGAAACCGCAGAAGTGGGGATAGTTGGGGTTACGTCCGACGTAGCCGAAACTACAATTTCAGATTTAACAAACCTAACAGAGGTGACATCGGTAGCAGAGCAGACACCATTTGTTTCAGAAGTAACCACAGAAGAAGCAGCGCCAACCGAAACCGTTGTTGAAGAACCAACATCAGAAGAAGTAATTGATACAACAGAAGACTATGTTGCGGTAACTTATGAAACAGCCGTCACTGAAATCACGGAGTCAGAAACCGATAATGGCAAATTAGTTACAATTTCATCTGCCGACGAAAATCCAGACGAACCATTAACCGATGTTGTGGCTTACACAACCATTCCTGAAATTTACAAAGTTGGGCAGGAAGACAAAATTAAAATCAAGTGGCAAAACAATGGAGATCAAGAAATGACCTTCACCGCCTACGACCTCAACAACAATGGCAAGCTTGATTATGTAGAATGGACAGTTCCACACTTGTCAGAACAAATCTTTGAAATTATTTTTATCTCCAAAGCTTTTAGATTGGATTCTAACCAAGAAATCACAGAAGACATTTATGAATACGTCCAAACTCAAGATAACAATTGGGTGACAATGAATGACGGCGAATACATTAGAACAACGTTTGGACAAATTTTGGATAACACAAAAGATGTTACCATTTACGCAAAACCTACGGACGTCGGACGTCCGGGGATTATTGAGGTGTATCCGGTTTATACCGATGGAGATGGAAATCAAACACAGGGTTCGCTGGTTGCAACTTTTGAAAATATAGATCACGAAGGTACTTACAAAGTTTTGTTGACCAATCTTTCAATACCAACAGATGTTTTTGATTTGAAGATTATTGGGAATACAGATTTTGATTACATTGTTGACCCAACTCCAGCCGATGCTTATTGGGTGGGCGGAGCTGGTAATTGGACTGCCGATGCGGCGACTCACTGGGCAACAACATCGGGTGGCACCCCTGACGCTGGAAATCTACCGGGCACAACTACCAATGTACATTTCGATTCCAATTCTGGGACAGACACAGTCACAGTTGACGGCAATGTTTCAATTACAAGTTTGACACACGCTCAAACTGGTTTAACTTTAGCTATTGGCACTTATGACTTTACTACATCTGGAGCTTCGAGCGTAACAAATGGCACGGTCACCATCGGCGCATCGAGTAATACCGGCTGGACCACGGCAGGGATGACGATTGGCACGGGTGGGACAGTGACGTGTTCCGGAGCGTCGAAGATATCTATGACTTCATATAACCAGACAGCAGGTACGTTCACAGGCGGAAGCGGTACGCTAACAGACACGGGCGATTTTACAGTTTCAGCCGGAAGTTTTACATCTACGAGCGGGACTCTCTACGTAGGCGGAAGCTGGTCAACTGCGGCTTCGACATTTACGCATAATTCAGGAACAGTTGAGTTCAATTCAGGCACGACTGGATCCAAAAACATTACGACAAACAGCAATTTGTTCCGCAATGTTACATGGAACGGTTCAGGCAGTACATGGATATTGCAAAGCGATTTTTCCCATGTAACCACCACTGCCACAGTGTTGTTTACCATAGGCACGCTGGATTTTAACGGAAAAGGTTATAGCAAAAACTCCGGCCAGACAGTTACTATAGGAAATGGATTTACGCTGGCTATCGGCAGCGGGAGATTAACTAATAACGGAGATGTAAATTATGTTGTAGGTAACGGCGGAACGATTACGATGACGACGGGCCGGTTAGATACAGCCAGCTTTACAGTCTCCGATGGTGGGACATTTACCGTCTCCGATGCCGGTACCGCTACTATCAACGTATATTATGGCATTAGCATTTCACCAAATTGTACCTGGAATGCCGGGCATTCCACATTCGCCTGTTTCTATTACACAACAAATAATTCTAATGCGTGGATAACTTCGGCGAAGCCTTTTTACAATTTGAACCTTGGTGGCAGCGGCGTTTACAATGTTGCCAGATGGGCAAAGTCAGACCTTACCATCCTCAATAATTTTACGATAAACGCATACGGGTCAACAACCCGTACATTTAACGCGGGTTCATATAATATTTATGTGGGTGGCAACTGGGATACGTCGGGAGGTGTATTTAATGCCGATACGTCAATCGTGATATTCAATGGTTCCGCAGCCGATACCACGCAAACGATAAACAACGGGTCGAACTCATTAAATAATATTGCAATTAATAATACCGGCACAGGCACGGCAAGTGCTTCGCTTTCTGCCAATACAACAGTCAGCGGCAATCTTTCTGTTTCCGCAGGAACACTGGCAATAAGCACCTACGACCTTACAGTAACCGGCTCTTCAAACGTTAGTGCTACTGCGCCCGCTACAGCCACAGTCGCCATCGGCGCTTCGTCAAACACCGGCTGGACCACGGCAGGCATGACGATTGGCACGGGTGGGACAGTAACTTGTAGCGGCGCATCCAAAATTACCGATAGCGGCGATTGGGATTCCGAAAGTGGCACATTCACAAAAGGAACGAGTACGGTAACCCTTTCGGGTGCAAGCAACAATCTTAAAACTGCTGTCGGGGGTTACGCCAACGGTATCTTTTCAACCCTGAACATTGATGGAAGTTATATTTTTAATCCCACTATTGCCGCCTCTTATTTTGTTAATAACGGGACATTAAATATAAATGGTACGCTTAGCATTTCCACAGATAAAACCATAAACGTATGGAGCAATTCGCGCATAGCGATAGGAAACGGAGCATCTCTTACTGGATTAGGCAATTTTAGAACAAACTTAACTGGTGTTGATTACACCGCATATTTTACAAACGCAGGCACTATAACCGTTGGCACATTTTATTATTATATTGCGGGAAACAGTACCAATAATACAATACCTGTTTTTATCTATGGTGGAAATTTGACGATCAATACAGCCAATAACGGCAATATTGGTGCGAAGATAGGCCCGGGAGATTTGACGGTGGGCGGTAATTTTGGATGGTATTGTCTTTCGGGTACGGCTACATTGGATGCATCTGTTAATAATAATACAATTAACATTGGTGGCAACTGGACTTCCGGCGCCGGTGGTGTATTTATTGCCAGCAGTTCTACGGTTAATTTTACAAAGAGTAGCGGAACGCAAACTCTCACTTCAAGAAGTAACAGTTTTTACAATCTCACTCACTCTGGCGCAGGCACGCTGCAACTCGTGGACGATCTTGCGCTTGCCGATGACGGCACACTCTTGAATTCAGCAGGCATTCTCGATGCCTCAACGAACTCAAAGAATATTACTATTGGTACGACAGGAACATCATCAGCGTTGTCAGTAACGGGTGGAACATTACAAATGGGCACCGCAAATCTTACAGTATACGGCGCGTCAAATGTAAACACTGCCGGTACAGTCACCATCGGCGCTTCGTCAAACACCGGCTGGACCACGGCTGGTTTAACCATCGGAACCGGTGGAACGGTGACGTGCAGTGGTGCGTCGAAGATTACGGATAGTGGCGATTGGGATTCATCGGCAGGTGCGTTTAATTATGGCACCAGCACAGTTATTTTAACAGAATCCGGGAAATTAAAGACAGCGGAAAATAATAGTTATGGATTCTATAATATTCAATTAGCTGCTTCTGAAAAAATAACTACTTTGCAATCTACGTTGAGATATTATGGTGTGTTAACGGTGGGGAGTGGCACGTTAACTGGTGCATCATATAGTGTGTGGTGCAGACAGAATTCGACTCTTTCCGATCGTTTAGTTCTTGATCCTAACGGGGATATGAGCGGGATTAATACATTGACTATTATAGGTGCTGGCACTAATAGTAATACAAATATCCCGGGATATAGTAAGTATCCGAATTTAAATCTTAATTTAGACAACAAAACAGCAACATTAACAGGCGATGTGATAGCTAAAAATGTCACTGTACGTGCTCAAGATGGCGGGTGGTTAACAACGGTTGATCTAAACGGCCATAACCTTACTGCCGATGGCATATCTGTTGGTTATAGTGGTGCCACACAACAGGGGGTATTGAAAAATAACTCCGCCAGCACTTCCACGTTAACCAGCACGCAAGGTGTTTATATTTATGCAGGCAGTGGCTCGAACAATTTAAATGCCAATAATATAAATCTTGATGTGGCTGGGAGTTGGACAAACAATGCCGGCGTGAGCGGTTTTACGGCAGGAAATTCCACAGTTAACTTTACAGACGCGGGAACGCAAACCCTCACCTCCGGCGGTTCATCATTTTACAACCTCACTCATTCGGGAGCTGGCACATTGTCGCTTGCAGACAATCTTTCTGTGGGTGGGGCTTTGTCAGCATCAGCCGGCACACTCGCCATTGGCACCTACGACCTCACAGTAACCGGAGCGTCAGACGTCACTGGCGGCACAGTCACCATCGGCGCGTCATCAAACACCGGCTGGACCACGGCAGGCATGACGATTGGCACGGGTGGGACAGTAACTTGTAGTGGCGAGTCAAAGATTACGGATAGCGGCGACTGGGATTCGCATCTTGGCACTTTTACAAAAGGAACAAGTCTCGTAACCCTTTCGGGTGCAAGTGCAAACTTGAATATTAAAGCCGGCAGCTATAATAATGGCGTTTTTTATAACCTCACGATTTCTGGAAGCATAACTTTTAATATAACTGGTTCGTCTTCTTATCTTATTACT
>Ga0172381_10008459_pt1 | contig 10058 bp, 12 predicted proteins | sample Leawel6488metaG_FD_119754 | JGI IMG/M metagenome (GOLD analysis project Ga0172381, IMG submission 119754) | Leachate microbial communities from a municipal landfill in Southern Ontario, Canada - Leachate well 64-88 metaG | ecosystem: Engineered > Solid waste > Landfill > Unclassified | place... | reverse complement strand
ATAGATTGTGCCTTCTTCTTACCCGATTGCGATGTATTTGAAGATTTAAAGAAATTACAAAAAAAATATACTGTGTTTACAATGGATACCAGAGACCCTATACATGTAGATTGGTCCTCTTTTCAAGAATATAGAGACGCAGAGGCAGACGGGTCAGATGAATCTTGTATGCACGAAGTAATGGTAGAAGAAACCAGAGAAAAATACGCCAAAATACCAAGAAGTTTTATGGCAGAACTTCCAGAAGAATACGTTGTACTTTATTCACAAGCCAAAACTACATTTACGACTCGTGTTCACGCTTGTGTGGCCACATTAACATTTGGTGGTAATTGTTACATGTTTCAACCCACACCTAGAGTAGCTGTTTTAGAAACTGTCGGATGTAGCGGATTAGGGACAAAATGGCAATGTAACCAAGATTATTTGGCCGAAAGAAAAGCAATGCATTTAAAAGGACTGAGTAAAATAATGGGAAGTCTTTAATGGATAGTAGATATGTTTTAAAAACAGATGAAAAAATGCCGACTTTCCAATGGGAAGAAGAGTTGTGGGAATTTGATAAATTGCAATGGTGGTCAAGACCTTATGAATATGCTTGGATGTTTGATTGTTGTCGTGCCTTTTTTGGAGAAGATATTAAAGAAAAAACTGTCATTGATGTCGCCACAGGCATACTTCATCCGGGCATGTTTATATTAAAAAAAGCGGGTTTTAAACGAGTAGTTGGAACTGATTTATACCCATTAAGTCGCCATCAATATAATCAATATATTAATGGAAACATTAGTTATATCCAAGAGGACATATTAAATCCATCATCTAAAGAAAAATTTGATTGTGTGACTTGTATTAGTTCGCTTGAACATTTTCCGTCATCGTATCACGAGATATCCATATTAAATTTAATGGCTAAATGTAAACAATCAAATAGTTGTATTATTTTAACATTCGACATGCCGGGTTTCGAATATGAGACAAACTTAAATTTATATAAAACTCTTTTATCTCAAAATAATTGGAAATATAATTGTATAGATGCGGCAGATAAAGAAATATTAAGAAGTATTGATTGCAACACTAATGAGGAATGCAAACAAAAGAATCTATCGTGTTATAGGCTTTTTGCTTATAAATAAGGACAATTATGCCACTAATAGATGTAATATTGCCAACATACAATCAACCTGAGTTCTTAGAAGATGCGATAAACCATATTTTAGACCAAACATTTCAGGATTTTGAATTCTATATCGTTGATGACGGTAGCAAACAAGACACGAAAGATATTCTGAAAAATTATGCCACCAACAATAAAATACACATTATTTATCACGAAAAAAACAAAGGACTACCATCGGCCCTAAATACAGGACACAGAGCGGGCAAGTCGTCTTATTGCACATGGGTTTCAACAGACAATATTTCATTTCCAAGACAATTAGAAGTTTTATACAATCACGCAGTAACTTATAATTTAGATTTTGTCCAGAGCTTATGGCGTGTATTAAAAAATGAAAAAATTCTTCACAAAGACATCAGACTGTGTAAAGATAATTGGGGTTATGGGAATATCTGTCCTAGTTTTTTATATAAAAGAAAAATATGGGAAACCTATAATTATGATGAATCAATGCATGGGGCAGAAGATTTAAAATTCTATCTACAGGCTCTTTTACATCCGTTTAAATTCGGACATGTAGAAGAAGAACTAGTAGAATATAGATGTCAACCTAATTCTATTACTCAAACTGCCGATGGACAATTACATGTTAAAAATTATTTAAGAATATATGAAGAAGTTGTAAAACCAATAAAGGAAAAACAAAAATGAATCAATGGGTTATCTTATCTTCTAATTTAGATTTAAAATATGCATTTCTTTTGCCAATAACAGCAAAAACTTGGGAAAGACTTGGTTACAAAAGTGTTTTTATGTTAGTCGGAGACGAGACAGAATGGAATAATGGTCCATTCGAGGTTGTTTTATCCGAATTAAAAAAACTTGTATTAAACGGCCACAAATTAATTTTTGTGAAACAACTAGAAGGTTACTCTGTCTGGACGACGGCCAATATTATTAGATTATATGCTGGATGTATGGCTATTGACCCAGAAGATTATGCAATAATAGGAGATTCGGATTTATTTGTGTTAAAATCAGAATTCATCCTTCAGCGAGATAAAAACAAATCAGTTAATCTTTGGTATGCGAATGCCTTTAACCATACCGCTATACCTCAATATCCGATGTGTCATGTAGGTTCTTCTATTAAGGTGTGGCGTGAAATTATGAATATTAAAGAATCAGATATTTATACCACAACTTTAGAAAAAATGGATAAAGCAGTAGGCAGAGGCAATGATACAGATACGGCTTTTAATGAAAAATTTTATGCCACAACTTTAAGAAATTGGTCGGGATTTCCTCACCAATGTCAATTTATCACAAGACCAGAGTGGAAACCAGAACATCCGTCTGACAGATTAGACCGTGGAAATTGGGATTTATCATTATGGGGTGAAAACACAGTTGACGCTCACTTACCAAGACCGGCTTTGCAATATTGGGATACAATATCAGTTATTCTAGACAAAATATGTCCAGAACATCGAGAATGGTTTGCGACTTATAAAAATAAATTCTAAAGTAAAGTTTTAATAATTTGTTCTGACGCCGTTCCGTCTCCATACGGGTTGATAAAATCATTGGTGATTTTTTGTAATGCCCATTGGAAATCTTGTTTCAAATTTTGACTCATTAACTTACAAAAACCGGCCTCAATTCCTTCCGGTCTCTCTGTGTTTTGACGACATATCAATACTTTCTTCTTAAAAAATCCGGCTTCTTCCTGAATACCACCAGAATCAGTTAGAATACATTTACATTTACTTAAAATATAAAGAAAATCCCTATATTTAAATGGGGGAACCTTTTGTATATTAGGACTAGATAGTAAATGAAGACATTCTGAAACAGATGGATTTGGATGAACTGTAAATATAAAATTTAAATATGGGTGTTCTTCTGCCAAGGTATTAATGTGATTATAAAGCAATGGCAACAAGCTAAAATTTTCCCGTCGATGTAAGGTAACAATCACATTATTTGAAGTTGTTGTGGGGAAGCTATAATGCTCTACCAAGAAATCTATAACTGTATTGCCCGTAATCCACACATTTGACGTGATTCCCTCGTTGGCCAGATTAATCGCTGCCCGGGTTGTAGGACACCAATTGAAAGAAGCAATTTTACTGACACTTTGTCTATTAAATTCTTCAGGAAAGGGAGACAACATGTCATAAGTTCGGTATCCGGCCTCTACATGACCGATTGGAATTTTCATGTGAAAAGCCGAGACAGATGAAGCAAATACGGTACTGGTATCCCCTTGTACAATAAGAATATCTGGTCTTTCTTTTTCTAATATGGTCGGTAATTGTGAGAAAATTAATGAACATAAAGTATTCAAACTCCGACTTGTAGGTACATTAAGACAATAATCGGGGGTGTCAATCAAATCCTTAACGTCTTCAAAAAGTGACTGATGTTGTCCTGTAAATACTGTTTTTACAATATGTTGGTTCTTGCTTTTGTTTATTAAAGGTGCAAGTTTTATTACCTCTGGTCTAGTTCCAAAACAAAACATTATTTTATGCATAATTACCTAATCTGTGCGTGATTCTTCTGTAGAGCTAAAATTTTAGGTTTTAATTGTTTAAACATTGGTTCTTTTTGGCTTTCTTGCGGAACCATATAGGAGGCATCCAATATAGTTGTTGGGGGGTTATCGGCAAGATATTTATTCCAATGACTTTCATCGTGCCACTCGGCAATTAAATTTCGCTCTAAATCATCAGTTATATTATAGTTAAGAATTTTAGATGCTTGTAAATATCTGTTTGATTTGCCTCCTTGAAACCCTCCGCAATAATAACCAATCCCTTTTTCCACATATGCCAATGATTCTGCTCTTCGTTCAAAAGGATATCTTCCTGCTTCTTTATTGGGTTGGAAATAAGGATGGTGTACGGCAACTATCTCGCCAAGTATCTCTTCTCCAACATAATCAACAACTAAACTATCAACATCCAAATAAAAAAGGTAGTCTGTACTAGACAACACGTCTTTATATTCGCTAATATATTTATATCTAAAAAGCGTTGGATAAGGGAACGGCAAATGTTGAACAGGAATTGATACGGCGTCATATTTTTCAGAGCTATCTGTAAATAGAAAAATCTTTTTATTACGATTAGTTAAAAAAAATTTTTCAATACTCGTCAAAAGAGGGCGTATAAAGGTATGGTAATTACCAGTAGATATTAATATTATTCCGATTGTCATACCCGCCACTTATTTATAATACATTGATTATCACTATATTTAGTGTTGAAAAAGGAAGATTGGTGAATCCTGTGGTATGTTAATTTTTCTGGTATATTGTAAAAAGTTTTACCCTCAAAATTTAGTCTCAGCCACATCTCATAGTCCTCGGCATGATAATCCTGATTCCAATAAGCATCTTTTTTATGAAACATCGAAGAGGAATTGATAATTGGATTGAATTCCATAAAAATACTTGGGATTATGTTCTTTGGCGGTAGATTTGGACAATCATTTTTATCTCCAAAATACTGACAAAAGGTACCAACTACATCATATTTGTTTATGAAATTAATTTGTTTTTCAAGTTTTTCGGGTAACCAATAATCGTCTACGTCTAAAAGACATATAATTTCATGGTTACTTAGTTTCAGCAAGGAATTCAATGTTGCAGATTTCCCTTTTGTGTCCATATCAAATACTGAGATTTTGTCAGACATTAACTCAGAAGCCTTTCGGAAAACGGGCGATTTAACGGGATGTCCATTTATGCCGATTAAAAGTTCCCACGCAGGATAGGTTTGACTAATAATAGAATTAACACTTTCTTTTATAAATTCTATTCCGTTATAAATTGGCATTAAAATACTAAGCATTATTTCTGTGCAAATAAATAATTTGTCCATAAGTGTCTAAAGATTCGGGGTCTTCGCATTCACATTGGGGATTTTTGTGCGGCGTAATATTATGCTTTATAGCCATAAGACTCAAAACCGTTTGGTCATGGCGATTATCTTGGAAAATTGGAAGATTTGGTAAACCACATACATTTGGGTCGTCGGTTATAATCCGACTATCACAACAATAGTGTAAAACTTCTCGAACAAATTCTAAAGCAAATTTTGTTTTTCTATAAACTTGAAATCCGGCAACCCATACCTTGCCACGATGATATTCTTCTATGTCGCAATCGGTATAATAAAAAGCGTCTCTTTTGGCAAATTCTCCCATCACTAAATGAGGGTAACGAAAAAGTAATGTGCCACGAGTGTCTTCTCTACAGAGGTCAATTAAAGGAGAAATCGAATCTATAAAATCCGACCCAGAATCGGCATAAAATATAACATCGTCATCTTTCGCAAGTTCCAGTGTTTTAAGTATAAAATATGGTTTCCACAACCAATATCCGGCTCCCCTTGTTTTATTTAAAATATATGCGTTTTTTGTACAAAATTCATTATCAATATCACCTCGCTTATATTCTATAACTTTGTCAAATCCATATTTCAGCCCAGAAATTGTATTATTCTGTTGGGCCTTAAGGAACAATTTATCTGCATAATTTATAAGTATTTTCATAATGTTTTGTGAGAAAGAAGAATTAAATCAACATAATGTTTGGCGGCAATTGACAACGTATGATTCTTAATTATATATTGACGAGGTTGATATTTAGGAAAATTACTTAAAAATACATCAAGACTATCCTCATTCAATATATTTGGCTCTATCATCCCGCATTCGTTTGAAAAATATGGAACCGACGTTGCTGGTGCCACCAGCGACTTATAAGAAAATAATTGTTGGTCAAAAACAAAACAAGGGGTATTAGAAGACAATATTTCTAAGTATGCGATTCCTTGACTTTCGGTATTCGTTAACAAAAGACAAAAAGAATACTGCTTTGTCTTTTGTATTAACTCGTTTTCCTCATAATTTCCGCTTTCAAAAATGTCATAAGATAAATGACGACACTGAAGATAATGCTCTACTTTTGCCAGTTCGTCTCTGCTTCTCTGTTTGAAATAAATAAAGCAATCTTTTTGAATTTTTTTGTTTTGAGCATTAAATTTGTTGGTGTCTATGCCAACGGGCCACACAAATAATTTTTTTTCTCTAACCTTTTCATAAAAATTATATTTATTCTTTACCCAATCTGATGGACAAATAAACGATTCATATAAAGAAAACACATCCCAATCGTCGCTGGGGATGACAAAAAGATTCGGACCCATTAATGTATTACGAGGCAAGGACTTGTATTCTGGAACCCAACTTTGCAGGCAACCGTTGTATCGACATATGTGGTTTGCCTGCCACGCTACGCCGATTTCTCTAAGACCAGAAATTAGATTTAACGCTAATTTCGTAGGTCCATTCATTTTTTCTGTAAGTTGATAAAATAATCCTATTTTCATGTTTTGTAAAAGTTATATCCAGTAATCATGTGACACGATTTGTTCGCAGAAATTTTTTCTAAAACGATTCTATCCCCATTAATGTACTTATCATTAAGGTCTTTGGTGTCAATAAGATTGCCGCAACGATTCACGTTTGAAGTATTGACAACATTGGCCACTATATTAACTATTTTGCTTTCTTGGAAACAACTCATTTTTGGCAAATGACGAAAAGGATGTGCTGATATATTTGCCTCTAATTCGTTTGGATTAGAAAAACCAGTAGTTTCCAATAATGTTTTAATTTCTTTTGTTCTGAAAATATGTCCATCTAAAGACATCGGATAACACCAATCGGCTTCTTGGTCTTGCCAAAACCATTCATTGTATACATTGAAATTAGGCATACGCATATCTTTATTAAGCATATAACAATAAGTTAATCTGGGGCATAATCGCAAAGAAAGTGTTAAGATATTTGGGTCATTAATAAATCGCATAATTTCGTCACAATTATACTCAAAGAAGGTCTTGAACACATCGTCATCTACTAAGAACATGGTGTGAAGTTTTGAGTTTTCGATTAATTCCAATGTGTTTTTTTTAAAATTGGTCTGTTCTAGAAAATGAAATTCATTACGATATTCTTTTACTAAAATCTCATAACCTTGTCGAAATCTGTTATCAGAATAGGTATAGAGAATATGAATGCCTAATTGTTGCCAATCTATAAAATATCTTTTTATACTCCTTAACAGCAAGTCTAATTGGCACGCCCTATCTTTACTAAAAATTATTATGTTCATAATTATCTATAATATAGTATGGAAGTAAATGATAAAATCGGTCTCTTAATAAAAGCATCGAACTATGATGCTCTACAAAGGCTTTTGCCTACAATTAACGGATATACGAATCTAAAAGTAATATTAATAGGAAATTCCTACAATACGGGTCTTACTGTCTCTGACTCTCTGTTAGAGGGGTTTAATCAATTATACAATGTAAATTGCGAAACATTCATATATATAGACTCTAATTTATTTGCAAAACCATATTGGCTATCAATCTTAATAGAATTATCTGAACAATACCCAGAAGCGGTCATATCTGGGTTAAATGCGCCAACGGGCTATCCTAGTATTGAATTTTTAGAAGAACATCACGTTAAAAAAACAATCTGTGAGGACAACATATTATTTAAACGTCAAATATTTCATTTGGTTTTACAAGCATTACTAAACGAAAATGACTCAATTTCTAGAATACTAGAACGGGCTAATGTGCCAATGCTAGCTGTATTCCCAACAGTGTTACAATACACAAATTTTATGCCTAGTGAATGGTCGAACCCATATTCTTATATCGAGAACATTAACAATTATTTTAGAAAAATTTTCTGCATTAATTTAGATAGGCGGCAAGATAGGTGGGAACAGTGTCAAATAGATTTTAAAAATAATAAAATCATTAATGTTACAAGGTTTTCCGCCATAGACGGTAAGACGCTCGACAATAAAAGTTCTTATATGCATAATGGCAGAATTGGATGTTCGTTGAGTCACGCACAAGTATTACGTGAAATGATAAAAAATAAATGGGAAAAAATTTTAATTCTAGAAGATGACGCCTTATTTATTGATGATTTTTATAATAAATTTATACAATCTATTCCTTTTATACCGGATGATTTCGATATGCTTTATTTAGGTGGGTCAAACAGAACCCCGCCATTAGTAAAAATAAACGAAATAATTTCAAAAACTGTAGACACATTAACTACCGGGGCTTACGCTGTTAGTTTACAATTCGCCAAAAATATCATCTCTAAAATCGAATCCCTCGATGACCCCGTAGATGTTGTGTATATCAATAATCAAAGAAACTTTAATTGTTACATATTTAATAAACACTTAATTAAACAAAGACCGGGTTGGAGTGACATAGAAAGTCAGCATGTTGATTATTCACAATATTTTGCTTAATGTATAATATGTTTTTTACTCATTCCAAGTGCGTCGAAGTTTGGCAAAATGCCTTCGGTTTTAGGAAATACATGAATTTCTTTAGACTTTGGATTTAGTAAATTAACCCAATATAAAAGTGCATTATCAACAGTATAAATATTGGTTGCTTCTTCTATAACTTTGCTCCAATCAATAAGTGTAAAATTGGCAATTCTTTCTAAATATACATTTTTTAGATTATTCTCCGGCACAATTTTAGTGTATCCTGAAAAATCCTTATGATAATATTCACTAACTAAATTATAACTTTCACCATCTTCTAGTTGTAAAATTTGGTTGAAAAGTTTAGTTTCGGCTGACGGATTTCTTTGTAATACGCTCTGAAGCCATGTAGTTGCCGGAAGATTCCACAAAGCAAATCTACTCTCCATAATTGAAGATGCACCGGCGATTAATTCATTCGTATATTTTAAAGGAACAACCAGACTACCAGTAATGTTCTGAAAATTCTTGTTAGAAAAATCAAAATTAAAATTAGCAATATTAATAAAGTTAATATATTCTGTGTGTTTATTCATGTTGCACAAATGATGTTCCACGGGCCAAATTATTTTATACCCTTTTTCATGATATAGTCTGGCAATGGGTTCGCAAAAAATAATGTCTGTTAATTTCTCCGGTTGATTAATGATGCAAACCCGGTTAGTATTAAGTGCTTCAGTTCGCATTCTAGTAATAATATCGCTTTGTGAATATGTTTTAACCACTTCTTGCGAAAGTATTGGTGGCGGTGGAGAATGGTGTTCCCCAGTCGGTCTAGCCGGGTGCGGTTGCCTTACGGGAGGGGTATTTTTGACACGTCTTACATTACTTGTAGTCCTTACCATATTATGCCTTTTTCGTTCTACGGTTTTTTTTGAACTTGGATTCTTTCGTGAAGGGGGCACTTCAGAACTGGGCGGAACACTTCTTCTAGACCCATGAACAATTCTTTTACCACCAAATATTTTTCTAATTTTACTTGCGGGTATTCCAGATTGACCTATTATTTTTCGTTTTTTCACAATTTACCTTATACAATTATCTAATCTGGCTTCTGCCGCATCATAATCTTCCCAATATTCTGTTACAATAGCTCTCGCATTGGTAGAACTTGTCAATTCGTCTTCTAGCCAAATTCTATTAAATGTGTCTTGATAGTTATAAGCAGATAATCGTATTGGGTCGATAATATTTACTGTTTTAATAACTACTTTCTCAAGCTCTCCTTTTAAGGCAGAGGATAAAACATAAGCGACAGAACCTACATCATAAATAAAATAGTAATCTCTATCTATTTCGAGGTCTAAAATACATCCACCTATTATTAAAGTACCATTTGGATTATATGTATACGCCATAATCATATATAGAGATAAAGGGGGAAAATATGACCGATTACAATTGCTTCTTGCCACCATTCAGTATAGAACCGCTTATGTCATTACAAGAAGTAAAACAAAAAGCAGGGTGGGAAATTACTGCTTTTAACTTTCCCGATAATTGGAATATTACGGCTGGTGAGGGCGTTAAAGTGGCCATTTT
>Ga0172381_10008458_pt1 | contig 10058 bp, 10 predicted proteins | sample Leawel6488metaG_FD_119754 | JGI IMG/M metagenome (GOLD analysis project Ga0172381, IMG submission 119754) | Leachate microbial communities from a municipal landfill in Southern Ontario, Canada - Leachate well 64-88 metaG | ecosystem: Engineered > Solid waste > Landfill > Unclassified | place... | reverse complement strand
TGACATCTATAGCCATTTGTGCGCAAATCCGCGAGATGCGAAGATAAGGCAGTTTCCAAGTTCGCTTCCATATCTGTATAATGAAGCGCATATCATTCAATTTTCGCGATTCCGAATCAAAAAAGAAGTGCGCGCGTCGCGCAACTTACGCGAAAAGTGACTCATCTTCCGCGAGTCGATCTTCACGATCGCGATAGCGCACACCGAGCGCGATTTTCGATGTATGCGCTCCCCCTTCCACAACTCTGATATATTCGCGCAATATCGAATTCTCAAATACAGATTCAAGAGTTTCGGGAAACAGGCGCGTTCCATTTGTGCGCCGATACCACGTAATATAGTGATCAATAATAGAATTGAGCGATTCTTCGTTGTTCGGCGAAATAACAAAGTGTTCGCGCACAAATTTGGAAATCGGATCTTGCTTTTCGCGGAACTTGCGCGTCTCTTCAATAATTGTCGCGTGTGGAACCGCGCGAATATCATCTCCGTACTCATTATGCAGGCGCACGCGATAATGTACAAGAATAGAGAGCATTGCGCGAAGATATTCAGGGTCGCGAATCCAATCATTTGTCATTTGACGATTCGCGACGCGCTCATATCGATTCGCGGGATTTGGTTCGCTGACAAAGCGCATTTTGCATTTGTAAAAACGCACGCGATCCCATGTTCCTTGATCAGATGAGTCAATTTCAAAATCATAGTTAGAAATCGCGATTGTATTCGCGGTATTCTGAAATTGTTGTTCGCGCGAATATAACTCGCGCCCTGTTTGCATTCCGGGCGTAACAATTGTTTTGAGGCGCGCGGGATTTAGACCATCACCTTCTTTCGCTTCATCAAAATAACCGCCGCGCAATCCATTTAACTGCATCAGCGCACTATTCGCGTCGCGCCCACTTTCGCGCGCTGCATCTGTCAATAATTGCATGCGCAATGTTTTGACGTAATTCGCGCCAAGTACCATTTGCGGGAAATAAACAGACCACGTTTTTCCATTTGATCCGCCACCACCCAACAAAACAATAATGCGCTGCGTCGAACAGAAATCGAGCCAAGTAGAAAGATACAAAAGCATGAATTCGCATACATCCGGCTCAATATAAATATCGCGATATGCGCGCAATTATTCGCATATTCGGGCATCTTCCTCATTAAATGTGATGTTTTCATCTATTATGAAAATCGACACGAGGTATTCGTTAATTTCGCGAATAAGTCGCGGCGCGAAAACTACTTCGCGCGATTCGCGCGCGCTATCACGGTGCGCGATTTCAAGCACACCATTACCAACACCGATAACATACAAGTCAGTGTCCAAATTTTTCGCGAAATCCACGCGCCTGAAAACGATCACTGCCATTTTGACCACATTATTCCAAAATGTCATCGATCGACACGCGCGAATCGATGAAAGAAGCGCGCGCCGAATTTCGATACATTTTTTGCGTCGCGATTCTTCCATATCAGCGCGCGCAATTTCCGCATTTAGTGTGTTACAAATATCGGCCAACATCGGAATAATATCCGCGTCCATTGCGCGCCTCATAAGTGCGGGAACGGTAGTGCTGCGCCATTTATAGATTTCGCCATCGCGCGCCTGATCTGTCTGTGGTGTTACGAATTCGTACCAATTTTCGCGCGACTGAATATCCGCGGCATCAGGATCTATTGCGACATGCGCGCCAACCAAAAGATACAAAATATCCGCGACGGTCTTATGATCCAGAATTCCCGCACTCGCAAATATCGCGCTACGTAGCGCCGAAGACGCGTGTCCGCGTCGCGCAATATCATAAGCTTCGCGATTTTCTGTCGCAACAAATGACTCAAGTGAATGAATTGTGATGACACGCGCATCCCTATGCATTGACCTTCCGCGCGCGACAAGCGAATTCCACGCCTGTCTGAATCCTTGTTCGCTCCATTTGTCGCCACCGCGCCTACTGAAATATTCCGCGAGAATCACATATTCTTCCACGCGTCGCACGCGGCATGCTTCATGCGAAATAGCAGCCAAAACATTAAACCATTTCGCATATTCGCGCGCCCATACTTCTGGTAGCGCACTCAACAAATCGCGCAAATATGCCGCGTCATTATCACCCGCGATCAGATTATTGAGCGCGGTTTCATAATTATGCTCGACATGCGCACTTGGCAAAGATTCATCGAGCGCTGCGATTCGCGCGCAAAGCGCGTCAATGCGCGTTCTTGTACCATCTGTAACTTGAATATCGCGCTTGTGCAACCATACTGGCATTCCGTGATATGTCTCCATTCGAAAACTCAGACTGATTTCGTACGCCAAATTAATCGCGCGCCCTCCTTCATCAATAGGTGCGGTCAATCCTTCTTTTGTCAACAAATCAGTGGAAAGCGGAACAATACTAACAGTATCATCCATATTCGTCCAAGAAATTTCCGCGGCATATACAAGATCATAAAGCATACCACCGGGTTTACATGATCCCAAAAGAAAAGGCGGAACATGCGCGGATGATTTATCGACCATTCGCTTAATTTCGTCATTTGACATTCCGGCGCGAGTTGCGTCCGTGAACGCTGTTACATATTGACGGCGAAACATATCAATCACGCGTTCGCGATCTTTCTTTTCCATCCAAATTTCAGGAACCAAATAATGAAGACCATCTTTATATTGACCTTCGCACGCAGGAATCGCGGAAATGCGCCTCCGTTTGATTACAAAAATATGGAAGGAATGGCGCGTCACCGCTGACGTCGCCGCCGCGGCCTCCGATAGATCATCCATCTCATCGAAAATGTCGCGCCTCTTTTTTGTTTGTTCACTATCGCTAATAATTACGTTGCGCAAAATGTGTGCGAGATTCTTCGCGCCATTTGCGATTGTCGCGATAGTGAAAATACTGTTGCGCGAATCAACCTGTTTGCGATCGATATCGATCATAAGACCACGCGGTCCATCGGTCGTCCGCTCAAGATAATGTTCCCAACATCCCGCACGTCGCGCGGCATCACATCGATCGAAAAATTCGATAATTCGCGATTCTTCGAAGCGCGCTTTTTGTCCAAGAAATGGACCACCATTCGCTGTGACATGATAATCCGCAGTTCCCGTGGAATGCGCGCGAACATATTCAAGTAATTGATTATGCTGCACTACAGTATTAGCAATCAACTCTTCGTTTGCGATATCCGCCATTAGAAAAGTTAGTCAGTATATATTAGTAAAACAAAAAATTTAGATGAGAATTGTTCGCGTCTATGCGCGAAAATGCGCGTGCCATTCGCTTTTCCACACAATTACGGGTCGCGCGTCACTAAAATTTGCGCGACATCCGCATCATCCCACCAAATATGCGCCAACACGCGACATCCGCGCAACTTTATCCAAAATTCGGTAACCGAAAAATATGCCTCCAATTCGTCGCGCATGCGATTCGCGCTCATTTCGCGCGAATCCACTAGCGTATTATAAAGCGAAGTTACGTCAATAACACCGCCGCTTGCCGTAATTGCATGCGCGTATTCCGCGCGCGAAACTTCCATAAGAGGTGCGCATTCCCCTAGCGCAATATTTCGCGCGCGCACCCTTCGCGACATTTGCGGGCGCACAATGAGCACCAAGTGTAGATACGCGATAAGACGCACAATACGCGCGATAATCCACTTCCACATTAATTTGAATGAAACATTATATATACTGAAGCCATTCAAATGACAAAGGAAATACACTCGGACGATGAGGATTTTACTGACGCGGAAAGCGTAATATCGCGCGACGAAGATGTAGAACCTGCGGATCTCGCGGAACCTGAGGATGAAGCGGATGAAGACGCGGATCCCGCGGATCCCGAAGATGAAGACGCGGAATCCGCACTATCTTCGGACGAAGATGAAGAGGCGGTTCCTGATACAACTTCGCGCACACAAATGTCGCGCGAACACCACGCGGAAATCGACGAATATGTTGTCGTGCCAAACGAAGAAAGACGCACCGCGCAAATTATGTCGCGCGCGGAATATACAGAAGCTATTTCTTTGCGCACCGAACAAATCGCCGCGGAAGGTTCACAATGGTGTATGCTTGATGAAATTCCGCCAAATATTACAACGGCGCGCGAACTCGCGCTCGCGGAAATGAATGCGCGTCGCTGTCCACTCAAAGTTATGCGCGTCATCGGTCACGAAGTTGATCCGGTTAGCGGAATTACAAAAAAATATGTTGAAATATTCTCGCCCAACGAAATGACGCATCCATCCGCGCAATAATAACACGCGCTTCACTTCGCGATTTTTTTCATTTGATGATCATATTGCGCACCACATTCGCACACATATGTGATTGTCGCGTTTTCGCCATGCTGTACCATAGTCACATATTGGCGCTTCAGCGGGCAATCTTTGCATGCAAAAAGGACAGTTTTGCCCGCGAAATCATAGGCGGCGCGCTCAACAAGCATTTCGTAGCGCGTATCTTCGCGAACACTCGCGTGTTCCAACCAAAGAGTATCAGTCGCACTTGCCTCTTGAACATTCCCGCACGCTGTGCACTGAAAAATGATTCGCGCGTCGCTTTGCGCTTCTTTGCGCATATGATGACCACATTTCGCGCAAAATTCCATTGTTTTGTGTATATTGATAAAATTGAATTCAATTATAGTAATGTATCAAAAACATACTCTTTAAGGTAAACTTATTGCTATGTCGGCTTCGATTGGTAATCCCGCAAACGCGCGTCGGTCTCGCGAACTCACCCCGGAGGATGAGTCGCGCATGTTCGCAGGTGCGTGTCTTCAGTGGATCGCAAAGAAGCAAGCTTGCCCTGATGAGATCCGCGGAAAAACGATCCAAGAAGTTCGCGCGATTCTTGAGGCGCGCGGGATGATGCCGCGTCTTATTGATTCGGTTACGGGAACGATCAGGCGCGAAATGCAGATCCAACAAGTAACCGATGAGCGCAACGCAGCTCGCGGACAACTGACCGACATGACGCGCGATCTCGACGCGGAGCGCAAATCGCTTGCTCAAGTGACCGCAGATCGCGATGCTTTCCGCGCGCAAATTACTATTGCGGATCGCGCGCTCGTAACGGAACGCGAAGCTTGCGCCAAAGCATGCGTGGAACGCGACGAAGCATTCAAGAGGTGCGCGGAGCATGCGGAGCGCGTTGTGCCGCAAGGAACTCCCGCGATTCTTGCGGTCGAAACAGATGTTGCGGTATGCGCAGTTCAAGCGAGCGCAAGTTCGGATGTCAAGTCCGATATGAACGCGCGCATCGATCCGATGATCCAAGTTCCGACATTTGGCGCATACCAATCTTGCTGCGGGTACTTTATGGTGCACCATCATCTGGACGATGGAAAGATCGCGGAGTACATGGTTCATTGCGCGGCGCCCGCGATGTTCGCGAACGGGTATTGTCTCAACTGTGACAAGATGCACCACGTTGATGATGCATGAGATGCAAAAAAAATGGGAAATGCGCGACATGTCGCGCGGAAGGAAGACAGTATTATCGCACTTTTCAAAAAATTAAAGATGAAGCGCCGAAGGGCACGCTTTTTTTTAATGCGCGTAATTAAGTTGAAATGATAAACAAATCGAAATAATAATATCGCGCGCTACTTATCACAGACAAAACGTAGTTGTCCACGAAAGTTGCGAATCTTGCGCGGGAAAGTTGTCATAACCTCCTGCATCATATGCGCTTGGCACATCATATGTCGCGCTGTCACTTGATTCTGTATATTCCGGCATTCTTAGCGTCCAAGAATATATGATAAACTAATATAGATGAGCGAAATTCAATTTTCATCCGCTAATAACTATGCTGCTGTGGTACACCTTAGTCCGCCATCCACACTCAAAATAAAGCCTATAGGATGCGGAATTACCATTGTTGACGGCGCGCTGGTTTCGCGCAACTTCGATAATGTCAAGGATAACTGCGTAATATCATTCGGGACAGTTGCGCGATCACGCGACGGTGAAGTACGCTCACCGCTTATTAATTATGCGGCATTCAAGAATCTGATCGAAGATGACCTCTGGGATTCAATCGAAGAATTCTTTATTCGCATAACCGCGAATTGGTCAATCGACACTTATTTTTATTTCTCACCGCTCTCCACAAAAGCGGAAAGCGAAATGTTTCGCAAATGGTTTTATGATGAGCGTCTTGATTTTTATATTTCGATGACTCATTTCTATCTTGCCGCGACACTTTACCATGCGCGCACTGATTCTATTAGTTTGAATTGGCTTTCCGAATTACCAAATTTACCGCAAATTCTTGTCGAATTGCCGCGCAAACAATCCACACAAGATTCGCCCGTCTATGATCTTTTTCGCAAATATATTTTGTCGACCGCAGTTGTTCTAAAAATGGTTCCGCTAACCGTCAATGAATTCATCCATTGGTCGGATATTCGGTATCGCGCATGGCGCGAACTTTACGCACATCAGCGAATTGGCGCGCTTCAATCGCAAGATCAATCTCTCAAAACATACTTTTCGCATATTTTCACGCAATATTTTCCAATCCCAATTCTTCTGAGCGACGCGGATCAACATATGTTTACCAACCCATTTATTGTCGCGCGATATACCGCATCTGATTCGGTGCGCAAAATTAACGAACAAGTACGCGTCGCGTTCGATCACGAACCCGCGGCGCCAACAAGTACCGCAATAGAAAGTAGCGCGAATGATTATCATAAGCGCGAATATGCCACAATGCTTCGAAATGCGTCAAATGATATCACAATGTCGGGATATGTTGTTGGTATTCGCAGTTTTTTCGCGTCCGTCGGATTAAATCGCATCGATGTACAACCGCCAGTTGGCGAACTTATGGAATTCGTATTTCATTGGTCGTGCGCGCTTTACACAATTCACAGATGTGGCATAATACACTCAGATGTACATATCGGCAATATTAATATTCGCGGACGCACAACGACATTCGATTCAAATATTGTTATCGCGAATCATTACTATTTTTGCAGATACAAATCGATAGGGCGACTTCTTGATTTTTCGCGCGCCATCATAAACCCATACTCACTTTCCGCGCGCAATTCTACACATGTCTCGCCCGATGTGATCGCGCGCGAAGAATCGGAAATCTTAGAACGCCTTTATTTGCAATTATTCCCGCGCGCTTCCCAAAATGCCGCGAAAATTAGACAAGCGCTTTCTCAAAATTTTGAGCGCGCATTCGAAATTCTCGCGATTCTCGACGAAATCTTTATGTTGCGCGCACTACACGAACATTACGCGGAAAATAAAGAATTCGCGGATTGGGTTGCGAGTTTTATGCTAAAGTGCGAAGATGCGCTTAGCGCCGCGATCGAACATAATATATTGAGTGATACACCGTGCGAAAATATGACTGTGCCGATTATGATTGAAATGTTCCATATGCAACCAGTTACCGCGACAGTTTCGCGCATTTTCGATGTCGATGAAACAATCGCGAAAATCGCGCCCGCGCATTCAGTTTCGCCATACTATGATCAACTAGATCAATTGATGCAAGCGAAAATTGAATCGTCATGAATCCTATACACAACTCACTCAATTACGCTTTGCGTGTTGAGTGAAGGTCGCGAGATTATCGCGCGCCTTATATAGCTGTGTCAAAAAATGGATATGAATTGGGATGCGAATATTATGGGTGACCATATCGCGGATATGGTAACTTATTGGTGCACAATCTAAAAAAATATTTTTTGATTCGCGCATCCACTCATGCGTGCGATTTCGCGAGAAACATTTGGCGCCTTTTCAGTGCTGCCAATTCGCGCGGCGAATTCACGCGTACCGACGGATGAATAATGTTGCGCATATGATCAGGACCAAATCCTGTATCTGACGCGATAATTCCACCGCATGAACAATAAGATGCGCCTGTGTCCGGATCGGTCGCGCAATCACAAATAATATTTCCAGGAATACTTGCGGTTTGTGGTTCATACACGCGCCTTCCCGAGGAGCGCGATTTAAAATGCCGCATACTTGCCGCGTCGCGACTATCACCTGTTGATTCCGACATGCTATATTACTCAGGCGCAAAAAATAATAAGAGTTATTGTCGTGCGCGAATTCGCGTTCGCGATCGCGAATTAAGACATCATCAGAATATTGACATATGTCAGAATGTTAACGGGATCCAAATAATTATCGCGAACATTTGCGCGAATATGACCGCCAATAGATCCGAAACTATCACTGTCGTCTGTCGTCATTTTCGCGGCAATTGTGCCGCTTGTTGTGATGAGGCGTTCGCGAATCAATACCCACGATGATCCGAAAAGAGACGCGCCCATTTTCTCGCGCTCATCCGAAACCGAAGTCGATACATCTTTTTTGGCCGCGCGCATCCGCTTAACTGTCAGATCTGTCAATACCTCAATAATCAAATCCATTCGCCGATAAACATCAACAGCGCGCGGGAAAATCAGCAAATATGAAAGGCGTTTGATATGCGAAATATATGCGCGAACATGCAAATAAGTTTCGCGCGACTTTTCGTTCAGGTCGCGCACAACTTGCGGAATATCATAGAATGATGCGCGCACAAATTCATGAAGCGAACTTTCTAGATAAGCCGCGATCGGCAAATTGCGCCGCGCGGCAATCGACGTGTCGCGCAACCTCATAATATATCCGTGATGCGGAACAACACTTTCGGCGCGCGACGCGATCGCTTGACAATATTCGCGCAGCGAATCTTGCGCAGTAATCATCATGACTTCCGCAGGTGGAATCGCGCCAAGTTTCGCATATTCCGCGATTCCCGCGATAGGCGGACCATCAGCTTGAAGCAATTGGTAATGCGCGGGTGCAAGCGGATGGAAATCCGGGCAATGCATAAAGAATGTATAGATTTGCGACTTATCAAGAATATCGCGCAACGATTCAGAACCTTCCGCTTTTCGCGAAACTTCCGCAAACGCGGCTTCCAAATGTTGCGCGAAAGTACGCGCTCCAATCCAATATTTTTCGCTCACATCATACGCGCGCGGCGTTGCCATCATCCATCGCGAAAATCGCGCCGAATAATGCATCGTAATGCGCGTTCCATCGATTGCTTCCCACACATCATATTCCGCGATATTCGCGAGACAATCTTCGACAATTCGCGCATCGCGCGAAACATCCGCGAGCGGTTGCACAACGACGCGGAAATTATCAATCGCATCAATAACAATTCCGCTGACTCCTGCGCGTTCATCCGAAAGCACAACATATCCGCATTCGCGCCCATCACAATGAACTTTGAACCCGCTTGACGAAAACAATCCGTAAATATCGCGCGTGAAATCGCGCATGAAATCGCTAATCGCGGCAGCAACTCCACCTTCGCGCGGAATCAAATGCGACCATTTCTCGCGCGCTTGCACAAGTACATTTTCCAAATCGGCACACGCGTGTGTTGCGCGACTTACTGCGCGTTGTGCGCGCCTCCGAATTGGTCCTTGCAAAATACCGCCAACAGTATTGGATGATTTTGACATTGATATAAAACCTTGCCCGATGTATAGAGATGGAACGGATTTGCGAATTTCCCGATCCGTATAGTATGTATGAAGAACCATTGAATATTCAAATTCAAGGCGCATCCGTTGATGAAGTAGAAATCGAAGTGTTCGATATTTCGCGCGATCAGCGCGCGGATATTTTCTCAATGTCCGAAATGGAGCGCGAACGCCTTTTGTTAGTTGATTTTGATAATGATGTTGAAGTTATGCGCCGCATATCTGATGTTATTGCGCGCGCCGCGCATATTCGCGCATTATTACACCCGCATAAGAATCCAGACTTAATGGCGCGCCAAATCGCGATAATCGGACAAGATCCACAATTATTTCCATCGCGCCTCATTATTCCGCATCTTCAGATTTCGCCAACCTTCGCGGATTTTATTGCGCGACTTCAAGCAACAAACGCGCAACAAATTGTGCGCGGGCGCGTTGTTCGTACAAGAATCGCGCGACGTACACAAAATCGCGAATTGGCGAATTCACAAAAAATGTTTGCACGCGCAAAAGAACCAACGCGCG
>Ga0172381_10008457_pt1 | contig 10059 bp, 11 predicted proteins | sample Leawel6488metaG_FD_119754 | JGI IMG/M metagenome (GOLD analysis project Ga0172381, IMG submission 119754) | Leachate microbial communities from a municipal landfill in Southern Ontario, Canada - Leachate well 64-88 metaG | ecosystem: Engineered > Solid waste > Landfill > Unclassified | place... | reverse complement strand
GCCATATTGGGACATTGAACTAGCCCCAGCCCACCTGATTTTAACCGTATGGCTACCTGCGGTAAGTCCAGTCTCTAGGTGTTGAAATGAAACTACGCCGTTATCGCCGGATATCTTATATTTACAGGTTCTTTTATTTGTTCCATCAACATTAATAAAAACTGTAACCGTATCTGAACCTGCTGATGACCTAAAAGGAGCAGAGAACATAGATAATAATTTTGTTCCCTTAGTTGTCAGGGTAATAGACATATTAGTCATATCTGCTTCTGCTCCGGCGGTTAAATCAGTTGTCCCAACCGCTTGAACAGAGTTAGTAGATATAGGGGCTACGCTCGAAGGCAATCCGCTAGAACCATCTAAAACTACAACACCATTAGCAGAGTTAGCATCAGCAGTTGCCCCTGTTCCTCCGTTACCTACTGGTAGTGTCCCTGTAACCTTGTTGGTTAAATTGATTGTTGGGATATTAGCAACGGGAATAGTTCCTGCACCACTGACTATGTTTCCTAATCCGACTAACTTACTTCCATCTATGTTTTCTTCTGCTAATTTGCTAAATGCTATAGCTGCACCTGCGTCTATGTCGGCGTTAACTATGCCTGAAATGGTAGCTGAATCAACCAATGCGTGTAACTTGGCATTGGTTACGGATTCTGAAGCCCCGAAAGTATATCCTTTACTGAGTGTCGCCATCTTTCATTAACTCCACTAATTTAAGTTCTGCTAAGTAAAATTTATCAAATATTTCTTCTGTGCCTGTTAAAGTGCAATAATCTGTCATATTCGTAGTTCCTTTGTAAACTTCCTCTAAAATCCATTCCTTGTCTTTATGTCCGAACTTTAAGGTGAAAGTCTTAAATGTCCCATCTCCATTAAGTTCGTATTTAATATGGACTTGTGGTTTAATCTGGTAACTTGAGTTAAATAAATCTTCCCTTGTCGGGTCGTGAGTAAATTCCATTAAGCACCGTCCTCAAATGCTAAAGCATAACTAATTATTTCTCTTTCTAAGACCGTGATAACATCTGAACCATTGGCTGCGTTGTGGACTATCTTTATTCTGATTTGATTCCACTCTCCTAAACTATCTAAAGGAAATGATTCTGTGATTATGTTTGCACTTGCTAAAGTAAACGGTAAATTGACTGGTAAAGTGGGAGCTGTGCCTGTTAAGTTAATTGTCCCTAAAGTCACGTACGCTTGGTCGTCTATTGAAGCGTAGACAGTTAAATTATAGTTACCAGAAGATAAGGCTTTAATCTTTAATACCCCACCACATTTTTTGACTAAAGGTTGACCACCATCCTCTTTTCGTCCTTCTTCCTGATAATTTATAGCTGTTCCATTGGTGGTAGTCGTCCCTTCATCAGTATAACCACTCCAAGCCTTATAAACCTTGCCGTTTGAAATAGTCCCGTAGTAAAGATATTCTTCCCCGCTTATTTTATATCTTTCCCAGCAGGTCGGAGTCCATCCTTGAATAACCGTAAATGACTTTGCTTCAGGATAATAAACCCAAGTATCAAATGTCGTTGCTCCCGTAGGAACTGCGATGAATATCTTGTTATCAAAGTACTCTATACTAAGACGTTCAATATAAGCAAAATTAATCCTGTCAAATTCATCTTTAAGGAAATACGACAGTGGATAGTCTACACCTGCCTGTAATTTATCCTGGACAGTCCTTCTCAATGCCCTAAACCCGTCTTGGGAGAAATAATAAATATCATCTCCTGCGTTGACAAAACCATTTTTACTAACTACCCCACGGTTAGTAACGATAGGTTCTGGCTTGTCGGTTGCTACTGGAACAGCACTCGGTGCAAGACCCCAGATAGCCTCACGCCCCATAATAATCATTCCTGTATCACGAGTTGGGACTATACCTCTTTCTTCACCTACGGGAATACGGAATACATTAGAAACGGTGTCCCAGCAGTCGGAATAATCATCTGAATAAGCGTCGCTAAAATATAATTGGTCATTTTTAAGCACCCAAAATCTATTACCATACCAAGCCATTACAGTGGAACTAGGTGGACTATCTGAAGCTGTCCCTGCGGTATTACCCAAGTCTTGAAAGTTACCATCAGAATCTAATCTAAAGGCATTATCTACCCCGTTCTGGATAATTACCACATCATCAGGTGCTAGCCCGCTTTCTTTCCCCGAACACATACCAACCTCGGTTGAAGCGGTAAAATCAGCTTTTAAAGCTGTCCAGTTCCCTGCCCCTGTCCACTTATAAACCGAAGTACCCTCATACATTAAGAGCTGGTCGGTTTCCCCTTGAATCTCGAAGTTATGAAGCCCTAAAACGGTGTTATTACCAACATCATTCCCAATTAAAACCGAGCCTGGTCGCTTGCTTGATTGTCCCGCAGTCCCTAAGTCTACATTGTAAAGAACCGTAGACTGATTATCTCCGATTACCGAACCGTGTTGACGGGAGTTAATTCCACCTGATAAATCACGCCTAACTACATAGATTTGATTATCGTCTGGAGTTCTTACACTTGCTAATTGTCTAACTTGATAAATCGCCATATTATTTCCTAGATTGTATTATCACGGTCAAAAGTTTCGGGTATAAACTGATTAATCATATTTGGTTGGTTCTCTTTACTAAACACATATTCTTGGAGTTGCTGAGTAAATAAAACTTCCATCGTCTGTGCTTTACTAAATTGCCTCTTATATCTCCAACAATCAGCCAATGCCCCTAATTCTATTAAATCACCTATATCTATTATTGGATAATCATAGTCTTGAGACAATGGCATAGGGTTAATAATATAAGGGAGTGCTATAGTAGATATTGACGCTGGAACATAATGCAACAAAATCAACTTATAATTAGTAATTAAAGTCTCTTTGGGGATTACCGCCTGTGTGACTGCGGCAGAATTAGAATCTATAGTAATATATCCCGCAGTTACCGCACTTTTAGATATTCCTTTAATCCGTGTATATGAGTTAGTAGTGAGAGCATCGGTAGTTCCTGTTAGGGTTACTGACTCGTAAGTCTCTACCCCGCCCGAAATACCCCGGATAAGAATAGTCTGTGTAGTATCAGAAGCGGAAGAAGATACTATTGTCAGTACCGAGGCAGATGTTGGTTGCTCTTGAACGCAGTCCTCTATAATACAGTACCTTTCTACCGTCCCACTATCTGATATATCTGCATAATCCGAGATTAGTTTTTCTAAAGTGGTTCTGGATAGTTCTCTATCATTGGTAGTATCTGTGCAGGAAATCTCCTTACTGAAATCATCGGGTAAGACATATTTTTGTGTACCAGCAACCGTATCAAATGTATAATCTGGTTGTATACTATTCCAGTTTATTGCCCTAAGTATTTGGAAGTATCTTCTATTTGCAAACTTCCCAATAAGAGTGGCAAAAGAAGCACTTGTATCTTGAGCCTCTGCACCGACATTCCCTTTAATCACCGAGAAACTTTTATTCATCTTAATCCCTCAAAAATTGGTAAACCACAGTCTTTATGTTTATCATTAAATAACTTTCTTCCTGTTAAATACGCCTCATCGTGTCCACCGCCGTATTCAGTTGTTCCAGGCGTATGTTCAACCACGCAATTAAAATTCCTATACATCTTGTAACCTTCTTTGTAAGTCCTTAAAACAAAATCCGTATCTGCCCAAACCCTTTTATATTCCTCGTCGAAGTAGCCTATTTTTTGAAATAACCACTGGGGTATCATCGCTAACGCAAACCAGATACCCTCCTCGATTTTTTCTTCTTTTTTGTGGTTAAATTGCGTTGATGCAAGAGTAGAAATTCCGCAATCTTTAATCTTAAAACATTCCAAGAGACTTTCAAGCCAACCCTCGCCAACAAATACATCATTAGCAAGTTGAGCAATATATTGTCCAGAAGTGCATTTAAACGCCCTATTGATGCTTTTACATATGTCAACTTTTTCTTTTTCATAGATATGGACATCCGCATAATCCTTCAGGTAATCACTCCCCGTTTCAACAATTATATGTTGATAGGGCAGTTTTGTTTTCTGCCTTGCCAGTTCAAAGCACTTAATCGTCATAGCAAGGTGTTTATCTGATTTTATCCAAAGAGGCGTGACTACATCAATCTCCAAGTATTTTCCTCTTTAATTTAATGGCGGTCATATCTTTAATTTCCTTGACAACACTACTGCCGTATTTATCCATTATCATCCTAAGATATTTAGGGTCGGTGTTATAATTCATAAATGCTTTGTCTCTAAATGCCAAAACTTGTGCAGAGGTTAACTTATTAGTCCTTATTGGATAACACTCATAACCTTGTTGGGCATATTCCGACCAGTTCTGTGCTACCCTCCAACCCCTGTCCAATGCGTTTTGATACAACTTTGTACCCTTATAAGCCATAATGCAGTTGTAATTAGACGATTCACCTAAAATATCATAGGATAAATCATAGGTTTCTTGCATTGTATCTAAGGTGTCATCTTCAAAGCCAAACATAAAGTTTGCACAGATGCTTATTCCGCAATCCCTAATCATTCTGCAAATATCTATAATCTTTTGGTTAGTGAAATTAGCTTTAAATTCCTTTTGACGTATTCCAAGATTGCCGGACTCTATGCCTATCCCAACCCAGTTGACACCCGCCTTGTGCATCTTTTTAAGTATCTCAGGACTACAGGTATCTACCCTTACAAAACAGGACATATTCAGGTCAGGAACTCCGAGAGATATAATCCTGTCGCAAATCTCACTTACCCTGTCTTTTTCAAAGAGGAATAATTCGTCTATAATCTTTATATTTCTAATCCCGCAATCTATCTGCGTTTTAATATCCTTAATAACTATATCTATGTCCCTTAATTTACGTTTCTGTCCATAGTATTCCTTAATCACGCAATAACCGCAGTTATAAGGACAACTGAATGAAGTAAATAATACTCCGCTCGGACTTCTTAGCCTCCCCCAACCAACATTTGCGTGGCAACGATATTTGTCTACTGGGAGAGAGTGCCAATCAGGAATAAGGTTTATATCAAACTCAGGTAGAGTATTCCAACATTTTACATATGACTTCTGTCCTAGTTCATACATTTGGTCTTTAACACCTTCTCTAGACTGGATAAAACCTGAAGGGTGAATACCAAAAGGAACAAACTCTATAAAATCTATGTTTAACGGTTCAACTGCCCCGTTTAACTCTTGGTCTAAGATAACTACATTATGACCTTCTTTTTTTAACTGTTCCGCCCTCATAGCCAACCAAAGCGGAGGCTCAATGGATGTGAAGTAATTAGATAGTTCTCCGTAACCTTTTTTCTTGGCATCTGGTCTTATGAGAGCATAATTCATTAAATCTCCTTATTCAGCCAAATCTCAGGACAACCTTTGGTAATTTCTAATTCTTTATACCTGAATATTTGTTTACCTAACCTCTTGGCATCGTTTATAATGTCAAAGAATATATCCTCTAAGAACTTTGTGTCTTTGAACCTTAATAACTTTTTTGATTTATCTACTGTGCAATAAGCATACTTAGCTTCACAGGGTCTGTCAGGGACATAAATTGGTTCGAGATTGCTTCCAAACACCTCTAATAATATTTGTGCCACTTCATTCAATGTTCTTGCTTTTTCTGCTCCTAAATTTATTATTTGCTTACTTACCGCATTATCTAATCCCGCCCTGATGCAGGGTTTAATAATGTCTGATACGTGACTGAATGCTCTCATTTGTTCGCCATCACCGTATATGTGGAATGGTTTATTGTTCATTAGTCTATTTACCCAGATACCCAATACCCCCCGGTAGGCATCGTCCAATCTCATCCGGCTTCCTGAAATATTATGGGGGACTAGGATGTTATAGTCTAACCCGGTTGTTTCGCTGATTGCTTCTAAAGACACCTCAGATGCTACCTTTGCCGCACCATATACATCACAGGGGTCTCTAGGCATATCTTCGCTGAATGGAGACAGATTACGCCTGCCATATCTAGCCATTGAACTGAAATGCACCACTCTTTTTACATTGTGGTTAACGCAGTTCTTAAAGACGTTGAGAGAAGCCATCAAGACACTATCCGCAACTTCAACTGGACTAAATTGAGAAAGACCCTCGTAAGGATAACAAGCTAAATGGAACACTACATCAGGTTCAATTAAACCAAATAATAAATCTACATTATATTTGTCACACAACTCAACTGTATAGTGTTTGCATAGAGGATTAATATTCCTTTTAAACCCGCCGACAAAGTTATCGCAACCATAAACCTGATGACCTTGTAAAATCAACTCATCAACAAGATGTGAACCTATAAACCCAGCCGAGCCAGTTACCAATATCCTCATTTAGCCAACCTTATGTACATAGGACTTTTAGAAATGATGGTTTCATTAACTAATTCTTTTATGTCACCGCCATCCCATATTTTTATGTTTTTGAACTGACCTATTATTTCTTTATCTTCTATCGCCCAGTGAGTATAACCATCTTCCAGGTAAGTCTTGTCTTTTCCGCAACCCACTATCATTACAGGTATATTCATATCATTGACTAATACTCTAATCTGTTCTGTTGCTCTGAGAAAGAACGCTAAAATCGTATAACAGTAAACTTTATACCCCTCTAAAGTTAATCCCACCGCCACTGCAATTTGGTTCTGCTCTGCTATCCCCACATTGATACATCTATTTGGTGCAAATTTAATAAACTGGTCTAACGCTATACAACCTATGTCAGAGTATAAAATGACAATCTTCTCATCGTTCTTAAAGCGTGGAAACAACTCCGTAAAGAAAACATCCCGTTCTCTCATATCTTCATTGTATGGCACATAGGTTTGCCTTCAAATTCCTTGCACCCTTTTCCTTTTATTGTGTCAGCGATTATACAAAGAGGTCTGCTTCCCCGCTGGAGTCTATGTCGTTCAAGTATAAAAAGTAAACTTTGGGGGTTATACCCATCTATTCTGTAAGTGTCCCAACCAAAGACCCTGAATTTATCTTCTAATGGCTCTAACGGAATGAAACTCTCGGTAAAATCGTGAGCTGTCATAAAGTTTCTGTCTACGATACAAATAAGATTATTGAGTTTATATGCAGGGGCAAACATTATTGCTTCCCAGTTACTGCCTTCGTAGAGTTCTCCGTCACCAACCATACATACGACTAAGGAAAGGGATTGTTTTTGTTTAAGTCCATAAGCCATTCCGCTTGCCACACCTAAACCCATACCTAACGAACCGCCAGTGAACTCAACCCCCTTAACTCCATAGGTACAATAAAAACCAAAGTCTTTAATCTCCGACTTATCAAAAAAACCTAAATCTGCCATAATATAATAAAGAGCAGATGAAGCGTGAGACTTACTCAATAAAAATCTATCCCTATCCTCATTACGAGGGTCTTTAGGGTATAATTTAAGAAACCGATGAAACAATGTATGTAATATCGGTAAACACGATAACGTTGATGCTTGGTGATACTTATAATTTATTACGTGTTTCTCAAGCTCTTTCATTCAGACAAATGGTCTTGTTTGGTTTCTTTAAAACCATCTTTTAATAATTCGGTGATTAAGTTCTTAAAACTTACCCTAAGTCCGTTTATCCTACGAATCATTATTGCCCGTCTTCCAACTTCGGGTAAATCATTGTCCAAAGCTCCCTGTCTAATATCCGCCTCTAAATCCCAAATCTGACTGTTGATTTCTTTACAGTGATTGAGTAATATATCTAAATCCATTAGCGGATATTTCTTGATTAATTGCCGCATTTCTTCTTGTAATGCAGTCCGTTCTAAATTATGGTATGGTGAGTCTGGATTATGTTCTATCTTTAACAAAACTATTGAATACCTGTCCAAAATATCACCAACACTCATATTCATACGAACCTCCACATAAATGGGTCTTTATTACCAAATACTTCTTCGCAAATCTTACAGTAAACACCCATAGTGCAACGAGTTGTGCATTTCTTGGGTGTATTACCAAATACTAATTCTTTATGTCTTTCTCCCCCCCAAGCCTTCTTAATATTAGATAAATCTGGGAAATGACTCCCTAACTTATATTCTTCTTGATGTCTTTGGTCAGGACAAAGGTAGATATTCCCGTCTGCACACAACTGAATACAGAGTGGTGAACCATAACACTGTGAAAAATCCCTGCGAGGAGTAAAGTCTTCATTAAACTTGTGCATTACCGTAAAGACCCTGAAGTTATCAGTCTCAAGGTTATGGCATTTTTCAAACTGTTCTTTGATAAGTTTAACATTGAACTCATTGTTCTTTTTCTGCATTTCCCCCATACCCTGATGCCTGAAATCTGCTGGTCTAGCGTGGAAGTCTCGGACTCCTAACTCACGGGCTAGTTTACAAGCAGGGTATATTTCGTGTTGGTTGTAAGGCATTACTAAAAACTTATAAGACACGTCTGTTTCTTCAACCGCACTGACTAGACGGGAGATATTTTCTATTGTATCTTTAAACATATCTTTCTTGCGTCCTATCTTATAAGTCTCAGGAGTTGCGGCATCTACTGATATGCCAACCCATTTACAATATGTCAAAGAACTAATTAATTTGTCGGTAAATAAAGTGCCGTTTGTAGCGACACTGGATTCCATCCCGACCTTTCTAGTCAATTCTATTGCTTCCGGCAGTGCTGTATGCAGTGTAGGTTCTCCGCCACCTCCGAAACAGATTGCCTTAACACCCCACTTGCCCAGAAATTCTACTAGATTAAAAAGGTGTTGGTCGGGAATACGGGTGTATTTCAAATTACCATCTGTTAAATACCTATGTGCGTTACAATGTTCGCAAAGCAGGTTGCATTGATGTATCGGGTCTAAAGACGCTTCTATGGGTGGTAAAAACTCCCCTTTTAATATAGCCTTGTACCAATCTCCATAAAGTAATCCTTTGTAACTATTAAAAGAATTAAAACTATTTTTAGATGACCACTCTGTCACGATTCTCCTTTAATTATTTCTTTTTATGACAATCTTCGCAAAGTGTTCTTCGGTTAATTTTTGCATAAATATTTTATTGAAATAATCTCCTGAGTTCTTCTGGTAATGGGTCATAGACCACATCCCATATCTCTCCGTGACCAGTAACCGCTTTTTCCCCAAATTTCCAGTTAAGAAAATGCTTCTTATACCACCCTAATCCATCAAATTCATTAGCGTGGCAGTAATTAGTGACCTTTTTTAATATGTCGTGTGGTTCTGCCCAGCATAGGTGGTGCATTTCAAACCCGTCTTTTTTACTTGTTGAAACATAGGGAGAATCTATGCAACGTTTTTCTGTAAACCTAACTGTAGGTCTTATGGCAATAATCGGTTCATAGTCTGGATAAGGTTCAAGCCTGTAGTCCATATTCTTCCAGTATGCCTTTGCCTTATGTGCTACCGCTACTGCATCAGTCTTCTCAAGGAACTTAATTAAATTCTCTAAACCTTCACGAGTGTAATATTCGTCACTTTCCTGGATAATAACCCAATCACAGTCTTTACACGCCTGTAGACCTACGTGCCTATGGTTTTCTTCATTTCCCCAAAAACCCTTGATAATATCTACACCTTCTTCTTCGCAGATTTGCTCTGTTCTATCTGGTGCAGGATTATCCCCGTTAAACGGTTGAGTTCCCAATATAACAATATGCCTGTCAACAAAATCTTTCATACACCTGATAGCGGGTCTGATTATTGTATCGTCATTAAACGCTAAGGTGCAGGAAGCTATCTTCATTTCTTCCTCAATGTCATATTGATAATTCCTGATTCAATTTTGGACTCTACAACGTCGAATAATTCTGATACTTCTTTTGATAAATTTTCTACTGTGTAATCCCGCAGGTGTGAACTATTAAACAAGAAGTCTTTATCTCTGCCAAAATCCCCGTCTTTATCAGGAACGCTTATAAGTAGTATTCCTTTGTCATTTAATAAACTATGTATCTTCTTAATAACGACTTTTGGGTCTATAGTATGCTCTAAAACTTCCATTAAGAACGCTATATCATACTTCTTGTCAGTCTCGAATCTTTCTATTGCCTT
>Ga0172381_10008455_pt1 | contig 10061 bp, 18 predicted proteins | sample Leawel6488metaG_FD_119754 | JGI IMG/M metagenome (GOLD analysis project Ga0172381, IMG submission 119754) | Leachate microbial communities from a municipal landfill in Southern Ontario, Canada - Leachate well 64-88 metaG | ecosystem: Engineered > Solid waste > Landfill > Unclassified | place... | reverse complement strand
TTGATATGTTCACCTGGTTTTGTGCCGGAAGAGTATTTGCAATTATGGGTAGTGATGCATCTTCAAAAATATGTTACGAAAAAGTTAATGAACTTTTAAAATCAAGTCAGTAATGAATGAAGAAACGTATAAATTCATATTAGGATGCGCCGCATTCCTTATAACGCTTTTTTTGGGCGGAAATATGTATTTTCTAAAAGTACAAATAAAGACCATTAAAGGATTAGTAAATCTTGTTAATAACATTCTTAGAACTCAAGCAGTTGAAAAAAAAGGAAGTGAAGACATGAAGGTTAATTGTGCCAATGCTCACAAAATTGTAGACAAACGGCTTGATGAACATGGAAGGCGACTTGATGAGCATGAAAAAGAGATTGTAATCTTAAAAGAACGAATAAAAAAATAACCAATTAGCCCTATCGTATTGGTAGGGCTAATTTTAAACTTTAGAAAATGAATGATAGCATAAGAAATTCAGTAAATAAAGCAGCAATCGAATTTGGATTAGAGCCGGAAGCTCTTTTGGCTTTTATTGATGTAGAAACCGGCGGACAGGGATTCAATCCGGCCAATGGCAAACTTATCATTCAGTTTGAGCCTGTATGGTTTAAGCGAAATGCACCCTATGCACCATCTGGATTATGAAGCGTAAACAAGGTTGATGTTCAATCGAAGGAATGAGCAGCGTTCAATGATGCCTTCGCTAAGAACCCGAACGCAGCTATGGAAAGCACTTCCATCGGCATCGGGCAGATATTAGGGTTGCACTATAAACGTCTCGGATATGCCACCGTGGGCGCCATGTGGGACGATGCGAAGAAAGGAACTGACCGCCAAATTTGGCAGATGGCTAAATTTATCGCTACCGACATTAAATTAAGATCGTGTCTTAAAGCTCACGATTGGGACGGTGTGGCAACATATTATAATGGAGCGTCTTATAAAGAAATGTCTATAAAATGGGGACGTGAACGATACGACATTTCCCTATCAAAAGCATACAAGAAATATAAAGCATAATGAAAAAATCAATATTTATCTTATTATCAATCATGTTGTTTTCCTGTTCCATGACTAAACAGGTCAACAAAGAAAAGACATTGGAAACCAGTAACACAGCTACCGATTCCTCGGTTGTTCAGAATTTGCGAACAACCGACAGTACCATTAAAACTGACAGCTCAATAATAACTACTATTGAGCATATTACAACTACCTACCAACCGACTAAGGATTCTGCAGGAAACCTAATCCCGGCTACCCAAGTCATTGATAGAAAAATTACCGAGAAAAAGGCGGTAAAAGAACAGTCATTGGCAAAGACCGATAGTAATAAAAAGACAGACCTTAATAAAAAGGGAATAACTGTAAAAGAAACAAATACGACAAATAAAGACATCGTAAAAACGGGGTTTACTATCCCATGATGGGTTTATCTTGTCGCCATTGCCATAATTATACTGGCTGTTGCCGGATTTATCATTTATAAGAAATTTAAAATCAAAATATAATGAACAAATTAATCGAACGGTTCAAACAAGCCGACCATGTGGTGGCAAAAACCATTGGCGCATTTTGTGTGGTAATGATTCCGGTCATTACTTCAATCAGTTTTGCTAATCCAACATGAAACGATTATAAATCGGTGGCGTATATCGGATTATCTATCATTGCTTTCTTGTGCAACTTCACTAAGCAAAAAACCGAATAGCTAATGGCTTATTATAGATATACATACGAAGGTTTCGACCCGATTTGTGTATTTGCCTACGGGTTAGCTCCGATACTTGGCAAAATTAACCAACTATCACTATATGAGGCTAAATCCTTGGTAAGTAAGGATGGCGAATCTCAATTTGACGCTGCATTTAATCCCGATGAAGATGCCGATATTATTTTGGTTCCAATACAGGAGGTTATGGGTGAAATTATGAAACAAATATCAATCATCATTTCGCCTACGGAAGAAACGCCACTGATATTTAACGTGCCTGATACGGAAATAGGAGATGATCATTACATCAAAATCTATTTTATGGATGGCAAACTACAAAAAAGTATGATAGGCATATTGGATTCCGAAATTGAAAGCTGCATCATAAATTACGCTATGGCCGAATGGATGAGCCGAAGTCAAAAGCCGCAAACTACCCAGTTGTATGTCCAAAAATATCAAAAGAACTTGGAAGATATGCGCAGTACTGTAATGCATAATAACGATAAAAACACACGTCCCAAACTAAAAGCCAGATTCCTATAATGTACACGAGAACAATAAATTTAAGCGGGTATTATGAGGATAAGTTTACTTATACCTATACAAGTGTATGTGATCGTGCAAGGATGCTAACTCAATATCATCTTAGCACATTTAAAGACGAAAAGACGGGAGAAATGCTCCTCGAATTATTTTTAAGTAATGATGAAAGCACCTTCATTGAGGGTTCAATATTCAAAGCAATAAATGAAATCGGAAGCATCTTTCTTAAGTCCATTAAAAACGGGCTTAACCCTACGTATTTTACTGCAAATAGCAACCGTATGTTTGGAATTTATGCCAATGATTACGGCTATGTTACTCCCGCTGTTATTGCCCAAGTTGATAATCTTATCCAGGACGCTATCGCCTACTATGTAATTAAAGAATGGTATGGTTTAAAAGCACCAAAAGAAAGGGAATTTGCTGAAAACGACTACAATACAAGGATTAGAATGCTTAATCAGTCCTTATATTACTTTATTAAAAGGCCGTTGACTTTTATTGCTCCTACCGAACCGCCAACACCTCCATACATTCCTGCATTGGTGATTATGTATTACATTGGTGAATATACCAATGTGAGCGACTTAGAAAATATTAATAATGCAATAAGTGGTTATTATGCTTTCGTTACATCAAATGGAAGTTATTACGCCTATTCAGAAGGGCAATGGTATATTGTAACCATTGCTAATCAGATAGCCGATTGTGAATTACTGAAAGCTTGCTACGGCATAACATGGAACCGGAACGATAGTAGTTCGCTGTGTACAGCTATCGGGAATATCCCTTACAGCTACACGCTTCCATTTCATATATTTGAAAGAGGAACCGTTGATGTTGACCAAACTGGAAATATTGTATTTACAAAACTTGACCCTGCAAATACGTACAATGCAGAAAACACCCAGCCTTTATATTCGTGAACGTTTGGAACGTGCACAACGCCAGATGCGGTGGCAACACAATTATCAAACATGATCGACGTAACAAACTATTATATACACAATATCGTAACCGATAATTATGCCAAGATAACACAATTCTCATCAGATGGGGTGTTACATATCAGCCCCGTATTTTACAATAAGGTTTCCGTATCATCGCATGGAACAACAATAACTTCCGATATTACAGAACCGCCAGTAGATGGGAATATTTTAATGGCTGATACTCATTCTTACTTTATTACGTGGGGTGTTCAGGTTGGCGACGTTGTCGGATTTTATGATAGTTCGGGTAATTACACGTACAATAGAATAGTTCAGGTACTTACCGAAAATACATTATTGTATTCAGGTGCGCTTATACCAAAAGACACAAAATACACTATTTACCGTGCCTTCGCTCGCCAAGGTGAAGCGTTTAAAATTATGTCTGCCAAAATGAACACCGGGTACGACAAAGATATAGTGGTAAGAATCAAAAAAGTATATTACACAGATTTTAATACTCCGGATAATCGGTATGTTGTTTTGATAAGCGACCAGAAATTATCGCAATTAAGGGTTATGGATTGCTTTCTTAATCCTGACGGAACAGAAAAGGACTATATCTATCTTGGTGTTTACAAGGGATGTATACGTAATAACATCGCTAACAGCATGGATAATGTACTCCCAACAACGGGACTACCAAGGGCAACCCTTAGATCAGCAACTAATACATGGAGTGTTAAGGAATTGAACAATCTCTTTATTAAGGCATTTGTTGATATTATGATGGTGATAGAGTTCAAGAGGAGAGACCCGCAAAATGCGGATGTCTTTTTAAACAAATTACCAATTGGAATCATTCCCGCTAATTTAATCGCGTATAATAACGGAGTCTTGAAACCTATATTACCAACAGGGCTAACAAATAAATTAGGTAATAAAAGTGGAACAGTTAATTTTATTGATACTCGTAACGGAATAACGATAAACACCTACCAGTCAAGCTATAGAGGCATCGAAGGTTGAATTGGTGATATAGGGGAATTTGTTGATGGGTTGAATGTTTTTAACTCAACCCAAGGCGGAACCACCGCATATCTATGTAAAGACCCTAAATTGTATGCCGATGACACGTTAAATAATTATACGGAAGCTGGAGCATTACCGATAGCCAGCGGTATAATAAAAGAATGTGGCGGATTAACTAACGCCTCACTCCCCATAAGTTTACAAACAAGTAGCCCGTCAATTTTTAAATTCTGGGCGAGTATGCTTGAACCACAATGTGGAGATAATCAATGGTTCTGTCCTGTCATATCTGGTAGGATAACTGACGTATACGTTGGTTTAAAGAACATGGATATTTCTTTGCAGTCAATGGAACAGGATTCCCTCGTAGGATTCAGAATGATAAAAACTCTTAATCAATCTAAAAATTCAGAAGACGATACTACTGAAAAAACAGTAGTATTTAATAATGTTACAAGCATAACGGTTAACCACACATTAAAAAAATGTCCCGATGTATGGGTAACTGATGAAAATGGAAATGAAATAGAGTGTGAAATAGTATTTATAAGCATCAGCCAATTCATTGTAAAAGCTGATGAATCAATAAGTGGAACAATTCATTACAAATAACAAAAAATAAAATAAATCAAAAATTATGGCAAAAAAATACGTATCATCAATTGATCTCAATAAACATGAGATTCAAAATGCAGTTATACAGAATTTGGCTGCGGCTCCTACTTCCCCAAAGAAAGGACAGAAGTATTTCGATACAGTCCTGAATAAGGAGGGCTGTTATGATGGGACTTCATGAGTTTACTACGAAGCTCCATATGCAGCAGCTAATGTCGGAACTGCCGGTATTGGCATTTGAAGAGATACCGTTTCCGGCGTACACAACTTTAAAAAAATAAAAGCTAAGTCAACTAAAATAGCCGTTACGGCTTCGGCTACCGATGAAGTTGAAGTTGATATAAACGAAGCTAATATCGTCCATCAAAATCTAAGCGGCGCAGGAACTAATACCCATGCCCAAATTGATGTGCACATCGCCAGCAACAGCAACCCGCACAACACTACAAAGGCTCAGGTTGGATTGGGAAGCGTAGATAATGTTCAGCAAATGCCATTAACCTATCTTGACACTGACGGCACATTAGCCGGAAACAGCGATGTTAAGGTTGCGTCTCAAAAGGCTGCCAAAACCTATGTAGATACTAAGGTTGCAGCTTTACAAGCTCAGGTTGTTAACGCAGTTATTTATATGGGAGCCTTTGACGGAAGCAAAACTATTGCTACCAATGGCATTACTACCATTAAGAAGGGTTATTTCTGGAAAGTAACCGTTGCCGGAACGGCTTCAGGTATAAATACACCATCTGGGACAGGGTTAAATATAGGTGATGAAATCATCGCTAATCAAGATGCAACGACTGGTATTACAGCGGCCATGTTCGATGGAGTTGATAACACCGAAAGCGCTGATTTGGTTAAATTGGCAGCAACACAAACGCTGACTAACAAAACTATTAACGCAGACAGTAACACCATTTCAAACCTTGAAATAGACAACTTTAAAACCGGAGTAGTCAAAACTTTTCTCGATGATAATCTTGATACTGAAATTCCAACCGTAAAAGCTGTAAAAACTTATGCGGACGGCAAAGTAAAGATGTATTTTGCAAACATAGCATTAACAGCACAAACAGGGATACCAATTTTACAATCAACCCACTTATGTGGAAACTTATTAACTGTCCAATTCTATGAAAAAGCTACCGGTAATGCCGTTGAAGTTGATTACAACGTCGATCTAACAACAACAGCAACAGCAGGTAATATTAATTTGTACCCAGAAGATACTATGAATGTCATCGTAGTAATTATGGGAACTGGTACAATTGTAAGCGGACTTCAAAGCTAATTATTAACTCTTAAGGGAGATTTTATACTTCCCCCTTATAAATCTTAAAAAATGAAAATTCCTGCCCCCCTGCTAAAACAATTAGCAACCCTTGTCAGCGATACGATAGAAGCCGGGTATCTTAGATTGTTTGCCAACGGTGGACACCTGTATACAAAACAAGGTAGCGACCCTGCGCAAAGATTAGTAGATGTAACCGAGTTGCAGAATTCCTTAGCTACGTTTTCTCCATTTCGTATTCAGCAAAACACTGTGTCTGATAGTAGTGGAACAACAATATGCGATTTTTCCGGCATCTACTTTCCACAAATTTTTGTAAACGGATCTGCTACTTATTCGACATTACGTATTGACAATCCAAATGGAGATGATGGAACTATCGGGTTGTTATTTATAAAAATGTCGTCTAATTCAAATAAATTGAGATTACCTACTGATCGTGCTGGATACCTATTAGCAAGTGATGATGTTTGAACATGAGACAATTTTAATAATTCAGTAAAATCTGTTGTTGAATACACAACCGGGCCACCTGCACAGGCGACATTTACCTGTACACATCACGGGTATACTGTTGGACAGACGGTTAAAATCGCTGGATATGCAGGAAACAAAATAGCGTACAATGGTATTCATACGGTTTCTGCGGTTGTAGATTTAAATAATTTTCGGATTAATGTTGCTTACCAGGCAAGCGGAACAGCCAGTAGCCCGACGGCAGTTATACAAGAGAAAATATTTAATATTCCTGATTACAATTATACTCACATCTACGAAATTGAGTACAATATCAACACAGATGATTTGTATATTACCCTTAAAAACAAGGTAAAAAGATACTAACTAAAAAGGAACTCTTAATCGGGTTCCTTTTTTTAATTCAGTTGAACATATTCGTAATTGGCAGCTTGCGATATCACACTATTAGTAATACTTTTCTTAATGCTTTTTGTGATAGGATGTATTTCTATTTCAGCTTTCAGCTTATCGTATTGAAATGCCTTTTCTTTCTCGTTTGGTTTAATGGCACTTTCGAGACGTATAAAATCGGCATTTAGGTGTGTGTAGATGTTTAAAATGTCAGAATAGGTCTTACTGTCTCTTGCATCAATAAAGTTGCGCACAACGCCCACGGCATGCGATACCTGGGGATGGGATAAGTCATACCTCTTTTCAATAAGGTAATCCGGGACGCCAGAAAACACACTTTGCATAGCACGTAAAATCATCTTGTATGTTATAAGAGGTTCCTCCCTACCCTTTTCTCTCAATGCATCGCTTCTCAGATTAAAATACTTGCAAACATATGTTTCGATATCTGCAAGTTTAGGTTCATTGATAAAAACAAAGGAAATACCTAAAGCTCTCTTTAGCCTAACACAGAAATCTGCGTAAAATTCTTCGTTGGTTTTAACAGGATAGCCTTCGGTAGAACTTATTCTATCAGTTATTTTCTGTACTATTTCTATTTGATTTTGACTTTCCATTGTTTGTAATTCTATTGATTATTAGTTATTTAAAATTTAACAACACAATCTATATAAACTGTACCTTCAATGATTTCTAAAATTATTGGCTGTTCGGGTATTTCATGTAATAATGTGGACACACGAATCCATTTATTCATGTCAAAATCAAATTCGGCATTGTAGTTTCGGATATAAGTAGTAGTTTCGAGGGGACATAACTTAACCTTTATCTTACCGAATGATAACCAACCTGATTTTATTTTTACTTTTATATTATTATAATTTAAGGCTTTAAGTATAGCCCCATGTAACTCTTTACTACTAATTATTGCTCTCATAATTTATTTATCTTTTTGAGTTTCCATTGTTTGCGATTTCAAAAGGTTTTATTTATTTAAATTCATTGGTGGATCGCTAACCGTAAATATGTTATACCCATCTTTATCGGCTCTTTTAGCAGTTGGATTCATAATATATTGCCACCATAGATAGTCTATTGTTTCTTCATTACAACTGACGCGTATACCGTCCTTATGTGTGTACCATTGATCAGAAGCATCTTTACTTTTTTCGCCAAACGAAAAAACAGGTTGTACCATAGTTTGGTTTATCTTTTTGATTTTGATTTTTCTAATTCCTTTACATAAATACAGCTATCTGCCATACAGCGAACCTCTTTAATGTCCTCGCATTCCGGGTCTCTTAAATCAAACAAATCACACCCCCGACAAGAACCTGGATCATCCACTTTTTTAGGGATATATGCTACCCCATTAATTTCAATGTTTTTCATTTTATCTATCTTTTTGAGTTTCCGTTTATTACTATCCGGTTGAAGTTCTTAAACCTATCAATAAGTCTTCCATCGAATCTCTTTTCAATCATTTCAGCGTTCATGTTTGAAGTCAGATGATACTTTTTGAATTGGTTTTTATAGATTTCATCTCTTGCAAAAAGAAATTCGTCTACCACAGTGCCTAAATCCGTCCCGTATGATTTTTGTGCGTCCAACGCCTCCAATCCAATATCATTCAGGCAAACATTAACCGGATTTCCATTGAATGAATTACCATCAGCCTCGTTATAAGTGTATCTATCTATATGCCCGTTGATTTTGCAGTAGTTCATCATTTGGGTAGTAGACAAATTGTAAAAATAATTGGGGTTTTTTGTTAATCGTAAGTAGTCGCTAAAAATCTGCATTATCATCGTTTTCCCGACGCCGGGAGCACCAACCAACATGATGTTTTTGTGAATTTTATAATCCCTATCTAGAAAAACATCTTCCGCCAATTTGCAGTTATTAAAGTAATAAACTAAAAACTTCAATACCTTACGGTTGTGTTTGTCAATAATAAATTCTTTAAACTCACGAGCCATATAATCATTTCCAATTTGTTCAATAAAATTGGCGTGTTTATCAAATTCGCCCTTAATTGTCAGATCGAAACCCGATTTCACGTTCATAGTCAATCGGTGTTGATCTATGAGTTTGTAAATCTCTCCAACCGGCAAAATTTTCCCCTGTTTTTCTTCCGTTTCCATTTTCTTGTTTTTGATAATCAGATATTAACCATGATTTTAATTTATTAATTTGATAGAGATAGTCGCCAGATAGTCGCTTTAGTTCAAGCCAATCGTCCCGGAATTTTATAAAATCATTTTTATTGAATTGACGAGAACAACACACATCATCAGTAAAAATTTCCCCACAGATTCGTTCTTTAATATCCTCAAATGACATGATAAAATTTTCAGAACCTAAAGTCGGAGGCGGGGGCGTTTTTTTTTCTTCTTCCTCTTCTTTACTTTCCTCTTCTTTACTTTCCTTTACTTTACTTTGTTGGTTTTTTTGTGAACGGTCGTTGCTTGATTGCTCAACGGTCGTTGAACGGTCGTTGTTTCCCGCCCTTTTTTCGGCTGATTTCTGGCCAGCTTTACTTCTTTGCTCCCTCATATTTTCAAGTGGGGTCATTCTTTGATTAAAGCTTTCGGAGTAGAAGTGTTTCCTATCTTCGGTAAAAACGAATAGCCCAAAATCCTCAATTACTGATTTAACTTTATCTGCACTTACACGAAAATCAAAGGCTAAAAGATTATAATCTTTGATGCTCATATAGTCAGATTCTTCTCTCAATCTCTCGAGGATCATAAAGTAAATACCATATCCTTCAACTCCAAGTTTTATCCGTATGGCGAGAATCTTCTCATCATTACGAGCATTACTATCATGACTGAAATATGATGTTTTATTCATTATTTTTCTCCTATCCTAATTTATACCCCAAACCATCGCTGCGGCTGCCCGTGCATCTTTGTTTGTCTTTTTTTTGAATCCTGTGGTATTTTTAAAAATATCTTCATCGTTAAAGATGATTGAATATCCCGATGGTTTCAGCAATTCATAATCGCACTCGTGAGCTTCCAAGAACTCTTTAATTATAATTGCTGTTCCCTGGTTC
>Ga0172381_10008454_pt1 | contig 10062 bp, 7 predicted proteins | sample Leawel6488metaG_FD_119754 | JGI IMG/M metagenome (GOLD analysis project Ga0172381, IMG submission 119754) | Leachate microbial communities from a municipal landfill in Southern Ontario, Canada - Leachate well 64-88 metaG | ecosystem: Engineered > Solid waste > Landfill > Unclassified | place... | reverse complement strand
TCTTAATCGCAAAAGCAGTTACCAGTTTAGGTAGCATGTCATGGGGAGAAGTAAGTCGAGGATTAATAGCATTCGGAGGCGCATTACTAGCAATAACTCTAATGTTCAAATTGATGCCTAAAGGTATCCTTATACAATCCTTAGCTTTATTAGACGTTGCTGGTTCTATGATGATGTTAGCAAAAGCTCTGAGCGCAATGGGAGCAATGTCATGGGATCAGATCGCAAGGGGCTTAACCGCTATGACCGTATCATTAGGGGTAATCATAGGCGCGTTCGTACTCTTGAATAAGTACGGTTCATTAGCCGACTCGAGTGCCTTCATAGTTATGGCCGCGTCTGTCATTATATTAGCATATGCTTTAAAGACTCTTGGCTCTCTGTCTTTACCTCAAATTGGGACCGCTTTAATTGGCTTAGCGGGTGCGTTCGCCATTATTGGCGTGGCCGCTATGGTCTTAACGCCCTTAATCCCTGCAATATTAGGGTTAGCTGGAGCTATTGCCTTATTAGGTGTCGGCGTTGCTCTAATTGGTGGCGGTGTTCTAGCCCTCTCGACTGGTCTCGCTGCTCTGGCAGTATCTGGTACGGCGGCGTCAGTGGCATTAGTAGCCATGGTTACGGGTCTTATTGGTCTTATTCCTTATGCCTTTACCACCCTTGCTCAAGGTATTGTTAATTTTGCTAAAGTATTGGGAGATGGGTCGGTCATAATAGCAGAAGCTGCCGTTAAGATTGTTCTTGCCGTTGTGAAGGCATTATCTGACACAATACCTGTTGTTGTAGATGCAATCTTTAAACTCCTAACCGCGATACTTAAAACCTTAGTGGAGTATATTCCACAGATCGTGGATGCAGGAATGAAACTCATTATTGGGTTCCTAAAAGGTATTGCTGATAATATTGGTGAAGTAGTGGCTACCGCTATCATGATTGTAGTTAACTTTATTGAGGGTGTCGCTGCTATGATACCCAAAGTTATTCAAGCTGGTGTGGATTTGGTTCTGTCATTCGTAAACGGTCTTGCTGAGGCGTTACGTGGTAATACACAACCTTTGACAGACGCCATTACGAATCTTATGGATGCCATTATCACAACTGGAATAAAGGTTTTGACGGGATCTATTGAAGGATTTGTTGACGTTGGAGAGAACATTGTCGAGGGCCTCCTTCAAGGTATTAAAAACAAAATATCACATGTGGTAGAAGGGGTTACTGATCTAGCTCAGTCAGCAATTAATGCGGCAAAGGTAGCATTAGACACCCATTCGCCATCTCAAGTATTCGCAGATATAGGTAAAAATTTAAGTGCTGGTTTAGCTATTGGTATAACCGACAATAGTGACGTAGCCGTGTCGGCTTCTGAAGACATGTCAAATAAGGTAGCAGAAGCGTCATCAAATGTTGCAGAGGAGTCGAACGAAGCCGCTAAGAAGGCTTTTGATGCTTCTGTTGCTTGGATCGACGATCGTAAGTACTACAATGAATTAAGTCTAAACGAAGAACTCGCTGCATGGGAACGTGTCCAAGCAAGATATTTAGAAGGTACTGAAGAGCGTAAGAAGGCTGACAAAGAAGTCTATAGAGTTAAAAAAGAACTAATAAAATCTGAATATGATTACTCGCTCAGCTGGATCGATGACCGTAAGTACTATAATGAACTAGGCTTAAACGAAGAATTAGATGCTTGGGAACGAGTGCAGAAAAGGTATGCTGAAGGTACTGAGGATCGTAAGAAGGCTGATAGAGAAGTCTATAGGGTTAAAAAGGAACTCGCTACTGCTGATGCAGATTACGCACAAGGAGTTATAGATATCTCGCAAGCCGCAAACGACAAACGAATTCAATTAGAACAAGACTATTATAACAAAACAAAAGAAATCAATGATCGGTTAAAGAGTGATATTCAGAGTCTTAACGACGAATATGATAATGCCGTTAAGTCTCGAGCAGATTCTTTGTATAATGCTTACGGGTTATTTGATAAGGTTGATAGTACCTCGTCGGTAAGCGGTAAACAATTACTTAGAAATTTGCAATCACAAACTACTGCGTTTGCAACTTGGCAATCAAATCTTAGTACTTTATCTGGAAAAGGGGTAAGTGAAGATTTCATTGCAGAACTTAAAGAAATGGGTCCAGGTTCTTTAGCTCAAATCAAAGCGCTAAACACTCTATCAGCTCCTGAATTGGATACGTACGTATCCTTATGGCAAACAAAGCATTCGGCCGCCCGAACAGAAGCTGTAGGAGAACTTGAAGGTTTACGCATAGATACTCAGAACCAAATAGCCAATTTAAATTCAGAAGCACAAACCGAATTAGAAGAGTACCGGGAAACTTGGAAAAAAGAAATGGAGTTACTATCAGAGAACACAAATAAACAACTCTCCGCTTTAACCGCAGAGTGGTTAAAAAAGATAGGGACATTAAAGAGCACCAGTGAAAACGACTTTGTCACTCTAACCAACAACATTCAAACTATAATGACAAGTCCTGACTGGGTTGGTGTCGGAGAAAATATTGTAGGGGGAATGGTTGAAGGTATTGAGGGGCAAGCAGGAGCATTAGCTTATACGGCTGCAAACGTCGCTATACAAGCTCTACAAGCGGCTAAAGACGCCTTAGGGGTAAAGTCCCCTTCGAAGGAATTTGCCAAGGTAGGCGCGTACTCTGTAGAAGGTTTTATCAACGGATTAAAGAAAGTTTCTGGGGTTGTTACCTCAGCCAAAGATCTTGGCAAAACAGCAGTTAGTTCTTTACAAAAAGCCATCGCAAATGCTGCCGACATTGCCAGTGGTGATTTGAATTTAGCCCCTACAATTCGTCCAGTTTTAGATCTCACAAACATAGAAGCTGGCAAAAAGAATTTGAATGGGCTGTTTAGTACAAATGGTATAAGCGTAACAGGCACTAATAACAGAGTCTCTACAATTTCAAAAGAGTTAAAATCAACTTCACCCTTGGATGCTGTAGCATCGCTTCTTGTTGATTTGTCAAAGACCAAAGACGGTCAAAATGGGAGTGTTTCTTTCGAAGGTTTATTTAAAGACGCGACGTTTACTGTCCGAACAGACAGCGACATCACAAAGATAGCCCGAGAGGTGTCCAAAGAATTGTACAACTTACAACAAAGTGTTTCTCGTGGAAGGGGGTTGGTTACGATATGATACAGTTTATTTATAATTCTCTCTATAGTTATGATGATTTCGGAATCATCGCAAAAACCGTTAGTCGCCCCCTCCTACCGACTAGACGTCATAGTGAGGTAGTGATTCCAGGACGTCATGGGTCATATGATTTCGGAGATAATACGTACGAAAACATAGTCATACCCGTGGTTGTCCAATACATCAATGAAACCTTTCCTGATTTACGGTTACGAGCCCGTAATCTAGCCGCATGGCTTAGTCAAGCAACTTACAAGCCATTAATTTTTACGGACGAACCTGACAAATATTACCTCGCGAAGATATACGATTCTGCATCCCTAGAAAAAATAGTTGAATTGGTTCCGGGAGAGTCAACGACCGTGAACTTTGAGTGCCAGCCTTTTGCTTTCTCTATAGATGAGGATGTGATGGTAGACCGATTAATGTCGGCGGTAAAAGTAATTTCAAACGAGGGTACGTATGAAACCTTTCCTGTGATTACGATTACTGCCATTACACTCTCTGGAGGTATGGATAGAGCTATTGAAGTAACTGGAGCATTTAAGTCAGGAAATCCAGCATCAGTGGTCACCCTTACAAACCCAACTATAAAGGTCGGCGATAAAACGTTAGTTTATGTTGGCACTCTTACAACAGGCCAAAGTTTAGAACTCAACGCAGAAACTTACCAAGCCGTAAAAGGGGACTCGAACGTGTTAAGCGCCGTTTCAGGAGATTGGCCAGTCTTAACGGTTGGGAATAACAATATAACATTAGGAGACACTACTAGCGAACTAGGCGCTAAAGTAGAAATACACTTTAGAAAGAGGTGGTTATAAATGGCGAATTTTCCGCACGCTCTTAATACAGACTCGAGTTCAAACCTTACAAACGGAGTATGGGACGATAATGTCGCACAATGGATGAGTAAAAATCAAATGTATGTGCAGACCTCGGCAGGAATATGGACGCCCTTAGCACTAGATGCAAGCGGATACTTAAAAGCATCTATCAAAGATTCTGCCCTTCCATCAGGAGCAGCTACCCAAACAACATCTGCCGCTATACTTGCTAAGATACTTACTGCCCCGGCAACGGAAGCAAAACAGGATACCTTGAACGCTAAGGATTTTGCTACGCAGACAACGTTAACGGCTATACTGGCTAAGATAATTGCTACCCCTGCAACTGAAGCAACAATGGCTTCGATCCTCACACAGTTAGGGACAACAGGTCTTAAAAAAATAATTGACGCTTTGCCCGCTGGTCCGAATATACTTGGTAAAATAGGTATTGACCAAACCACTCCTGGCACCACAAACGCTATTGCAATGATAAGCAGTATTGACTCGATAGTTATTACTCCGGTAGTTGGCGTGAAAACCATAACCGCCACCGCTGCTGAGATCTTCGCCGGAGGATCGGTCAAAGCAAATCGTCGCAAACTAATAATACGTAATGAAGATCAGGCCTTGCGTATGCGGATTGGTCCATCAACTCTAACTCAGCAAAATGGATATCCGATGGAACCAGGAGCAACAGTAGAAATTCAATTTGATCCGGCCACGGCAGTGCCGATCTATGCAATATCAGAAGGTGCAGCGCTTAATGCCGCTGTAGTGGAGGTGTAATCATGACCGTAGTTATAACTGATAATTTAGATGGCACCACATCAATCGCTTTAAACTTTATTGATGAGGGTGTTATTTTACAAGGCGAAACACACATTAAAGGAAATGAAACGGCGGCTCTTGCGTATCTTCCATTTTTTGAAAAGGATATGCGTAGGAACTTTGCAGATCAATTTCCATTACCTGAATCTCCTGAAGGAGGTATTGAAATATGAAATACACACCTGGAAACTATAGCCAGGCTCAATTAAAAAAAGCTATCGATGAAGTTGAAATTGCACTGACTGACCGCTATCTTCGGGACGGTGCGATTACTGATGCCGCTGAAAAAAGAGTATGGCGAGAAGCAGTTGAGAAGGTTAGCTTCGGACGTAATACGGTTATGTACGACGATCTCCACTTGCCATCGGTAATGGTAGCAGTGCCATTATTTACCGAAGTGGACGTTCTAGCCGGTGCTAGAAATTATCCACATCCGGCATTTATCGTAAACGGAGTCACAAAACCTATGTTGTACATCTCTAAATATCAAAATGTTGTTAACGGAGCAGGTGCATCGGCTCGGGCGCTGTCGTTGAAGGGTTTCGACCCAAAAGTAGACACGATTACTCACGATCTAGCAGTAACTTATTGTAAAAACAAAGGCGCCGGCTGGCATTGTATGACTAATGCAGAATGGTCTGCTATAGCATTATTATGTAGGGCTAGAGGGTTTACGCCCCGAGGAAATAATAATTACGGTAAGGATTACAGCGTAGCCAGCGAGAAGGGCGTGGGAAGTTATATTTCATCTAGCCAAATAGCGCGAGTCTTAACTGGCTCCGGACCAGTTTCTTGGACTAGCGACGGCACGCCTTTTGGCATATATGATCTTAATGGAAATATTTATGAATGGACTCCAGGGATACGTACGAACGTAGGAGAAATTCAGATCCTACCTGACAACGATGCTGCCGATAATACAAAAGATCTAGCCGCCGCATCCGTTTTATGGAGAGCAATGTTACCAGATGGTAGTTTGGTGCATACCAAATGGGTAACGGGTATAGTTTATACCTTAAACACATATATAGTAGTTGCGGACAAGGTTTATAAAGCGACTACAGCTGGCACGTCTGGCGGAACAGAACCGGTCTGGCCCACGACAACCGTCGGAGAAACAATAACAGATGGGGCCACATTAGTTTGGACTTACGACGCTGCTATGACCTTAAAATACGATTTCATCGCTGCCCCTTCAAGCGGAGGAACCCCACAAATTATAAGCGGATCTGTTCAAGCTAACGAAAGCGCTTTTTACGGAACAAGACCCTTTGAAACCTTAGCGGCGGCAGCCGGGGTCACTGTTCCAAACCTCATGAAGTTATTAGCCTTAGCGCCCATCGATTCTTCGCATGGAGCGGATGGTTTTTATATGAACACAAGTGCAGAACGCTATGCCCTTCGCGGTGGTCACTGGGGCAATTCTCCTGACGCTGGTGTTTTCTGTCTTCTCTTGAACGGCGCACGGTCTTACGTTAGCAGCCTCGTTGGGTTCCGCTCGGCATTTGTAATCTGATGGAGGCGCGATCGCGCCGACCTATTAGGAGGTATTAATGGCAACTGATGATTTAAAGATTAAACAAAAGATCGAAGATATGATGGTGTATGCATATCCGGCATTAGCCCAGTTTCCAAAAGCCGAAAAATATTCTATTGTGGTAGAAATAAAAACCTCTATGCATAGAATGTTAGAGTTAGCAATTATTTGTAACAAAAGATATTATAAGAAAACCACCCTGCAAGAACTGGATATTGAATTAGATATGTTAAGGTCTTATGTTCGATTAGCTTTTAATCTACATTTCCTACCACCAAAGAAATACGAGTTCTGGGCAAAATTAAACGATGAAATTGGAAGAATGCTAGGTGGTTGGATTAGAAGTTAAAATGGGGGTGGGGCCGTTTTTGAGAGCCCTTCGCGGTGGTAACTGGAACAATACTTCTAACGCTGGTGTTTTCTATCTTAACTTGAACAACGCACGTTCTAACGTTAACAACATCATTGGGTTCCGCTCGACATAGTCTAATGGTAGAAGTTACAGACTCACGGGTCTATATCCAGTCCAATGACAATGCGGGCCCTTACTCCCTGTCGCACCCCAAAAAGGTCGGCAAAATATCAAAATATAATCCAGGCGATGAGTACCCAATTGGGGAAAACCGCCTGGATTAATCAAAAAAAGAAGGCGATTGTATACCTAGGACGTATAATAATATATATCCACAAGTTTATGCTTTTGAAAACGTTTATAATGCCTGGAATAAGTCAAAGAAAGGAAAACGTTATCAATCAGAAATTCTACAATTCTCGCAAGACTTAGAAGGTCATTTAATCGAAATACAAAACGATTTAATGTGGAAAAGATATCAACCAGGTCCGTATCGTAACTTTTATGTTTATGAACCAAAGAAACGGTTAGTGTCTGCTCCGCCTTTCTGGGATAGAATTGTGCATCATGCCCTATGTAATGTAATTGAACCGTTATTTGAAAAGAAAATGATCTATGACACCTATGCTTGCCGGAACAATAAAGGAAGTCATCGGGCAGCCGATAGAACACAACAATGTTTACGAGAAGCGACCCGTAGATGGGGTACTACTTATTGCCTGAAATGTGATATAAAACAATATTTTCCAAACGTCTCGCATGATATTTTAAAGAGAATATGTAGGCGTACAATTTATTGCTCGGATACTCTCTGGTTGTTAGACACTATTATTGATAGTTATACCGATCCCAATGATAGTATAGCAAAAAGACTTCCAATCGGCGCATTAACCAGTCAACTAAACGCTAATGTTTACATGGGTAAAATCGATCATTTAGTCAAAGAAGTCTGGAAAGAACCTTATTATATTCGTTATATGGACGATTTTATTATTCTAAGTAATAGCAAAGAACATCTTTGGGGAATCAAACGAGAAATCGAGAAGTGCTTAAATAATGAAATGTTACTTGATTTTAATAAGAAAACAGGAATCTTTCCAATCAGTCAAGGCGTTGATTTTGTTGGTTATCGAATTTGGCCAACCCATAGACTACTACGTAAAAGATCAATTAAAAAATTTAAGCGAAAACTCCGAGTATTTAAGAAAAAATATGTAACAGGAGAGATTACATACGAAGAAATTAATGGTTGCGTTCAAAGTTGGATCGGACACGCTAAACACGCTGATAGTTATCGGTTAAGAACTAAACTTTTCAGAGAATTTAAACTCGTAAGGAGGTGATCTATCTGTGAATTACCCTATAATCTACGACAAGTTAGACACGGCTTTCCTTGGTTACGGTCTAGCGATTTTAGAGAACGCAAAAGATGTTTGTATTCGAGAGGTTCTCAACGGAGAGTATTCTTTAAAATTCGCTCTTCCCATCAATGATTCAAAATGGGAGTATGTTGTAGAGGAGAACTTAGTAAAAGTCGAAGGACAACTCTTTGTTATCAGGAATATCTCGGATGCTCACGGTGGGGAAGAATTATTATGCACCGTAAGTTGTGAGCATGTGTTCTTTCTCTTATTAGACGATTACATCGAATATCTCGAATTGAGTGGTAATGCTACGGGTGTCTTGAATGCCGTATTAGAGGGAACTGCTCATAGTATAGGTACTGTGGATATTGCCGGTGATCAGACGATAATACTGGAAGACCAGAACCCTGTAAAGGCTATCAATAATATCATTAGTCTTTGGGGAGGCGAGATCAAGGCCGATAATTTCGACGTTGATCTGCTAGCCCATCGGGGGTCCACTATACCTAATATTCAGTTTCGGTATCGTAAAAACATCAGTTCTATTAACCGTACAGTAGACACAAACAGTCTGGTTACTCGTTTGTATGTTTACGGCAACGACGGACTCACCATTGAAGAGGCTACTGAGGGCGATGGGAAAAAATATATTGATAGTCAGTATATTGGTAATTATCGTCGTCCTAAGACCCTCTCAAAGAAATTTGATATTGACGATGTCGATGAATTATATTCTGCCGGTGAGACCTACCTTAAGTCTGTAGAAATCCCGTACGTGAGTTATGAGGTTGACGTTATAGAACTAAAGACGTTGGCAGAATATGGTCCTTTGGAAGAGTTTACTCTTGGCGATGAGTGTTTGGTTATCGATGACGTATTACGAGTAAATGTCCAAGCACGGATCAAAGAATACGAACGGTATCCGATGGAACCTTGGAGATCGAGAGTGGTGCTAGCTAACTTCAGACCGGGTATGCAGTACGATTTGTCCGATTTAAACGATATGAAAAATGAATTAATTACCCAGGATGGCAGTATGAAGGTTAGTACCGCCTGGTTCGAAGGGGTTATTAATGGATTGCAAAATCAATTGGTGGCCAGTGGTAGTTATGCTACAGCGGAAGTAATAGAAGGAAAAGGAATATTGTTCGAGAATACGAACGTAAGTAGCAATGATTATGGGGCAGTGTATATTGGCCCTGGGATACTCGCCATTGCAGATGAAAAAATAGAATCGCCACCAACCTGGAATTGGAGAACATTTGGGACTGGAAAAGGTTTTACTGGGGATTTATTACTCGCTAATACGGTAAAAGCCGACGCTTTGATAGCTGATACGGCACTGATTGAGGTTATAAATGGTTTAAAAATTATAGCAGGTTCGGTTGAGGCTAAAAATATCACCACAGAGGAAGCTTATATATCTAGTGGTCAAATTGCTAGTTTAGCAGCGTCAAAGATTGATGTAACTACTATTGGGATTACGAACGCCCAGATAGAAGATTTAGAAGCTGCAAAAATAACGGCTGGTACATTAAATTCAGAAGTTGTTTATGCTGGAGAGATAAATGCCGAACAGATAAATACTGTTGGGTTAGCGGCCGAATCTATTTATGAACCGGGATCGCCTACAAATTATTTAGAATTATATACTAGTATCGTAGGCGATTTTTTTAGAATGACCTTATATAAAGGGGCAGAGAATTATTTTCAAATTGGTGACGAAGACGATGATAGAGTAAGTTTAAGCCTCGATAGTATAAGAACTTTAGAAATCGACAAAACCTCTCACGAGAAATTACCTCAAGGCTCTTGGGATTTTAGCGAAGCAACTGTTACCGGGCTACACGCACAATGGGGATAAAGGAGGTAAAATATGGAAAAAAGAAAAAAGCCTGAAAACATTAAGCCGGTCGTAAATAATAAAGGAGACTATAATCAAGAATTGCGAATTGTGCAGGGTAAAGGCCAAGTGGATAAAATA
>Ga0172381_10008452_pt1 | contig 10064 bp, 10 predicted proteins | sample Leawel6488metaG_FD_119754 | JGI IMG/M metagenome (GOLD analysis project Ga0172381, IMG submission 119754) | Leachate microbial communities from a municipal landfill in Southern Ontario, Canada - Leachate well 64-88 metaG | ecosystem: Engineered > Solid waste > Landfill > Unclassified | place... | reverse complement strand
GCCGCCAAGGTTTTTCACAACCACGCTGAACGGAAGCACTGCCCTGCTGCTGGTGTCGGTAGTGATTTGGGAGCCAACTGTAAGGGTGGAAACCGAAAGGTCAGGCGCGGTGTTCGGTGAATTCTCTATTGCGCTCATTTTTACCATGGCCCATTTTGCAGAAGACGTGATCCCTGGGTGAGTTTCGCATACTGATAAATTATATGCGCCGTCAAACACATAAGAGCCGCCCGGCCCAATATATATTCCGTTCATTATCGCCGGGTAGCTACTGGAAGACACTGAAATGTCATCAAGAGAAACCGTGTATATGCCACCAGAAATCGTTTCGCCCTGGTGCAGCATGGTGTAACCCTCGCAGCTGGCAAATGCAGCCGTGGGCAGTGCCAAAAGCACAAATGCCATTATCGTGAACAGTTGTTTCGATTCCATCAATTTCACCTTCCATTTTCCATTTCAGATATTTTCACTGTATTGGAATTTCTATATTCCAATGCTGAAAAAGTTGTCTGCAACTTTTTCATTCCATTTTTTTTCCAAGCGCAGCACATGCGCTTCACTATCCATGCTGCTCCGGTTTTTCTTTAAAAAGGAGCCCCGGCTCCCGCCCGGTCCCCATTTATAAAGCTTCCGTGGTCCGATGAACATTTTACGCCGAAGGCTGCGCTAGAACATCTCGCCCTGCAGCTCGGCAACCAGGTTCCTTCCGAACGGTGTGATTTTCACTATGCGCTTCCTTTCAAGCGAGCGCAGGTTCCTCAGGAGCGATGTCTTCGGGATGAGCAGCTTGTGCTGCATGGTGGAGCGCTTTGCCTTCCCTCCCGCCGAGCAGAGGAAGCGCACTATTTCAGCCTCGCGCTCCGACAGCGTGGAAAGCACCGCGCGCGCCTTTTCGCTGTCTGCGTCAAACGCCGGCGCCTTCTGCGGAGCTGCCGCGCGCGCCATGGCATGCTGCGCAGGCGCACGCACTTTCATTGCCACCGCCCTTGCCCTGCCTTTCCTGTTTTTTCCGGCAGGCGCCTTTTCCGCCTGCGCGTTTGGCGCGGCTCCTGCAGGGCGCTTCTTGCCTGAGAAGAACAGGAGATAAACAGCGGCCGCTGCCACTGCGATTGCGCCAAGCGCCAGGGCAATCGCCGAAAGCGCCAACGCCTTTGGCTTGGCCTCCAGCTGCATCGTGGAAATTTTCCCCTGCCCCACATCCACCTGCGCAGAGCCTGCCGATGCCTGCGTTGAGGCCGATATTATGCATGTGCCAGTTGGAAGCGCGCGGAACAAGAAGTTCCCTGCTTCCCCTGTCTTTGCATCAGCCCCGTCCATTTTCCCATAATCGAACCAGTCGGATGCGCACGAGGCAGAAAGCGATGCGCCCGGGACAAGCCGCCCGTCTTCCAGCACAATGCCCGATACGCTTCCCGCCGGGTAGAAAACCATCGTGAGGTTGTTCCCATCCGGAACAGTGAGCGTTGCACTGGAGGCAAAGTCCACGCCGCTCGTCGCCATGTCGTCAAGCACGGCATTGAGGCTATAGCTTCCCGCGTCAAGCGTGATGATTACGGTGCCGTCCCTTCCGGTGATGAGCCTGTATGTGGTGGTCGCATCCGAGTTTCCCTGCGAGACCGTTATTGCCAGGGGCATGCCTGCCGCAACAGAGCCGTTCACAAGCACCGCGTTTATCACCATCAGCCCGTTTGCCTGCGGCACTGATGGCGGAAGCAAGCCCTCCGTGCCAGACGTTCCATTGTCCGCGAGCGCCAGCGCTGGGAGAACCAGCAGAAAAAGGGAAAGAAAAAGCATGTTTGCGCGCATGACTTTCATGCGCACTTACATCTTAAAAAACAGTCAGGTGCTTCGCGCCTACTTCGCAGCCTCGTCCTTCACCGCGTACTTGACTATCATGAAAATCACGAACGCGATTATCACAAAGTCAATCACCGCGCCTGCAAAGTCCCCGACAAGGAATTTCACGGGCCCTGCCTGGAGCACGAACGACCTCCAGTCGCCGCCGGGTATGAGCGCCGCTATTATGGGCATTATGATGTCGCTCACCAGCGCGGAAACAAGCTTTGCGGCGGCTGCGCCTATGATGAATGCCACTGCAAGCCCGACCACCTTGTGCTTGTTCAAAAAAGCCATGAATTCGTCCACAAAACCCATCTTCCCACCCCGCAGTAGGGTCGGATGGAAAATTAATAAATGCGCCTGCGGACGGCGAAGCCTTCCTTCTTCCGAATAAATTGTGCCAGCCCCGCTTGAGGCCGAGCCGGTCAACGCGTGCCTGAATCAGTTGCGCCTTCCGAAAAATTTGTGCCCGCCCCTTGAATCGTATTCCTTTGCCTCGCGCGGTGCGCCATCCCTGCTTCCATGCCCGCCGCGCGAATCGCGCGAGCCGAATCCGCCCCTGCCGCCTTCGCGCCTGTCGCCGCTCCCATGCTCGCGCGAGCCAAAGCCGCGGCGCTCCCCTCCCTCGTGCCTGCCGCCGAACCTTCCGCGCGGCGAGCCGCCGTGCCCTCTCCTCCCTTCGTCCGGGTGCGGCGAGAAGTTGACGCGCCTGGGCAAAAGCTCGGGCTTCACATCTATCTTGAGCTGCTCTATCCTGCTGTCCGTCACCTTCTCGATAATCGAAATCATGCTGGTCTGGTCGAAAAAGACGAACGAAATCGCCTCGCCGTCCTTGCCCATCCTGCCCGTCCTCCCAATCCTGTGCACGTACGTCATGGGGTCGTCGGTGGTGTCGTAGTTTATCACGTGCGTTACGCCCGTCACGTCCAGCCCGCGGCTTGCCAGGTCGGTTGCCACCAGTATGTTGGTGCGCCCTTTCCTGAAAGCCTCCATTGACCTGTCGCGCTGGTTCTGGCTCATGTCGCCGTGGAATGCCATGGAGCGGAAGCCCCTGTCCACCAATATGTCGTTCAGCCTGTCCGCCCCGCGCTTTGTCCTTGCAAAGATGAGCGCCAGGGCGGGCTTTTTCTCGACAAGAAGCGCAAGCAGCATGTTCAGCCTGTCGAACTTCGAGGTCTCGACATAGTATTGCTTTATGCTCTTCACCGACAGCGAGTCTTCCGACACGCGCACTTCCTGCGGCGCATGCATGTACTTCTTGGAAAGCTCGAGTATCGCGGGGGGCATGGTCGCGGAGAACATGAGCGTCTGCCTGTTCTTGGGCGTCTTGTCAAGTATCTTCTCGATGTCGTCAATGAAGCCCATGTCCAGCATCCTGTCCGCCTCGTCCAGCACCACCACTTCGACAGCGTCGAGCCTGATGGTGTTCCTTTCGATGTGGTCCAGCAGCCGTCCCGGCGTGCCCACCACGATGTCCACCCCGGAGTTCAACGGGCCGATTTGCCTCTCAATGTCCTGCCCGCCGTAAATCGCAAGTATCCTCGCCTGGGAATTCACGCCGATTTTCCCGATTTCGCCCGCAATCTGCACCGCAAGCTCGCGCGTGGGCGCAAGTATGAGCGCGCGCACCTTGCCCTTTTTCGCAGGCGTGAGCGCAATCCTCTCAAGTATGCAGATGCCGAAAGCCGCGGTCTTTCCCGTGCCTGTCTGCGCCTGCCCGATAAGGTCCTCGCCCTGCAAAAGCAGGGGTATTCCCTGCGTCTGTATTGGCGTGGGCTGCTTGAAACCCATTCCCGTCAAAGCGCTAAGTATGTTTTGGCTTAAGCCAAGTTTGCTGAATCCCATTCTCTCACTCCCTTGGCAATCCCTTGATGCTTCAAAGCCCGCGGACGGGCTGCACCCCAAAGCTTTATTGCCAGGGATGCCCGCACAAAATGAGCCAAGATATGTTTCTTGTCTGTGGTGATGGTGCATGGAAAGGTATAAGAAGGTTGCGCCGGGCTCCCGGCGCGCCTTGCCTTCCCGTGCGCCATCAGTTGTAGATGGACCCTCCAGTGACCGGGGTGCCCGTCAGTTTATGGTAGCAGTCGTTATACGCCGCGCCAAGCTCACGGTACAGCCTTGCATTTTCCTTGTCGTGGAGCTTCCTGTAAGCCTTTGAAATTATCCAGCACGCCTCGGCGCAGTTCAGCAGGCTTCCGGCATCCTCCTTGGCTGCCGACAGTGCGCTCTTCCCCTCGGAAATTGCCTTCTGGAAGTCCTTCCTGGCAAACGCCTCTTTTGCGAGCGTGGTGTGGCGCTGCGCGCTGTCGGACTGCATCATTGCAGCCACGCCCTTCTTTCCCGTTTCGTTCTTTGGCATATCCTTTGGCATAATATTGTACCCGTTTTCCACTTTCGGGCGCATGTTCTGGGCGAACGAGGGCTTTGCCATCCCAACTGTAACGGCAATCACTGCAGCTGCCGCAATCATAGTAAGCTTGTTTTTTTGCATGGACGTCATCTCCTGTCTTATTGTGTCTAGGTGTGTATATAAATGCATCTACTCTGGAACGGGCGGCCCTCCGCGCGCATGCGGGCTTTGCACCATTCACGCCGATTCTACGCCGTAAAAATGGCTTCGGCGTAAAAATGCAGGTATAAATACTTTAGCCCTGTAGCCATTTCCCGTATGCGTCTCAAATCAAGAAGGTATATCGTTGTCCTAGGCTCGCTCATGTCGGGCCTCGGCAAGGGAATCGTCACGTCTTCGCTGGGCAAGCTGCTCCAGACCAAGGGGCTCAAAGTGTCGCCGATAAAATTCGACGGCTACCTCAACGTGGACTGCGGCACCATGAACCCGTTCCGCCACGGCGAGGTGTTCGTCCTCGACGACGGCACGGAATGCGACATGGACTTCGGCACCTACGAGCGCTTCCTCAACGTTGACCTCAACGGCAACAACAGCATCACCGGCGGCAAGCTTTTCAGGAACATCATCGAGAAGGAAAGGAAGGGCGGCTTCCTGGGCAGGGACGTCCAGATTGTGCCGCACCTCACCGACGAAATCAAGGCGTGGATAAGAAGGACGGGCGACGAGCAGGACGCGGACGTCGTGATAGTGGAAGTTGGCGGCACGGTTGGCGACCTCGAGAACGGCTACTTCCTCGAGGCCATGCGCCAGTTTGCCAACGAGGAGAAAGTTGTTTTCCTGCAGCTTACCTACGTGCCTTCGCTCTCGGAAGGCGAGCTGAAGACCAAGCCCACGCAGCACGCCAACAAGCTCATACTTTCATTGGGGATACGCCCGAGCATCATCGTGTGCCGCGAGGACGAGCTTCTCACGCGGGACGCAAAGGAGAAAATCTCGATGTTCTGCAACGTGCCCATTGACAACGTGTTTGACGACCCGAACATTGACACGATTTACGAGCTTCCCATGATACTGGAGAAGCAGAAGATGACCGAGCTGCTTCTTTCGGAGCTTTCCATTGACGAGAAAGGCGAGGACATGCGCGAATGGCGCGCCGCGGTGGACAAAATCAAGAGCCCGAAAGGCGGCGAAATCACGGTTGCAATCACGGGCAAGTACACCGCGGTGAAGGATGCCTATGTGAGCGTGAAGGAAGCGCTTGTGCACGCAGGCGCGCGCCACAACGTGCGCGTGAACGTGAAATGGGTGGAAACATCCGACATAGACTCATGCAAGGCGACTGCCAAGGAACTGCTCTCGGACTGCGACGGGATAATCGTGCCGGGCGGGTACGGGAGCCGCGGGACCGAGGGCAAGATTGCGTGCGTAAAATATGCGCGCGAGAACGGCCTGCCGTTCCTGGGCCTGTGCTATGGATTGCAGATGGCTGTCATCGAGTGGGCGCGCCACAAATGCGGAATGGAAGGCGCGAACTCCACGGAAATCGACGAGAAGACGAAATACCCAGTGATTGACTTCCTGCCCGAGCAGAGGAGCGTGCGGGACAAGGGCGCGAACCAGCGCCTTGGCGCATGGGAATGCAAATTGAGGAAAGGCACGCGCGCGTACAACGCCTACAAGCTTGACACTATTTTCGAGAGGCACCGCCATCGCTACGAAGTGAACAACGATTTTGTTTCCAAGCTGTCCGAAAGCGGGCTTGTGGTGTCGGGCACCTCGCCGGACGGCAACATCGTGGAAGTGATTGAGTGGCCCGACGGGTTTGGCGTGGCGACGCAGGCGCATCCCGAACTGAAGTCGCGCCTCGAGCGCCCCGCGCCGCTGTTCGTGGCATTCACAGAGGCGTGCCTTAAGAAAAAGAAATAAATCCCAATCTGGCGATGCTTGCATCAAGGGGCAAACAGTGAGCCACGTTTTGCTGATATTACTTGAAAGAAGGAAACACGACTAATTTCTAATTTTGAGCGGCCGTGCTCCAATTCAGCGCAAACGGGGCTCCGACCATCTTCACCGTAACGTTGCCGAGGTCGGCATAGAGGAGCACGCGCTTCTCACTGTCTATGAAAAAGCGCGCGGGCGGCGCGCCTGATTCGTCGCCGACGTCTATTTCATACGCTTCCCTTCCCGCCATCGCCTGCATGCCTTTTGATTCGAAGCGGGTCGGGATTGTCATTTCCACTCCTTTCGCGGAATAGACGGTGTCCACCTTCCAGCTGAAATTCTCCGAAGCCGCAAGCATCCATGGCGAGAAAAGCAGTATTGACTGGTTGCCGAAGTTCGAGTTGATGGCGCCTCCAGCCGGGCCGGAGAGCATTCCGTTCTTGAGGATGCAGATTGTCTGGCTTTTCTCCCCGGACTGCTCCGCCACCATCACCCCCGGGCATGTCGGCTCAGAGCCAATCGCATACGCCACCTGCTGTACGCCATCCGGGCTTTCCAGGCTGTACAGGTATTCCTCGCCCTGGGAAAGCGCCAGCGCTGAATTTTTTGTCAAATTCCCCTCCAGTATCATCGCCTCTATCTCCACCGGCGGGGTGCTGAAGAAAATGTATGCGGTGAAGCCGGCATAGCCAAGCACGCAGACAATGAGTATGAGCGTGGTCATCCTGTCAAGATACGGGAACTCGGGCACATGCTGGTAAGCCGAGGCGAGCGCGTTTCCAATGCCTGATACGGCATCCGTGTTCTTCTTCCCTTTTTTCATCATGCGCCCACCGCTTACTTCTGCTTGCCTGCCTCTTTCCTCCCTTCTTCTTCCGCCTTCCATTTCGTTTTCTCCTTCCTGGCAAAGTCGCCCCATTCGCTTTTCGTTGCTGCGCGCCACATGAGGCAAACAAGCGCGGCTAGCGCCACGCACGCAATTGCCACTAGCAATATGACATCGTCCATGGCAAGTCAAGCACTAAGAAATATTAAATACCAATGCCAAGTAGCCCGCATGGAGTTTTTTGCATCCGCTCCCTGCAAGGCAATCCTGTTCGGCGAGCACTATGTGGTTTACGGCGCCTCCGCGCTTGCCGTCCCCATCGAGCCGAGGAACAGTGTGAAGTTCTCGGATTCAAGCCAGCCGGGCATAGCCCTGCATTCCTCGCTTGGCAGCGCCCGCATTTCCCCTGACTTTTCCTTTTCCGGCGAGCCGCGCCTTGCCCAGTTTGCCGCCGTGGCGCAAGAAGCATGCGGCAAACGCCCACTGCCTTCGTGCAGCGCGGAATTCCTCCCGAGCTGGAGCCTGAAAGGGGTGGGCACCTCATCCTCGCTTGGCGCGGCATTTGCAGCCGGGCTGCTCTCGCTTGCCGCCAAGCGCGCATCAGCAAGGAAAATCTTCCTCGCCTCCCAGGCTGGCGACATTGTGGCGCACGAGGGCAAGGCATCCGGCATTGACGCGCGCACGGTGGCGTACGGGAAGCCAATCATTTTCCAGCGCAAATTCTCGCCGCCGAAGTTTTCCGTGCGCTCGGCAAAATTCTCCCTCCCTTCCGGCTGCTCGCTGCTTCTCATTGACACCTGCAAGGGGAACAAGGGCAGCACCGCCGCGACGCTTGCCGCGTTTGCCCGCTCGTTTGGCATCGCCACGCTGCCTGCGGCAACGCCCGAGGAAAAAAGGGAGGAAGTGCGCGCCGAGTTCGCGCCAGTCCTCAAGTCGGCGCTTTCCGCAAGGACCGCGCAGGAGCTTGGCAAGGCGATGGACGGCAACCACGTCCTGCTCCGCATGCGCCGCGTCTCCTCCCAGGGCATAGACCTTGCGGTCTCATCCGCGCTTTCAGCTGGCGCATACGGCGCCAAGCTCACCGGCGGCGGGGGCGAGGGCGGCGCCGCGCTCGCGCTTTGCGGCACTGCGCAGGCGCAGCGAATCTCGCAATCGGTCACGGACGCCACTGGTTTTGCCTGCCACCTGGTTTCAATCGCAAAAGAGGGCGCGAAAACGGATTGAATGGCGAACGGCGCCAGCCCGGCTTCCGGCTTCCGATATGGCTAAAAAGCCCATGCGCGAAATGATGATATGCAAAAATACCAATCGGATTTCATCGAGCTTGCGGTCTATGCGGGCGCGCTTCGGTTCGGCAATTTCACCCTAAAGTCCGGCAGGCAGTCCCCCTATTTTTTCAACTCGGGAATCTTCTACACTGGCGAGCTTAGCCGCGCTCTTGCGCGCACGTTCGCCCAGGCTATAAACCGCGCGGTGAAGCCAGACAGGTACGACGCGATTTTCGCCCCGGCCTACAAGGGCATCCCGCTTGCAGTTTCAGCGAGCATGGCGCTTGCCGAGCTGGGCGTGGACAAGCCCTGGTGCTTCAACAGGAAGGAGGCGAAGGACCATGGCGACGCCGGGATGTTCGTGGGCGCGCCGATAAAGGACGGCATGCGCCTTCTCATGCTCGACGACGTTTTCACCACGGGCGGGGCAAAGGAGGAGGCAATCGCGCAGCTCTCGTCGGCGGCAAAGGTGTCAATCACAGGTGTTTTCATCCTGCTTGACCGGCAGGAAAAGGACAAGGAAGGGAAAAACGCGATTGCCAGCTTCGAGGCGCGCCACAAGACGCGCGTGCACGCGATTGCAACAGCAGACGAGGTTTTCGACCACCTCTCGAAGAACAAGGTGAACGGCACGCTGCAAGTCACGCCGGAGATACTTGCGCAGTACAAGGAATACAGGAAAAAATACGGGATTTGAATGGGCTACCTCGAATTGCTTGCATCGTCCGCGCAGGAGCGCCAAAGCATAGCGTGCTTCGGGCTCGACCCTGACATCGCGCAGTTCCCGGACATGCCTGCGCAGGGCAACGAGGAAAAAATCACCTCGTTCTTCTCGCAGATAATAGACGCCTCGCTGGCGGAGGGCAAATCCATCTCAGCGCTCAAGCCGAACTACGCCTACTTCGCGCAATACGGCTTCCCAGGGCTCCGCGCGCTTGAGGCGCTCATAAGGCGCTACAGCGGCAAGCTCCCCATAATACTTGACGCCAAGCGCGGCGACATCGGCAAGTCCAGTGCGGCATACGCGGCTGAGGCTTTTGACTTCTGGGGCGCGGACGCGCTCACCGTCTCGCCTTACATGGGCCGTGACAGCCTCTCCCCGTTTTTCGAGCGCTGCAAGGCGGGCAAGGGAATCTACGTCCTGTGCAGGACCTCGAACTCCGGCGCGGCGGACTTCCAATCACTCAACATAGAAAACGGCAAGCAGCTGTTTTTCGAGGTTGCGCGCAAAGTGGAGCAGTGGCATGCAAACGGCGTTGGCATGGTGATGGGCGCAACCGCCCTTGACGAGCTTGAGGCTACGATGTGGATTTTCTACGACGCAAACAAGAGGCTGCCCCTCCTCGTGCCGGGGGTTGGCGCGCAGGGCGCATCGGCGGCGGAGACTGCAAAAGTGCTCAAAAGCGTGTGGCCCGATTCATTTTCGCTTCACAGGATAAACAGCTCAAGCGCCATAGCCTACGCGCACAGGAAGAAAGGGACGGATGATTTTGTGGGTGCAGCGCTTGCTGAAATAGCGCGCATGAACTCCGAAATCGGAAGGATTTGATTCACAAACTCCCACAAGAGTTTAAAAATATTGACTGCGTTTATCCTTGCAAGGCGATTCTAAGGGGTGTATTATGAGGAAATTGGGCATTTTTGCAGTTTTGGCAGTTTTAACAGCATCTGTTTTTGCAGCGTCTGGCTTGACTAATGTAGTAATAGCCGTGAACGACCTTTGCATCGGCCTCAAGTCCATGCTTCCCGTCGCAGCCATGCTCATGATAGTGCTTGCAGGCGTCATCTACGCGGCAGGCCAGATGATGGGAGCTGAAACGCGCGCACGCGCGAACGT
>Ga0172381_10008450_pt1 | contig 10065 bp, 5 predicted proteins | sample Leawel6488metaG_FD_119754 | JGI IMG/M metagenome (GOLD analysis project Ga0172381, IMG submission 119754) | Leachate microbial communities from a municipal landfill in Southern Ontario, Canada - Leachate well 64-88 metaG | ecosystem: Engineered > Solid waste > Landfill > Unclassified | place... | reverse complement strand
TAAAAGAAGCACAAGAAAAAACAAAATCTTTTAATATTTCAGAAGTGTGTTCTGGTAATCGTAAATCTTCAAATGGTTTTAATTGGAGATATAAAATGGAGGAAACAAATTATTAAATTTAAAAATTCTGACCGGTTTTCACCCATCGTCTTTCATGAAGATCTTCCCTGGCAGGAAGATTATTTTCATTTAAGGCCGGAAGAGATTACAAAAGAATTTAGGCTTAATGGACTTTATGATATTGATGTTGAATGGTGGAACAAACAGAATGAAAGATGTCTTAATGGTTTTTCTGTTGAAGATACTATTGATTATGGTGGTGATGTCTATCGCGATGAAAAAGAAGCTTTCTGGAATGATAGTATGACAGTAAATAGATTCGTTAAAGAAATCGATTACGTTATACCTCCCAACTCCTGTTATATTCCAATGTATGATCTGCTGATAAAGAATAAGACAGTCAGGATTAGTGGCCGGCATTATTTCTATTTAAACTTTGGAAAGATCTATGCTCTTGATAATTCAAAAGAGAAAAAGATTGTATCTGCAGAATATGAAGATATGAAGGGATTAAACTCACCAATGTTCACTGATGTCGATTGGGGATTCTTTGTTCGAATAGCCAATATGTTTAAGTTTAAAAAAGATACTTCAGAAATGAAGACTCGACAATTGGGTTATAGTCGTAAGAGTGGTATAGGTCTTATGGGATTCAATTTTACATTTCTACGTAACTCACAAACTATAGTTGCCGGTGGTATGTCAGATGATGCTAATAATACATTTTCCATCTGTAGAGATTTCTTAGAGAATATAAGTAATACACAATTTTATAAATCAAAAAAACGTGGTGGAGATAGAGATGATTTTGTTAAAGCTTCACGTTTTGGTAGTGAGGTCCGTTCTATATCTTGTAAAGATAACACCCAGGCCTTATCGCGCTTCTGTTTAGCTAAAGGAACAAAGGTTATAATGTATGATGGTTCATTAAAAAAAGTTGAAGATATTTTGATTGGAGACAAATTAATGGGTCCTGATTCAAAACCACGAAATGTAAAAAGATTGAGTAATGGGATTGATGAAATGTATCAGATTAGTTCTCGAATATCAAAACCATTTATTTGTAATTCTGGACATCCATTATATTTAAAACATATTCCATTGTCAAGAAAAAGAGGAATATCTCGTAGTGGACATTGGGTACAAAATAATTTTATTGATAAAGATACTATACAATTAGATGATAATCATTTTTTGATTACTGCCGAAAATTATAATAAAAAAAGTAAAACCTTTAAACGTTATAGTTATACTGAGAGATCAAAACTTATAGAATTTAATAAAAGAGAAACATTTTTAGATCCATATTTTTTAGGTATATGGCTTGGTGATGGAGATAGTGATTCTCCTCGATTTACAACAATGGATAATGAAATTGTTGAATATTTACAGCAAATAGCAAATAAATTTGGAATGAAAATTACCAAAAAACATTTTACTAATACTAATAAGGCTTGTAGGTATGCAATAACAGATGGCCAAAAAGGAAAAGGTAAACAAAGTTATATTATAAAAGGATTGCGAAATTATGGATTAATTAAAAATAAACATATTCCAGAAGATTTTTTAATTAATGACAAAGAGTCTAGATTTAGTTTATTAGCTGGTTTATTAGACACAGATGGATGGAAAAATAAAAGAGGTTATGGATTTGCACAAGTAAATGAAAAATTAACCGATCAAGTTATTTGGCTCTGTCAAAGTCTTGGATTAACTGTAAATAAATATTATAAAAAAGATAATGGAACTATTAATGGTTATGTATCTAATTCTATTTATGAACTTTATATCTATGGAGAAAACTGTCATTTAATACCTTGTAAAATAAAAAGAAAGATTCAAACTAAATTTATTTATACAACGGATAGAACAACTAAATCTGAAACCTTAATTGAAAAAATTGGTCTTGGAGAATATTATGGATTTGAACTTGATAATGATCATCTTTTTTTATTAGAAGATTTTACTATTACACATAATACTCCATTCCTTACTGTATTTGAAGAGGGTGGTAAGTGGAAAAAGGGATTGATAAAGAAAGTTATTGAGTTTAATAAAGCTGCACAAAAGGCCCAGGCAAAAAAGACTGGGTTTAATGTTATTATAGCAACAGGTGGAGATATGGACCTTGGTGCCGCTGATATGGAAATCATGCATTATAACCCGGATAATTATGGATTACTGTCTTATGAAAATATTTGGGAAAAAGATGATTCATGTATCGTTAAAAGATCTGGGCATTTTACTTCTGGTTGGTTATTTAAAGTTATTGATGATAATGGTAACAGTATTAAAGAAGCATCATTAAAATTTCTTGATGATGAATTAAAGTTAAAAAAAGAAGTTGTTGAAAGATATATCTTTAAGACACAGTTTGCTGTATATGCTGCTGATGCTTTTATGATAGCTTCTGGTGGTTTCTTTGGTGAAGAAATAGTACTGAGATGTAATGCTCGTAAAGCTCATATCGTAACTCATGGTCTTGATCAAAAAAAGAAAGTAGGAAGATTGGAATGGAAAGATCCTAAACATCCATTAAAAGGTGTTACCTTCTTTAATGATGAAAATGGAAGTATCACAATCTTTGAAGATCCGGAGATAGATCAAAATGGAAATGTATATGAAAATTTATACAAAGCCGGTACCGATAGTTATGATCAAGATGAATCAAAGACATCAGTATCAAAAGGAGATATCCGTATTTATAAGACATTTCTTAATGCTAATAAGACATATAATAAATTTGTTGCTAAATGTACTGATAGACCAACTGAAGCTCAGGGTGGAAAGAATATCTGGTATGAAAATACAGCAAAGCTTTGTGTTTATTATTCTGTTTTAGGTGCAGACCTTATTGAATGGTCAAAGATATTAATAGTTGAATGGTTTATCAATAATGGATTTGAAACATTATTAAAAGAAAGACCGGGATTATCTATTGCTACATGGATAAAAAAACCACAAGCTACAAATCGTTATGGTATTGATACCAGTACTAAATTGTATTGGCTTACAAAATATCGTAAATGGTTAGAGATACCAGAGAACATAGATAATATGGATGATGTTGAACAACTTACAGCTGTTGCAAAATTCAAGTTAGATCCAAACTATAACTGTGACACAACTATTGCCAGTTCTCTTGCTATTGTATGTGCTGAAGATGATATTGAGATGGAAGTAAGAAGTAGTAGTAATGAGGTAAAAGAAAAAGGTGTCATAGTATATAGGATGATTGATGGAGAATTAAAACAAGTATTTATATAAAACTAATTGTGATGATAAGACCGAAATTTTTTGTAGATGAAAAAAATAAAACTCCTGATTGGATGAAAGAGACAGCATTAGCAGTTTCAAGTATTATGATTGGCACCCAAAGTAAAAAGAAAGATCTAGAGTGTTGGGATGGTTATAATGAGATTGATAATGAAGCAAGTTTTGAATATCTTACTAAAATTGGAGAAAATGTATTACCGGCTCGTGTACGTCACATTGGAATACAAAGACCTAAAATAAATTATCTTGCAGCACGTCAAGCGAAAAGGCCTTTTAACTATAGTATAATACTTGTTGACAACTGTAGTCTTAAAAAGAAACAAGAAGATATCAATAAGATCATTTTTGGAAAGATTAAAGTAAAGGCACAAGAACGTGCATATCTTCTTAATGTAAGTCTTGGAAAGATAGAACAACAGAAACAGAAGATACAGCAACAGTTACAACAACTTCAACAGGCAATAGAGAATCCACAGGTCGATCCTAATCAGAAAGATAATCCTGAATATCAACAACAGGTTCAGCAACAACAAGAGATGTTGCAACAACAATATCAGGAACTCAATGATAAGATGCCCGAGATACAGGAAAATATTCAGATGATCCAGGATAGTCTTATGGAAGAAGTTTTTTTTAACAACAAAGAACTTGAAGATCTAAAAAGATATACACGTTATACCTATAAGGATATTAAGGAAGAACTTGCACAAAAAGTCACTAAGGATTTAATCAATCAATCTGATATTAAAAGAAAGAGTAAAAATAATTTTGTATCATCATTAGTAACTGGAAAGGAAGCATATTTTGTTGACCAGATCCCAGGTGAAACTAAACCACGATTTGATACTATCCCTGATATTAAAGTATATTTTCCTTCTGATCCTCAATATCGTTTTACACATAAGGGCAGATGGGTTGCTATAGAAGAACAGATGTCTTTTGAAACTATCAAGATGGAGTTTGATAAACAACAAGGCTGGACAAAAGAAATTGAATCCTCATTAGAACAGATGGCTAATAACTATAGCCAAGAAGGTGGATTTTTATCAAAAGAAAACAATCGCGCGATAGATATTTATGCCGGCAGTACAACAAATAGTACTAATGGTATAAATGTTCGTAGAGTATGGTGGAAGAGTCCGCGTAAAGTCTTATTTAAAATATCTCCTAACCCTTATGTAAAAGGAAAGACATTTTCACATTTTATCGATAATGATAAAACTGTTATCGATGTTGCAGATTATAAATTCGTAAAAGCCACTAGTATAGAAAAAGCAAAATACATCAACAAGACAAATAAAGAGATTGTCTATGATGCTGATAAGGTTGAAAAAGTTTTCAAAGGAAGTGATAATATCGAAGAACGATGGATTGATGATGTTTATCAGGCAGTAATTCTTAATAGAGAATATGTTGTTGGTTATAAACTTAAACCATGTATCATTCGTTCAGTAGATAATCCTAGTGAGGCCTTCTTGCCTATAGTGGCCAGAACATTCTCTGACATAACAGAACGTCCTTATAGTCTTATTTGGGCTACCAGACACCTTCAAACACTTTATAAGATCATATCTTTCCAAAAAGAACTTCTTGTTGCTTTATCAGGAGTAAAAACACAACTAAACGATCTTGCTCAGAAGCCTTTTAATATGTCCAGGGAAGAACAGGCATATCATCGTAAGTTGGGTACATTATATATCTCAACAACAGATGCACAAGGAAAACAAATCAGGACCTCTTTCAATCAATGGACACAGTTAGATGATACTATGACTCCACAGATAAACCAGATGGATGTATTACTTAATAATCTTGACCTTATGTGTCATAGGATTATGGGTATCAATCCACAGGCCATGGGTCAGATAGAACAGGATCAGTTAAAAGGTACTATGGAGATAGCTGTTGAACAGGCAGAACTTATTACATCGTCATTATTTTATGAACATGATGAGATATTAAGAGAAGCTTTAGATATGTTTATAAATATTGCTTGTAAATATTCTTTTACCCGGGAAACATTATTGAATATTATTGATGATGATATGGGTGTGGAACTTGTTAAAATCCAAAATGAGATTCTTAATAATGCAGATTATAAGTTTATCATGATGGATACTATCAAAGAAGAGGTAAGTCTTAAAGAGATAAAACAGATGGCCTATAAACAGGCAGACAAAGGACTTCTTTCTTTTGACAAGATGTTAGATATCTATAATATCGACTCACTGAAAGAACTTACTAAGAAGTTACAATACTATACAGAACTTTCTCAGGAGATGCAACAGGCTGGTTCAGAACAACAAGAACAAAAGGCATTAGAGTTTGAGAAAGCAAAGATTTCTTTTGCCAAGGAATATGATATGGCAGCAGCACAAGAAGCAAATAAGTTGAAACAGATGGAACTACAGTTAAGACAGTCTGAACTTCAACTTAAGAAGATGGATATGGAACAGAGAAATGCTATGGAGAAATATCGTATCGACACTGAGAATAATACTAAGATGGTTGGTATAGGCGCTGAGAGAGAAGTAGAAGCAACATACCTACAGGAACAGAATAGGGCTGCAACAGTACAGGAACAGTTACAGGCAATACAGTTAGAACTTGATACTATGCAAGTCTCTTTACAAGGTGTGTTAAAACATAAAGAGATCAATAGTAAACATGATGTAGAGATTCAAAAGGCTAAAAAAATCGTAAAAGAGAGAAATACTATATGAATATAAAATTTAAAATACCAAAAGAACCTGATTTTACTCCTGGTCAATTTGGAGAACCATTTTATTTAAAATATACTACATTCCCAAATAGAATAATTAATTATATTAGAAGAGATCAGCAAATAAAAGATATGTTTTTTTCATTAATAGATGATCAAAAAGATGTTAACATTGCAAAACAAAATCTATATAATTTAAATAACTTTTATGGTACTGATAGATTTGAAAATGTAAAAAATGTTTATAATAATATTGATTATTATGGATTTGATCAATCTGATATAGATGAAAATAAATTATCTAAATGGGAAAATGAGTATTATAAAAAAGATATTCCAATTATTAAATCTTCTATCAATTGGAAGAAGAAAAAATAAAATAAATTTGCAATAACTCAAAATCATAGTATATTTGTATCACAATTAAAACTTTAAAACCATGTTAAGACAACAGAGAAAAGATCCATTTCATTTATTCTCATTCATATCGAGAAGTGAATTTGAAGGAGAACAAGGTGCCGGTAGTCCAGCGCCAGATACTACACCAGTAGTTCAGACACCAGAACAAATTGAAAAAGGTATTGCCGATGCATTGGCAGGTGAAATCACTGATGTAGGAGAAAATGCATTACCAATAGATTCTGATGAACCTGTTAAGACAGACCCAATAGTTACAAAAACAGAACCTAAGACAGAACCAGTAGTAACTACTGAATTTACTCCTAATCCTATTTGGGACGCTATAAAGACCTCTTATGAAAAACAGGTAGGTGAAAATACTTTTAAAATGCCTGAAGGTATAACTAAAGAAAATGAACATGAGGTTCTTTTGGATTTCTTTAGAGAAAATGTTGAACGCGACACATCAAAACTTCATCCTTTTGTAAAAGAAGTGTTACAGGCCTCAGAAGATGAAAATTTCGATCCGGAACAATTCTTACAATCAAAAATAGCACAGAAGTCATATCTTGATCTTCCATCAGAAGAATTTATGAAACTTCATTTAAAATCATTATCTGAAAGAGATAAGAAAGGTTGGACAGATGAAGATATTGATAATCATATTAAAGGTAAAGACAAAATTCAGTTGGATGCTGAGGTAGGTACCTTAAAGGAACAATATCGCGAATATGAAAAACAACAGTCTGAGGTAAGAAAGACAGAACTAAAGACTAAACGTGATACTGAATTAAATACGTTATTGGAAAAACGCAACAATGATATAAACTCTCTTATTGAAAAAAACAAAACGGTAAATGATTTTTATGGAATAACTTTTGGCGAAGCCGAATTAAAAGACTTTCATAAGTGGTTACCTGATATGTTATCAATCAACAAAGAGACTCTTTCTTATCCCCTGGCTGATTATCTGCAAAGCGATGATAATCTCCTGAAAGTTGCTGCGATTGTTTACAAGACAGAGAAAGGAATGAGAGATTATCTTTCAGACCTTAAAGAAGGAACTAAGTCAGATCTTATGGCTAAGTTAAGATTAACTCCCAAAAACGATACGGGTTCCATTGTAACAAGTGGAGGATTACAACCTATCGATGGAAATGAATAACACTCATTACAAGAGTTAGCAAATAAAAAAATATTATTTACTAATTTTAAATTCTAAAAAAAATGAGATTACTACCTGGCCAGCCGGCCGACATACAGAACGAGACTATTAATTCGTATAGTCTTACAAAAGCCATGGTTAATAACCCTGACTTTTTGACAACTGTTTACCGTAAATATGAAAAAGGTGTTGCACCTTTATCAGGATTCCTTGATATGAAGGGAATGAAATCAAAAGGACTTGTTGATGGAAGTACCAAAGGTCCTTATACGGTCGTTAAATCCAACCACGTACAGTATGCCATTCAAAACAATGACAGACGTAAGATGCGTATCAAAGCTGTTACCTTTCCTAATGCTCAGGCCACAGCTACCTATTATTGTCCTGCTTATACTACTGAGCCCGGTAAAAATCAATCCCATGTTTACATAGGCTTTGATAACAACTATGCCGGTCCTAAGACAGTCATTGAGTTGAACGATAACATGACTAAAATTTATTTCATTGATGATCAGTTACCACAGGAAGCTCCTGAAGGTTGGATCTATGAATGTAAAATAGTTGCCGGTCATAATGATTCTTTTATTGATCCTGAGTTATTGACAGAAGGTTCAGAAGCTGCAGTTGTAATGGATATGTATGAACATGACTTATCAGAAACCGGTCCTGAGACAGGATTCAAATTTGATGGTGTTGGTCATGCTTATATGACACTACAACGTGTTAAGATGTCTTATTCAGGTACCGCGGAAGCAATGGGTGCTAATGGTGCTGTATGGATGTCACATTATGGTAAAGTTGGATTTCTTACAGTGTTAGAAGATCAGATGTTAATGCAAGCTGCTTCTATGCATGAATATCAGTTGATGTGGGGAAAAGGAACTGTAGCCGAAGATGGTACTGTACTTATGAAAGATAAGAAAGGTCGTGAGATTCTTGCTGGTGATGGTATCATGCATCAGAATGATGGTTCTTATGAATATCCTTATAATAAACTTTCTATTGGATTCCTTGATGGTATCATGCAGGATCTTGAAATTCATGAAAACAAAGAAGGATTACTGGAAGTATTATTTGTTGCAGGAAGACGTGTTATCTCTGAATTTGATCGTCTGATGGTTGCTGCAGGTTTTATCACACAGAACAACAATGTTGAAGGCACTGGTTCTGAAAAAGGTGTAAATAACAACTACAGTTATTATCAAATTGGTGGTGTTCGTTTAATACCTACTGTATCAAATCAGTTCTCTGATAATAACAGGCCTATTAAGATGTTATCTGATGGTACCAGTCGTGGATCACATGACTTCTTTATGGTCCCGGTAGGTACTACATCATCAGGAGCAACAGGTATTGAATTGATCCAGTTACGTCCTGCCAAGATGGGTACTGTAAATGGTATTAACCAGGGTGGTGATAATATGGCAAACTCTGTCGATGGTGGACATAAACATTATCTCTTCCAGACAGGTGTTGTTTGTCGTGTTAAGACAGCTCGTGGATTTATCCCTTATCCGTATTCATCAAAACATGTAAATTTTAACTAATAAATAAATTCCGAATAAAATGACAGAGAATAGAGAAAAGATAGTAAGAGTGATATCAGTTGATAAAAGGTATGTAAAACAACCTTATCCTGCTATTGCTATATGGGATGATGCGAAACATTGTTATCTTACAGGACAACATATTGATCCCTCGCTTCCCGAAACAAGAAGTAATCTTACAGTAGATGAGATGACTGGAAAAACAATACCTTCAAAAGAGAAGATGTTGAAATTTCCATATATCATTAATCCGGAAAATAATATTCCAATCATACACATGAAGAAACTGAATATTACCACTGATGAAGAAGGTAATCATGTTAATCCTAATGATTGGGCTAAATTTGTATTTATAAAAGGTTTTTGTTCTTTTGTTGCTGTTTCTAAAAAAAGTGTCCGACCTGGCACTGACTTCTTTTATATAGAAGATCTGGAAGCAGAAGCAGATGAAAGGGTAAAAGAATCCGATCTTATCTACGAAGCACAGAAATGTATTCGTGAGAAGACATCCATCAGAAACATGAGAGACATTGCTTTGATGTTAAATTACAAGATAAAGAACTTTAGTGTTCCTGTTGATACTATGACAGAAGTCCGTATCAAGGATGAACTTATAAAGGCTTGTGATAAATATCCTAAAGAAGTTATCTCATGTTTCAAAGATGATGCTAAAGATGATCTTTACATTTTCAAACTTGTTAAACATGGTATCCTCGAAATAAAGAATGGAGCATACTATGATGGTAATAACATCGTAGGTACTTCGGTAGATGGAGTAAAAGTCTTTATAAAGTCTATGAAACCTGAAAATCAAAGATACAGTAACAAGTGGGGACAATTACTCCTTGAAAAAGAAGGGAAATTACAACCTAAAACTATTTCTGATACACTTCCTG
>Ga0172381_10008449_pt1 | contig 10065 bp, 21 predicted proteins | sample Leawel6488metaG_FD_119754 | JGI IMG/M metagenome (GOLD analysis project Ga0172381, IMG submission 119754) | Leachate microbial communities from a municipal landfill in Southern Ontario, Canada - Leachate well 64-88 metaG | ecosystem: Engineered > Solid waste > Landfill > Unclassified | place... | reverse complement strand
AGAAAAATTAAAAGAATTAAAATCCCTGATGAAGGAACTAGGAGTAGAACGTATAAGCCCAACAATAGCTTTAGATAAAGACGTAACTACTGAAAATATAATAGACGACTTACTAAACTACTTTAGAGATAAAAAAATAAACGGACCTAAAACCAAAACCGTAGATGTTAATGAATATTTTAAATAAGGGAATATAAAAATACAGATGTATATTTAGTCTTACTTGAATTTTAATAATAAATTTTATGTTTCTTTCGTTTAAGAGATATATTTATATAAAAAACTTAATGAAAATAAAATTTTTTCTAGTTTTTGCTTTAATGTTTTTATTTATTAAAGGGAAAACACAACAAATTGTCAATTCAACAAATGGATACGACGTAATAATATTGTTAGAGTTTAAAAATATTATTAAACCTGTTAGTTGCCAACACGGCTACGAGTATAACATAGAATTAACTTACGACGTTGAATTTATTGGGAATAATATACCAAATAGTTTGTGGACTTTGCAAGGGTTTTTGTTTTGTGACGAAAATAAACTATCTTTTGATTTACCCAACTCAGGAGGTGCGGGAGTTGTAGAAACTACAACAATGTATCGAGAGACTAGTGATTGCAATACTATTAGTTTTGAAGAGTTAGGTTGCAGCAATTTGTTTGTAGTGATAGAAGGACTAGGCATTGAAGAAGATACAATCGAACTTAAGTTAGTAAATTTACCTATAGAATTAACATCTTTTACTGGAAATTATGTAGAAAATGAAATACATATTAAGTGGGTTACGGCGACAGAAACTAATAATGATTATTTTAAATTGTTAAAATCTATAAACGGAGTTAAATTTGAAGAAATTTTTAACCAAAAGGGAGCAGGTAATAGCGCGACGTTAAAAAAATATTCTTATATTGATCGAGAAATAGAAAACAAATTTTATTATTACAAATTAAAACAAGTTGATTTTGATGGTACGTCATCTGAATCTAAAATAATAGCAGTTTCAACAGATGTTGGTAATTGTTTAATAGAGGTAGATAGTCGTTTCATTTATATAAAAACAAATGATTATTCACAAGAATATAAAATAAATATATTTGATGTAAATGGAAAACTAATTTTTAGTAAACCATATTCAGGAAGTTATAACATAAAATTAGATAATAATTTAAAACCAGGATTATATATAATATTAGTTGAGACTAAAACTCATATGACTTTTTATAAATTTATAACATATTAAAAAAACATGTCAACAGTAAAACTATTAAAGGAAAAGAAAATAGAATTAAAAAAAGAAATGAACTTTCTTTGCGAAAAAAAACCTATTAATAAAGAAGCTTTTGAAAAGTTATCTAAAATAGAAAAAGAAATAGAGGATCTTCAAGAACAAGAATTTTACGAAAGTAAATATAAAAACTTAAACAAAAGAGTAAACGATGCTTTGTTTGAGTATGAAAAATTCAATAATAAATATACAGATAAAATGTCTAAAAAGGATAAAGACGCTTTCTTTTTTCTCCCCTCTGTTGACAACACTAGAATTCTTGGTATGACTAAAGAATTTTTAGAAGAACAAAATACTTTATACAATAACTATTGTCAAGCGCAACAAGAATTTTCTGAATTTTGTTTTATGTGTAGAGAAAAGAATATTTTTGACTAAAAGTAAAGTTAAGTTTTTTAAAATTTAATATTGTTTGCCTATTTCTTTTAACTTTTTAGTTCTTTCTTTTCCTATTAACCTAATCATTGCCCTAAAGAAATATTGATTTGAGTTAGCTTGTGCATTTGCTAACCTAAAGATAGGTGTAGGTTCCTTAACTCCCTTTAAAACCTTTTCAAATATATAGTACAATAAAAGTTCTTTACTTTTTAAAATTAAATCAGGTTGTAATTCTAAAACTTTATCGTAATTTTTATGGTTTAAAACTTCGTCGCTAATATCTTTATAAACACTTTTAATTAATGTTTTATATAAATTACCTCCAACAGCCATGTTAGTATAGTGGTAATCTTTAGTTAAATTTTCTATTCTTGTGGTTCTATTAATAACGGGACCTAAATAAGTTTTTATTTCAAATCCTCTATTGTGAGAACATATTTTTCTTACACTCCCGCTATCAGCTCCAATTCCAAATTGAAGATCTACTTTATTTTTTTTACTAAACTTTTTACAAATTGAAAATAAAACTCTATACATAGCTAACGCAAAGGAATATCCATTGGCATGATGAGAATCTCCTTTAAACACACAAAGAATACCGTCTCCTGTTGTACTAATATATACTTGATCTCCTGCAATTTCTTCAGCAAACAACAAATGGAGTTCATAATATTTTTTCATAAACTCTATAAATTTAGTACTTCCCCTTTCCTCAAACTCGTCGGAAAGGCCCGTAAAGTTTCTAACATCGGTTACAACAACCGTAGATTCTATTTTTTTCACTTTTCAAGCTGTGCAATAAATTCATATACTTTTTTTTCTTTTTCTCTTAAATCTCTTTCTACAGGAAGGTTTGAAAAGAACGCTTTTATATATTCTGGTTCTGATAAAAGAAAATTTGCAAGTTTAATAGCAGCAACCATCACATCTTCCACATCACCAAATTCGTGATTGTCACCAAACCAACCCGTTTGTTTTTCAATGTCTCTAAAAGCTATCGAAAAATTACAATTACTACCTCCTTTATAAAAATCATGGTCGAAAAAAATATAAACATTCTTTTCTTTTAATTTTTTTATTTCCTCGTAAATATTTATTTTTTGTCCCTTTTCATTCTCAATTTTCCAAATTCTTTCTATATTACTACCTGTAATTAATATAGTAGAGTATATGTGTTCTAAGTGTAGCTTTTCTTTCAATGATAAATTATTAAACCACTCTAAGGCACGTTCACGAGAATTTTCTTTATTTGCGCTCATTTTTTAAAAACTTTATTTAAAACTTATTATTTTTATACCGTTTTTTAAATTTAAGATGGTTGTAGCATATTTATCAAACTCTTCTTTTGTTTTTTTAAGAGCTTTAATATATGTTTTCATATTATCACTTGTTTTACAATCAATTGGCTTTATCATATTGTTTACTTTGTAAAATCGTAAATATAAGTTGTATCAGATACTGTTTTGTTATCTATTTGAACTTTTTTTATTTTTACAGAAGGTTTAATAGGTTGAGGCGACCATACTTTTTGAGTACGCGACATTAACGCTCCAGCTATAACCCCTAACCAAATTATAGATGCAACGCCTATGACTTTAATCAAAGTTACTAAATTTGGTTCTGCTTTCATACCTAACAAAATAGATATTGTTCCCCATAATGTAAAAATAAGAATTATAAGTGTTCCTTCCATGATTTTATTTTTTAAATATTAAATTTATTATCTTCTATAAAAACATAAATCCAAGAAGGATCCCAGTTTTCTATATTTTTATTAATTGGTTTCCAGTTAACTCCATTATCTTCTGAAAACAAAACTGTTTTTGGAGAAAAGCTATATCTACTGCGAACCACTTCAATATCTTTATAAGTATAAATATGAACTTCGCGCGAAAGATAAACATTGTATAACTCTGTTTGAGCTTTCTCTATTCCTATTAACTTTTCTTGTTTTTTTACTATCTTTAAATTATTGGGATAGTAATCATTATCTATAATTTTACACGTTGGTTCTGTAATTAGGTCACTAAAAAGTTCTTTTAACTCTTCTTTTTCGTTATTTAAAAGAGATTTGTTAAATTCCTTTTCAAACTTTTCTATTAAAGAAAAGCGGTCTCCTTCTTTTGACTTAAAATCTTTACAGAAATTAAACATCTTTCTACTATATGTTTTACGAGAGGTTGTATAAACATAAACTTTATCTATTTCTAGTGTATTTTTAATAAGATGAACTAATTTTCTTCTATCATTTTTATCCCAATAAAGCCATTCGTCTAAAATTAAATTTTGTACTTTTGGATAACTCATATTTTTTAAAAAATCTTCTATAGAAACAATGTTTGAAACTTGACCGAAAATATTTACCTCCTTTAAAACATTTCTTTTTGTTATGTTGTTCATAACTAAAAAAAGAACCGACTCACCTTTCTCCAGCTTTTGAATGTACTTATTTGTAGCTTTTGTTGTTTTACCTGTTTGTCGAGGTTGAATGTAAAAGTTTATATCCATTTTATTGTTTTTATTGTTTTTATTTACTCTAAGAAAGTTTTTCTTTTTTATATAGATTTTAGTTATTTAAGAAAGAAAGTTGTTTAAACTAAGTTTAAATACTATCTCTGTTTATTTAAAGCGGTACTAGCAACCCAATAACTTCGCGTGAACGATGTGGCGTACCGTTTGTATACATTCTACCACCCTTCCAAGTAAATTCGTATTTATGAATGTTAGTATGTTCCAGCGAAACTCCTTTAATTGAAGTAATTTCACCTTCTACATCTACTCTCTCAAGCGGATATTCGGATGTTCCATTTCCTGTCCATCCTAATTTTTTGGCTATAACTTTTTGCCCTATATAAAAATCAATGTTATTTTCCATATGTTGTAGATTTAATTAATTTAATTCCTTCTAAAATTCCCGCTTCAAGAGCTTCATCGTAACTTTCAAATAACTTATTCGCAACGTCGCCCTCTTTTTCTTTTAACGCTATCATGTCAACTTGACCTTTATTGTTTCTGAAAACAATGCCTAAGTGATATTGATTCCAAGTCGTTTTAAAGTTAGGAATAGGGTTAACATGAATATTGTGTTTTTCCCTTAACCACATTTGAGCTAAAGCTAAAGTTGGCGGGTTTAATTCGTAGTTTATAGTATCTTTATAAATATTAAAATTAAACCCCAACCCTTCTAGTAATTTTGTTGTATCAGAACTTATAGTAGGTAATTTCATATAATTCAAGTTTTTATTGTTTTGCATATTCTTCTATTAAATTTTTTATTTCGTAAGTATGGTCAAAATCGCTCCAGCTATAACCCTTTTCTTCTAAAAATTTCTCAAAGGTTAAATTAGGTTTTTTGTTTTTTAATTTTTCAACCTTTTCTTCTATTTCAGTTAATTCTAGTTCAACTAAACCATATGTACCCATACAATGTAAATTGCGAACTAAATTTTTTATTTCTAATATGTTTTTCTTTATCATAAAATATATTTTTAATTTATATTCTAAAAATAAGAAAAACTTATATACTAAACAACAATTTAATCTGTTTTTTTAATTTTCAAACCATTCTGTAAACAACTCTTCAATTGTACGGTTTTCGTTTTTCTTAAGATTATTTCCTAAAAACATTCCAAAACTTTTTACTTCTTCTTCTGTATAAAGTCTTTTTGTTATATTTTCTTTTAAATTAATAACTAAATCAACTATTTCTTGACTATGTTGATTTTTTAAAAGATTAACACTTTCGGGCATTTGACCGTGCTCATTGTAATAATCAACAAGAAGTTCAATAGCTTGTTCCGATAATCGAGGAATATTGTTGCCATAATTTTCCACTTTACTCGAGTGAGCTATTATCTGTTCTTTAAAATAACCTAACTCTTTGCCAGACCAATCTTCACCTTTACTTTGAAATTCAGGAATATCATACGTAGTTACAATCATAGAACCACGATCTTCTTTTACTGTATGAACCTCGTTTACGACTAGGTGAGTTAATTTATCTCCCTTTTTAAACGTTTGCTTCATATCTACTAAGATGATGTCGGCTATATAATCTATTGGTTCATCTTTAGTTAAATAACGACACCCTCTTTTATTCATAGGCGGATCATATAACTTATTGTTTTTTTTTGTAACGTCACCTATACAAATATTACAACGTTTTACTTTTATTAAAATTGGTTTTATCATTTTAAATATATTTTATTGTTTTACTTTAGGTCTTTTTATCCAATGATTATATATACCAACACTCCAACTATAAGTATAGATACAACTTAATGCAAAAATTCCCCAGTTTTCATCTTGTACTTGCGTATAAAACCAAAAAGGTTGTCCGCAAAGTCCTACTATAAATCCCCATTTTCTTAAATTATCGGTTCGTCCAACTAAATAAATAGAAGAAGCTCCGAATACAAATAATGCTATCTGTGCAAACTCCATGTTAATTTCTTTTTACACTGTAAAGAATATAACCCATTGTTATTAATTCGTTTTCCATTTCTTCTGTTAATTCTTCTATTTTTTTAGAAGACCAAGTTCCATATTCTTCAGATATTAAAGTGTTTAGGTTTAAAGAATAAAGTATTTTATTGCCGTTAACAACTCTATAGCAAATAGGAATTAATTTAAAATCCCACATATTAATTACAGATAAGGAATACCAAGGTTCTTTTTTAAACTCTTCTTTAACGTGTTCATTTGCACCAAATATTTTCATACTTATTAAAACTTTATATGGTTTTTGTTTAAGTCTAAAAATAACAAAAATTATTATACGAAACAACTAATAGTGATTTTATTTTACTGAAGTATTACCAAATAATAGTGTTAACAAAACGAACAACACCAATAATTTTTTGGACATCAATGTCTATTTTTTTGCTTTACAGAGAGAACATACTTCCAAAGAACTACCACTAACATTATGTAAAAGTAGTTTAAGTCGTTCAAGTTCCTTTTCTACTTTTACTATTTCTTTTTCTACTACTTGTTTTTTGTCATCCTATTAAACTTAAACTGCTATAGAACATTAAAAATATCTTCATGTCTCTCTAAAAATAATAACACTTCACCTTCGTTTGTATCATGGGCTAAGTCGTACATTTCGTTATACCATTCTCTTTTAGCTTCTTCTATAGCTTCTAACGCTATTGTATTTAAACTTTGGCAATTATTTTGATTGAGTCGCTTCTTAGTTGCTTCATATATTTCTTTTGGCGTTCTCATTTTACTTTACCTTATTAATTAAAAATCATATATTAAACAGTTTCCCTTAAGTTGTTATCTACTACTTTATTAGTATTTATAACACACTCTTGATGCCATTTTTTCGTTCCATTCCAATCAGTTATAAAACTTGTTTTAGTTCCACGCTTACCACATATGCAACATTTAGTCCACCACCTTTTTTTAAGTTGTTGAAACGGATGAAACTGAATACTCCAATGATGTATGTGCCATTTAGGATGTGGATACCATTTGCGTTCCTTTCTTAAAATATCTGTATAAATCATTCCAGCCATTCCATTAAACCTATCTTCACTCAATAAACTTGAGTTTGTTGATAAGTAAAACTTTCCTGTTATATTATCTCCACCACAATCAAAAGGGTTTTCGGCAAAATCAATAATGTCTGCACAATGCTTTCTCATAAAAGCATCCGTCTTTTTTTTGTTATACTTAAAATGTATCCAAGCGGCACACTTATACATAAGCATTAATGTACCAATAGTACTAAAAATTTGTTTTCCTTCTTTATTAAACCAGTAATTATGTTTATAGTTAAAAACAAACTCTTTTTGTATTTTTTTTAACACTTTTTGGTCAACGTGTCTCTGTCTAATAAACCAACCACAACTATCATCTGTTCCATCTTTTTCAGGGTCATTGTGCCAAATTGTTATTAAAGGTAATTTATAATTACCGTTCTTTTTTTGTTTTCTGCCTAAATATATTTCAAAGGCAATAGATTTTGGGCTATGCATATTTATTTATTTTAAATCTTATAAACTATTTAATTGTTCGACTAACTCTACAACTCCAAAACACCACTTTTTTTGATCCTTATTCATTTGTAAAACGTTGTCGTTTAATGGTTGTCCTATGTTAAAAAACTTGCCCTCGATTTTTCTTTTCAACTCTTTATTTAACTTTAGTATTTCCTTGTACTCTTCAATTTGAAGTTGTTGTTTTGCAATTAATTCATCTTTTGTCATTTCCATAAAATTTAGTTATTAAAAACTTAAACTCTTACTTTTCTAAAACATTACCATTTTCAAAAGCGGATTTATAAAGTAACTCTACAGCCTCAATTACTCCTATTCCGGTTGCCCAATCTATTATTTCGCTTTTCATATTATCAATTATCCAAAATTGTAGGAGCGAAGTAGCTTCACCATCTTTATCGTTCATATATCCATCAAAAATACTGTCAGGTATTTTTTTATTTACAAATAAAGAAAAACTATCTCTAAAAATTTGATTTTTATTTTTTTTTGTATTCACTTAACCACTTTTTTAATGTTTTATGTTTTATCTAATTCAAATTTTAATATTCAAAAAACTCTAATGTACCATCACTAAGTTTTGTTTTAATATGGGTTTGTACCTTTTTCAGTGCGTCTACAGCATTATTCCAGATTTCAGTAAATTCTGCATCATCTATACATCTATCAATTTTACCTTGATATCCACTTAAAGCATACCCAATACCTTCAGTTTCCATAATTTCATATAATTCTTGCAACGTTGGTTTTTTAATCATAATTTTGTTTTTTATCTATTTTATTACTTTTTAATAAAAACTTTTTCAAATACTATAAATTCATAATTTCCACAGTAAGCAACATTAGGTTTATGATATCTAACATACATAGCAAAATATTGAAAATCAATATTATTTATATTCATCTCCAAATAATCAACAATATATTTTTTTGTTTTTTCGATAGATAAATTCATTAAAAATTTTTCTTCTTTAACTGCATACAATACATTGTTTACAATCTCTATTTGAAACTCTTTAAGGTTTATTACAATACCCGTGTCTTCTGTCCAATGTTCAAGCTTATCGCAAAAATAATCAAGTTGCCATTTTTTTAATTCTTCATTAAAATAATAATGTGCTAAACCTATTTCTGTTTCCCTTGCACAATATAATTTGTGAGATTGTGTATTTACCCAAAAACCTGCAACGTCTTTTGAAATATCTTTGGTTAAATATATTGGTTCAATCCAAGTAATATTTTCTTTTTTATATTTTATCATAATGATATCTTAAATGGTTATCATTTCTTTTAATCTTACAAACATATTCAAATGGTAACTTAATAATACAATTTTTTAACTCTTGTCTAGTCATGATTGTTGTTTTTAAATTGTTATCAGTTAGAAACGGAGACAGGACTCGAACCTGCATATAATAACCTGCGCTCGTATGGTTTAGTTATTATTATACCACTACGCATTAGCGTCTGCCAATTCCGCCACTCCGTTTATTTAAAAAAAGCTACTTTGAGAAATATTGAATTTACTGACTGGTTTTCCAATGTTAATTCTCTCCAATATCAACCAACGTTTTCTCTCAACTCTCCAGTTGATTTTATAGCGTTCAGAGCTATAACTATTGCGTAGTTTAGTACTCCTAGTCTTAACTATTTGAAAACTTGGTTAGTAGCTTTGTTTTATATTAGTTCTTTTGCTTTTTCAATCCACTCTTTGAAGTCCTCATAAAACTTATCTCTGATTTCTGAAGATTTAAAATTTAATACTTTTTGTGAATTGTACACGGTGTAGCCTAGGTTTACCTCTCCTTTATGGATTATTATACAATATTTATCTTCATTATCTTTCCAATTAGCCACCCACCCTTTGTTATAATAGTCTCTTGCAGTGACAAGAGCTTGTAAATAAACAAAGGCTTCTGCTCTTTCTTTTGATAGGTGTACATTCATATTATTGTCAGGGCGTATTGAATGTAAAGTTTGCTTTTTCATAAGACAATTTTCCTGGCTCCAATATAATACTTCATCTTCTAAATAATTTTCAACAACTTCTTCCCAGCATTCTTCTGCTGTTTTAGGTTGAGTTTTAATTGGTTCAAAACTAATATGTTTTACGCCATTCTTGATAGTTTCTACCAGTTTGTGTCCTTCTGGTGTTACAATTTCTATTTTTTCCATATATGTTATTTTTTTTTACTTAATAAATCCTTTCGTGCTTCTTCGTACCCTAGTCTGTAACCCCATGCTAATATTTGAGCGTCTGAACATCTGGAGTATTGAAACATTAGATCTTCTGCCCATTCTTTTGTAAATTTATCATCTACCTGTCTAGGTGTCAACAAATTACTACCTTGTGGCAAAACTTCATTGTCTTTATCTTTTTCTTGATTAACTTT
>Ga0172381_10008448_pt1 | contig 10067 bp, 13 predicted proteins | sample Leawel6488metaG_FD_119754 | JGI IMG/M metagenome (GOLD analysis project Ga0172381, IMG submission 119754) | Leachate microbial communities from a municipal landfill in Southern Ontario, Canada - Leachate well 64-88 metaG | ecosystem: Engineered > Solid waste > Landfill > Unclassified | place... | reverse complement strand
GAGCAAGAAAAATCAGGGTACCACCCTTCCTGCGCTGTTGCGAGTTGTAGACAAAATCATGACGCAGCACCATAACGAGAAGGGGCTTATACACTGCAACTCGTACGTTTTAGGCGAGAAGATCTATAATCATTTCGCAACCACCGTTCACGGGCCACGCCTCCTATTTCCCAAGAATGCAGACGAGCGGGATACGGCCAAGGCAGTCCACGAGAAGGAATTTGACCGGCCAACGGTGCTCATTAGCCCGTCTATGACCGAGGGTTTTGATTTTAAGGATGACTTAGCCCGTTGGCAGGTTATCGCGAAGTGCCCTTTTCCTTTTCTTGGTGACCTTCAGCTATCCAAGAAAAGGGAGCTAAATCCAGCGTGGTATGCCCTTCAGACGGTTAGCACGATCATCCAGGCGTGTGGGCGCATAGTGCGCAGCGAAGACGATTTCGGGGTGACCTACATTTTGGATAGCGATTTCCAAATGCTCTGGGATCGCTATAAAGACAGGTTTTTTCCAAATTGGTTCCGCGCGGCCATGGTATGGTCGAAGAAGTAAATTGTCTACACGGCTCTTTGGCCCCGGTAACGGTATTTAAACAGGATGAAAAGGAATTTGATGCAGTTTTTATTCGGCGAGAGTCAAGCGGACGAGGAGATTTCCGCAATCGTGGAGGACATCGCCGACATGAGCACCGAGGGTGCTACTACGATCAAAGTGGAAAAGGCTCCACTTGCCAAGGCTCTGAAGGATATCGGTATTGATGCCTCAGGCCTGGAAAATGATCCACGAGGCTTATCCCTTGTATTCCCGGACGGAGAATCTTACCGGGCCGCGCACACGATCCTTAATGAGCCGGACAGCCTCCATAAGCTGGCTTCTGCCGGGTGGGTGTATTCAACCCAGGGCGACGTGGCGATGGCTAATGAGCCCGCCGAATTTCGAATCAGGTTCCTGGAGATCGACAACGTGGAGCCGAGCACCGACGAGCCTAAGCCGACATCAGGGACTGCAACCAATAAGAAGCTTTCTGTGGTGATCAAAAAAGCACGAGAATTCGCGTCTAAAAAGCCCGAGCACGACGAGAATAATCCCATAGAATTCGATGGCAAAGCCAAGTCGGATGGCCTCGGCAAAGCCAAGGACGGATCGCAGCCCGAAGGCTCCCTAAAGATGGAAGAGGGAAGGCACAAAACCGGGTGCCAATGTGGATTCTGCAAGAACATGGGCAATATTCACAAGCGGGGCAAGAATCCCACGGAGGATGAGCCCGCAGAGGATGAGCCCACGGAAAAAGAACCTAAAGGAGAGGAAACTGCTGAGTCAGTGGCAGCGCGATTGCTCGACTCTAACCCAGGAACTCCTCCAGGTATCACGGGGCACAAGTCTTACCCTGGGATGAAGATAGGCTCTCCTGACCGCAAATTTTCGCCTGCAAAAGGCATGGTCCAGCCAACAGGAGATACGGGCTCCGTTGTGAACCCGCAGACCAAGCGCAAGAAGAGTAGTTAAGACGATGATAACGCTGCACTCTTACGAATCGTTGGCGCACCTTGACTCAAATAGGTGGGTATTGGAGGCCTTCAGTGGCACGAGCATCGTCCAGTGGTATGGCAACATCGAACGCCAGCTTACCAGGATGTTGGAGGAGAATGAGGCAGCGCGTAATTTCGTGTACGCCGACAAGATTAGAACGTTCCTAAAGACATGGCGAGAAAACGAAATTACTGGTTCGCTTAACCGCGACAGCATCGAGATACTGAAGAGCGCAACCGAACAACTGGCAGTAGATCCATGGAACCTTGGCAACTACTTCTCGAATTTAAGGGATCAGCTCCGCAAGCTATTGGCATCTGAAGAGCAGTTACCCCGTGTAGCGACCGAGCCTAGTGAGAAAATGGGCGGGCCAGGAGGCGGTGCAGGCCTCGGATCAATGCCCCCGTTAACGCCGGAATTTGGGGCAGAAAAAGAAGCTCCTGTGGCGGGCCAAGCGGGCGCTGGTGGAATTACTCCCGAAGAGATAGCCGGTGCCGCAGGCGCAGCAGGTGGCAAAGAAGGGGCTCCAGGGGAAGAAGGTGAACCAAACGCCGGAGAAGGCGCGGAAGGTGGACCTCCAGGAGAAAAACGGAAGATGCCGCCACCCCCGAGAGCGCGAGGAGTCTAGCATGGCCGAGGAAAGATCACAAGGATTTAGGCATGACCGGGCAATGTCGCTTTATCGACGTGCTATGGGATGCCGTAGCGAGGAAGATTGGGAAGAGCTGGCTCCTAAGCTTGGTGTCAACGATCCCTCGACTATTAGCAGCATATGGCGCACGGCCTTATCTGCACGGGCAGCAGGCATGAATGCGAAACAGGCGTTTCCTTTACAGTTAGACATCCATGGTATGGCGGAATCCGCTGCACAATTTTATTTGGGTGAGGCTGTATTTACCAATGAGCGTGTGCTCAACTATGTGCTCACAAATGCTGGTAACATTATCAACAGGAAAGACATAGGAGCACTGGATAAATTCGAGACCCTTTTCGCGTATTTGCTCAAGGCTCGGCGCGAGGCTCTCGGCGAAGTGGACGTTTGATTATGAACATTAAAGAGATTGCGGCAAAACTCATCGACATGCGAGAGCACAAGATGTCGTCATTCATCATGTCAGGCCAACTCCGCGAGGAACTGGGCTTTGAAGGCTATGGCGAGGCACTCCGCCAGCGCTGGATTATGGCAGATGAAGACGGATCGGGCATGATCCAAATCACGAACAATCTCGGGGCAGTCGCGGAGATGAAGCGCTTGGCCGAGGAATTTGCCAAAGAGGAAGTGTGCTCGGTTTGCAAAAAGGAAGGCTGCAAATGCAAGTGCAAAGGTGGCAAATGCGTGTGCAAATGCACCACCGACGAGAGTGTCAGATCCTTGCGCGAATGCGCAGAGATCGCTGTTCATCACGCCAACCGGACTAAGATGACACTCGCCGAGATCGCCACCATGGGCCTTGGCCGTCAGCCGGATTCTGCCGGGACGCCCGTTGTCGGCCTTGGTGCCCAGTCAGCCCAGCCATCCGCTACACCAGCGGCCACGACTACGGCAGCCGCCGATACGTCTTCAGCGCCTAGTGCCAGGCCTTCGGCTTTGTCTCTTAATTCTCCAGTCAGCATAGTTCAGGACGGAAAATCCTACGTCGGAAAGGTGTCTCAACTGGCTGGCAATAAAATTCGGATCTCGTTTACCGGGGAACAGCCCAAAAACGTCCGCGATTATGACGCGAGCGAAGTAACTCCTGTTGCTAATGAACCGGCGCGATGACCCTAGGCCAGAAAGTCGTTAGTGCGATCTTGGATGGCAACCTGGAACAGCCTGAGTTGCCATCCGGTGGGTCTTCATCTGGCTCAATTTCTCCCCAGGACGTTGCTTATCCCGCCATAGAAAAGTGGAAACAAGCGCGTGATCGTGGAAAAATCGTCTACGAATATTCCATTAGGACTCACGGCGTGATGGCTAGCGACTTCTGGCAGGGTACATCCACTGTTTTCACCCGTTGGGATGACGTGGCCACTGGGGCTGGATGGAACGCCTACGAGGCTGTAAATGATGCTAAGGACTCCTTATCCGAGCAGGGGTGGGACGTCCAGCCCATCACCAATGAATTTGATCCCAACGATGCGGACAACGTCCAGAACGCGGTGCGGGAGGCCAACCCAGACGCGGAGACGGACGAAGATGGAAACATTGACACGGGTGACTGCTACTACTATGTGGTGATTTATGTCCGTGGCGTGCCTAAGCAGGGGGAAGAATGAGCATTCCCGGCAAAATAGTTTCTCAACTTCTTGGAGAAACGGACCTAGGCGATGACGAGATGCTCCGGTACATGGCAAAAGTCGCCAGGGACTACACCATAAAATATCTTTCTCCGGGGACTCTGATCTCCCACGGCACCGGTAGGTCAGAGGATATAGCGGAAGCACAGCTTGGGACATTGGCTTCCATCAACAGGCCCGCTTACAACAAGATCTTATCGGATTACTCTGAGGAGATAGAGGCGTTGAACCGCATAAAAGATGGCGGGGAAGATGAAGACGACCAGCGCATGGTTGATGAATTTGCGTACGAAACACTCGACCGGATTATTAACAAGTTTTGCCTTCCATATACCTATGTCGGGAGTGAGGAGGGAGGCTCGGCCTATGGGTGCTGGGTGAGCCATGAGGGCCTGAAATACGCGGTTGAAGACGGGGAAGTAACCAAGTTTGCAGCCGGTTCAGACGAGGCAAGGCAGTTTTCCGAAGGAAATCTTAAGGTGAGCACACCACACGTGTGGATCGAAGACACCACGAGATTCGTTGATTCCCTGTGGGAAGGCCCTACCCACCGTATCATCTGGCAGTATTGATGATTCTTTCTATGATCTGCACCAGTGCATCCTTAACCTGGGTATGCAGGACTGTTTTCAAGTCGTAAACGCACATCGAGGCGAAGGCACTTCCAAAATCACGGTCAATTTCACGGGGACAGTACGCCGATGTAAGGGGCACAAGGCTGAAGTAGCGACGACATCCGGCGAATTCTTGCGTTGGACCCCATTTTCGGACGTTTACATTGGTTGCCCCAGCAAAGGCCTGGCCGTTCGCCATCATGGCATTCGCCAGGTGCGTGGCTACGAGCCGATCCACCGGGGACTTTAGGGAGGCCACTACGTCGGCGTAACTTTTGAAGTCCTGGTTAAGCCTCGTGGCGAAAGCATCGATCTGATCCTGGGTAGGCAGGGTAAGCTTCTGTTTCCAGTGTGTCTCCATCTCGTCCGAGGCCTTGAGAAGAAGGAATTGTGCGAACTCTCTCAGCACGCAAAACGCCTGGTGTTCCGGCGTAAAGCGTGAGAGGCACGGGTATAGAAACACGGTCGGCTTATCGTTGTCGTCAATGAACAGGCGTGCAGTCTCGGTATCCCAATCTTTTGACAGCACCTTGAATTCCAAGCTTTGCCAGTGCGCTCTAATGTGAGAAGCGCTAGCGATCTGGCACTTGTCAATGTAATGGCTGATTCTACTGACGGCGTCTTTTGTCATTTCTTGTCTTTAAGTAGCGGTTTGTACTTGCCGGTTTCGTTAGCCTTAATCGTTTTGTCTACAAAATCGGCTACGCACCCCTTGCACATTCGATTCCCACTGGCTTCCTCCCACGTTCGGAAATTGCCATGAATGCGCTTGCAGCCAGGGCACTTGGCTGAATAGATCGGAGTGCCGTCTACGCGGGTCATGTAAACACCCGGTCGTTCTTGCCTGCCGAGGATGCTATTGAAGTCGAGTAGCTGTTTTTCAACGACATCGCGGGGGCACGCGTCATTGAAATTATCTTCCAGCAGCAGGGCTACGATTATCTCCGGTATGGCCACGAATTAACTACAGGCATGACCAGGTTACGATGGTATACCCTTCGATGAACAGGCTGCCAACGCGCGTTCGGATAACATCGTGTATCTTGATGTGCCCCTCGCGCTCAAGCTTTTTAAGATACGGGAGGTATCCCTTGAGATAGTTGCGTTTTTCCATGTATCGGATGCACAGGTCGTCCAAGAGGTTTTCACGGGGCTTCAGGACTTCCGCAATTGGCTCTATGTGCACTACAATTCTTGGCTTTTGGCGCAGGATGTAGTTGATCCACGGCCCAAAGTTTTCGCCTACTTGCTCCAAGGCCGCGACCGTGTAAACGCCGCTTTTCTCGGGAAGGTGAGCCCCTGAGGGAGGGTCAAAAAAGTTGAATTGAGATGCCTGCGCGCCGATCTTTTTGTGCTGGTACATCAAGTTTACGAACTTGACTGCACTCTCTGCCCAATCAAACCCGTGGAGTCTGGCCGCTGGGTTAACGTCTGCCACCCGGAACAAGTTATGGCCTGTTCCGCACCCAAATTCAAAGATGTCATTGACGTCCCTGAAGTACTTGTAGAATATGAAGTATTGCAGGGATTTGAGCATGTTGTACTCGTAGTTGTCTGACTCGATACGGTACAGCTCCCCATGCCAGCGGACTATGGGGGATTTGTTGTAGTAGCGAGGTTCAGCCAACTCAGGACCACTTTTTGAAACATCGAATGCCCTTAGGTTTTCTGCCCATCCTTCTTCCCATGTCGGATGGCGGGCAGGGCCGGATAGTGGCAGAGATTCACTGCATACGGTCTGGACTAGCTTAAGTACCGCTGACTCAGTTTCGCGGGGAGTCAAGGGGCGGTGGGCCAGGCCGTAGTTATCAATGATGTCGGAAACATAGTAAGGAATCGATCCCAACACGTTTGAAACTTCGGTGTGTGTCACTCTTCTAACTTCTGGAAATTCGCTCATAATACTGTGTGTTGATTACAACGCTATACCCCTTACGTAGGGATAGACTCTCTGGAACCAGCTCACCGTTTGGCCTATGCCACCGGTAAGATCCGTGAATTGGTAGTCAGGCCACTGCTCCAGCAAGGGCTTATTGTCGGAATTTTTACGGTATTGGCCGGACGGTTTTGAGGTATCGTAGTGAATTTGTCCTTTAAACCCTATGCTGGTGGCAATGGTCGCGGCCAGCTCGGCAATTGTGTGCTCTCGGCCTGTGCTGAGGATGATAGGGTCTTTGCGCGCGTATTCGAGCAAGACCTTCATGCACAGGTTCGCCACGTCGTGGCTATAGATGAATTCGCGGAAGGGCTTTCCGTTACCCCACAAGGTTACGTCTTTACCCGCCAGGTGTGCTTCCCAGAATTTTAAAATGAGGGCAGGAACGACGTGGCTATTTTCAGGATGAAAATTGTCGTGAGGACCGTAGATGTTGGACGGGATCACCGATACGAAATTAGTGCCATATTGTTCATTATACGCCCGGCATTGAACGGCTAGCATTCTTTTGGCGTAGGCATACCCGTAGTTGGAATCATGCGGAGGCCCAGCGTGCAGTAGCTTTGGCTCCAGGGGCACGCCTAAACCATCGGGAAAAATGCACGTTGATAAGAAGCACACGAGCTTCTTAACTTTATACGTCAGGCAGGCCTCCAAGACATGGGTATTCATGACGCAGTTCTCCATGAAGAAGGTGGCAGGCGCTGCCATGTTGGCCTTAACGCCCCCAACTTTAGCTGCCAGGTGGACTACCGCATCCGGCCTGGTATCACGGAACAGGGCGGAAACGTGAGCCCACTGTAGCAGGTCATATTTGTTATGGTAGACGGGAATGATCTCGTGACCTACATAGGTTTTGGACACGATTGCGCGACCTACCAGGCCATTAGCTCCGGTTACTAGAATTCTCATAGAGTAGCTGCTGATACGCGATAGTTCTGTCCAACCCCTCACTAAGGGGGACATACTCAGTCTTGTTAAATTCAGATTCGGCGCGACTGACATCCAAGGAAACGTCATTGGGCGCGCCATTTGGCACGTCTGTAATCATCGCCAGGTCAGGAAGCTCGACTACTGCGCCGGTTTTATTCGCGATGGCCTGGGCTAGATCTTGAATGGATGTCCTTGAGTGTCCCCCGACGTTATAGACAAATTTTTTGCCGTGAAGAATGACGTTGAACAGGGTTTCTACACAATCGGAGACGTAGCAATATGCCCGCATTGCCGTGCCCAAATCCCGCATTCTAATAACTTTTTCAGTCAGCGCTCTTTTGATAAACTGGTTGAGCACTCTGCCATCATCGGGTCTGGTGCCAGGCCCATAGGTCAGGGCTATGCGGGCTACCCTGTAGTGGCGACCCTTGTCAAAATGATAAGAGCAGATGGCTTCACCACACCGTTTTCCTTCGATGTAGGGCGACCGGGCATGAAGCGGGCTTGTATGACCACAGTCGTTCTCTCCGTAGGGAGGATCGGGATTGCCTGAGTAGATTTCGCTGGAGCTGAGAAAGAGGAATCGGCTGTTGTCTGCTAAGTGCTGGTGCAGGGCGTCCGTAGTCGCCGTGTTTAGCTCGATAGTCTTCAGCCCCTTTTCCATGAACTTGCTAGGTTGCCCATATCCCGCCGCATGAATGATGATGTCCTGGTCATAGGGTAGCTGAGAAATGTGGGCGGCATTAGACAGATCGCAGCATACAATGTCGGCATGGCCACAGACAATGGACGCAGGGCCAGTTGGGCTGTTTTTGGCCACTAGGGTTACGGGGCCTACAAGGCCCGCGTGTCTAAGGCGCTCAAGCGTGGCCGCTATGTGCAGCCCTATCAGACCGGTGCCACCCGTGACTAGCACGCGCTTGCCCTTGAGGGGTGACCAGTCGGGGATTGAGTTTACGACGCGCTCGGCGTCTTCCTGGATTATACTGGCAAGTTTTGAGTCGTGCATAGATTGGAGACAATAACACGGAGTCTATCGGCTGTAAATCCTATTTTTTGATCAATATCGTTGATTTTTCCGTAGGACCGTATGAACGATTTAGGAACACAAAAATTTATGACCTGGGCCGCATTAGGCCACTCGTTATCCATGATCTGCTGGCTAATGCTGCTTCGATACCACGGCTCGACCACGACCACCGGCCCTTTGGGAACCCAGGGCATCTTGAACTGTTCTCCAGGAATTACGTTGGCATACACGTGGCACACATCCAGGCCCATTGTGGCAACTCTGACCATATCCAGGCATGGTCCAACGGATACGACTGTTGGACCAGTAGAAGGACGTTCCAAGGCATTTAGGCACTTGATACCGAGCTGATTTGTCGTGGTATTAGCTCGCTCCGATAGGCGGATATAGGACAGGCAACGGCGCGTGAATGCGCGGTTGATGGCGTCCTCTAGCTCGGAAGAATTGCCGGGCGTAAAGATCGTAAACCCAGGTATATTCTCCAGCAAGGAGACGTCGGCAGGGCAGTGATGTGTGCATCCGAGGCTTGAGTAGTCGTAAGATCCCCCGGCACCAACAAATATCCCAGGTAGGCTATGATAGCCAAAGTCGATCTTAAGCTGTTCGTATGCGCGTTCGACAAGGAATGGTGCTATTGTGTGAACGATTGGCCTGTAGCCCTTGAGCGCCCAGCCAGCGGCCACGCTGACCATGGACTGCTCCATAATGCCGATGTTAAATGTTCGGTCAGGAAAGCGCTGAAACGCTTCTCGGAATCCATGCACTCCGATGTCCCCGAGTAAAAGCACGATATTGTTGTGCTTTTCCATCAGTGCGATAACCGCTTGTACGAATGTTTTTCTCACTTTAGTTCCTCCAAAAACAAGGCGAGTTCTTCAGCAGTTGGAGCCCTGTGATGCCACGCGTGTGGATCTTTCTCCATTTCTGAAATTCCTTTGCCCTTGACCGTATTGGCTACAACAAAATGGGGCCGATTATCAATGACTCGTGTAAATGCACGCGATATGTCACTGTGGTCATGCCCATCGATACTGCTGACTCTCCAGCCCATGTTGCAAAGGATGTCTGATGCTCCGCGCCCTGATATCGGCAGACGCAGCGCTCGATCATTTGACCGGTTATAGTCCAGAATGACGGTGAGGTTGGTGAGCCTGCGATGGCCAGCCAGGAGTAATGACTCCCATATGGAACCTTCATTCATCTCACCATCCCCGATTATGCAAAAGACTCTACTTTCCAGTTGTCCTTTTAACAGCGCCATGGCCTGGCCGACTGCAATGGGTAAGCCGTGGCCAAGTGAACCGGTGGATGCTTCGACACCCGGAACAAGTTCTTCACACGGATGGCCACCTAGTCGGCCCTTGCCAAAAGTGTTCAGTTCGCCCCTCATGAGAAAGCCTATCTCTTCCAGGACGGCGTATAGTGCCAAGGAAGCATGCCCCTTGCTAAGTATGAGACAATCGCGCGCCTGGTGCTTCACGAACGACGGCGATACCTTCATCACGTGGGCGTATAGGACATACAGAATGTCCAACACGCTGAAAGCGCTAGCAATATGGCCTTCTTGTGCGGTGTAAGCGGCCCGGAGGATTTTTCGTTTAAGCTCCTTCACTCTGTCTTCACTTGTCATATGAATAATGTAGGGTAGTGTATGAAGATCCAATCTTCGGCTATTCGATACTGGAGTGCACGGTAGAAATTATTCACGACAGCGGGGCGCATGGACGCGTAAAGCTCGGGGGATAATTT
>Ga0172381_10008447_pt1 | contig 10067 bp, 11 predicted proteins | sample Leawel6488metaG_FD_119754 | JGI IMG/M metagenome (GOLD analysis project Ga0172381, IMG submission 119754) | Leachate microbial communities from a municipal landfill in Southern Ontario, Canada - Leachate well 64-88 metaG | ecosystem: Engineered > Solid waste > Landfill > Unclassified | place... | reverse complement strand
TTATTGAAGTACTATATTTCGACATCAGCAAATCAGACAGTAAAGACGTATTTAGTCTTCAATTTCCTAGATTCAAACAAGTACGAGACGATAAAACCGAAACTAGCATGTTTTAAAAAGATTTGAATATAGTAACAATTGTCGTCTGATAGGGAATATAATATTATATAGAGAACGAAAAGGAGACACTGCATGATTAAGTTAAACTTGAGCACACAAGTCTACAAATCTAGACGTGGTGATTACCGTTTGGCAACATTTCCGCCAACTATCGGTGATGCTAATTTATTAGTTTGGTTACCTTCTCCGCTTAAAGACACCGACCGCGATATAGATGTTATAGCGGAAGTGAAATATGCTCAAGAGGGCAGATTAGCTGACCATCCTTATTGGAAAGATGAACCAATCGAGTTCGTCAACGAATACTCTAAGTTTTATGTAGAGTTGTTCGGTTTGAAATGGCTACATGAAAAAGACGATCGGCATAATATCGTAGTTAACTCCACTTGTTGTTTGACCCTTGTACAATACAACAATGGAATACTACATGCGTATTCGAGAAGTACTGATATGAGAAATGGTTACTTTTCGGATCGCATTTTGTTGAATTACTTAGCTGAAGTTATTAATGAAATGAGACCAGATTGTGAAGTAGAGGCTATACAATGGTACTTAGCGGTTCCGCATGTGTATGTAAATAAAGGTATCGCGCGATTACAGGAGGGAAATAAATGACTCAATTCGTAAGAGGTTATCAAAAAGACGCGGGTGTCGACATTGTATTAGAGCATCCACTAACGATCATACCTGGGTTTCAAGCAATTCAGCTTAAAACCCAGTATACACCCGGTGATGGAGAAGTAGCATTCTTAATTAGCCGAGGTTCTACTGCCAACAAGGGTATCTTTACTATCATGGTTGCAATTGATGCTGGCTATGATGGTAATATAACTGCGTGGGTGTTTAACGCATCTGGTTTGACTCATAATTTTTATGCTGGTGAACGAGTGTTTGCTGTCGTAAATCTTAAACTAGGTGAAGATCGTGTTCAATTCACAGTAGCCAAAGAAGGCAAACGTGGTGCGAATAAATTAGCAAGTTCTGGAGGAAATAGCAATGGATGAAATGAAAGAAGTATCAACTAGAACTACAACAATTTTGACAATCGAAGCTTTAGAACAACTCACTCCTGGCGAAGAAGGAGTAGAATTAAACGAGGGTTATCAGTACGAAGTTAAAGGTTCGATACCACAACTCGCCGATGCTATTGCAAAATTAGCTCACGAGATGGATAAAGACAAAGATATGGGCACTAAGGGCGGTGGTGCATTTCTAGCACTAATCGCTCAATACTATAAGACTTTAGATGAAGGAGGTACTCAAAATGAGACAGCAAGATTATGAAACTATTACGTCTTGTATCCAATATGGAGCTCCGGCATTAGCCCCATCGTTGTTGGCTGCTTTTAACAAGACTATTGAGAACTCGAATAGTTGGGTTCAAGAGCAGAAACGTATTGCCGACGAAGAAGCGAAAAAGAAAACTGCTGAACAACTCGTCGAAGAACCGAAACCAAAAGCAACTGAAAAGAAATAGGAGGCTATTGTGGAAAAACACGCACTGTTATCACCGTCAACGTCCCATAGATGGTTAGTATGTACCCCGTCGGCACTACTTGAATCACTCGAGCCTTTCCAGCCATCATCTACTTATGCTGAAGAAGGAACTGAAGCGCATTTCTTGTCCGAGATGAAATTATCGTATATGCTCGGCAAAATCTCGCCAATCGAGTACGATACTCGGTTTGAAAACTTTGTGATGAATAGTGTATACTACAATTCGGAGTTCAACGAGTATGTGAATGATTATTGTGCTGAAGTTATGGCTATTGTCAAAGAAGACTATGCTGGAAAAAACGTCGACGTCTACCTAGAACAAAAAGTAGAGTTCATCGATGTAGTTCCTGAAGGTTCAGGCACTAGTGATGTCGTCATCATCGGCAACAATTTTGTTCATATCATTGACTTAAAGTTTGGTAAAGGTGTATCAGTTAGCGCTATCGACAATCCTCAGCTTAGGTTATATGCCTTAGGTGCTCTCAAAAAGTATCGGTTAAAAGGTGTGTTCACTGAAGCTAGGATGACCATTATTCAACCGAGGTTGTCTAGGATTAGCAGCGATTTTGTTGCTGTCACCGATTTATACGATTGGGCTGAAAAAGTAGTTAAACCTCAAGCAGAATTAGCGCATAAAGGTTTGGGAGACTTAAAGCCTGGTGAACATTGTAAGTTTTGTAAGCTTAAAGGTAAATGTGAAGCTTTAGCTAATCAACAATTGGTAGCTGCTCAAAATGAGTTCGATCAAGTAATAACGGAAGATAGCATTCTGGAACCACACAACATGACCCCGGAAATGTTAAGTCGCATTCTTGATATTGGACCAAAATTCGTTGATTGGTTCAAAGATGTAATCGCGTATGCCACTGCAACAATGATTAACGAAGGCACTAAAATCCCCGGGTATAAAGTGGTAAGAGGTCGTTCTCAACGCATTATCACTAATCCGGATGCAGTGTTTGAAGTGTTAAAAACAAAAGGCTTTGCAGAGTCTGATATTGTAGAACCCATCAAGTTACTAGGTATTACGACTCTTGAAAAAAATATAGGTAAAAAGCTATTCAACGAACTCGCGAAAGACTACATAATTAAGCCGTTAGGGAAGTTGACTATTACGGAAGAGTCTGATAGTAGACCGGCAATAGAAGCTTCCGAATTAAAACTAGTCGGACAAGAGTTTGATGTAATAGAAAGCGAAGAAGAGTAAGTTGTATCATCTAGACTAGCCCACTGAGGCACGCCCAAAAAGGCAAAGGAGAACAGTAACATGTCGACAACAGTATTAAATGAGAACCAAGTAGTAACCGGAGAAGTCAGATTGTCATACGTCAATGTATTTGAGCCAAGAAAGTTTAAAGACACTGATACGGATGCCAAGTACAGCCTCACAATCCTGATTCCAAAAGGAACACCAGAAGGTCAAAGAACCATCGCCGCTATTAAAGCCGCAATTCAAGAAGCTGCCAAAAAAGGTGCTCAAAAGCATTTCGGTGGTAGAGTACCAGCATCATTCAATCACACTTTGAAAGACGGAGACATCGAAGTCGACGATCTAGGCGATTTGAAATGTGAAAAAAGCCCTGAACTGAAAGGTAACATGTATATACGGCTTTCCAGTAAGTTCCCTCCGAAAGTTTTGAACGCTCAACGTCAAGAAATCATCAATCCGCTTGAAATCTACAGCGGCGCCTATGGTCGAGTGTCGTTGACCTGCTTCGCTTATTCCGGTGAAGGAAAACGCGGAGTCAGTGCGTTGCTCAATAACGTTATGATGACCCGTGATGGAGAACCGTTGACAAGTCGGTTGACTGGTGACGAGTTCGGAGAATAATCTTCAAAATAGGTGCTTTAAAGCACCTATTATCTGGATCCATAGCTCAGTGAAAGAGCTATCGGCCCATAACCGATCGGTCGCTGGTTTGAACCCAGCTGGATCCACCAAATAATAGATTAACCTAGGAACTTATCCTAGTTAAATAAAAGGAGCGTATATGAGTATAAAGCCAGAAACAGGTTTTCAGCGACAATTACAAGTATTACTGCGTAGACGAGGCGCATACGTGCCTAAGAAGAATCATGGTAACATGATTACGGTAAAAGGGTTACATGATTTACCGATAACTTATCGTGGTTTATCATTGTATTGGGAAGCTAAAGACCCTGAGAACCCCAGCCCAGTTAGTATCGAGCAAGGTATTCATTGTCGATTAGCTCGAAAAGCCGGTGGAATTACTGCTATTATCTCGAACACCGATCAAGCTGAAGCTATTTTGGACCACATTGACTATTGTATGACTCAAGAATATCCAGTCGCCGATATACTTAAAGAAATGGATGCTTTTTATAGAGCTAGGGGACTTGACGATGGCAGTAAATACTAGTATAACTTATAAGCAATATAATGAGCAATATAGAATACCGGAACAAGAGTTAGCAGAACATCTATTGTTAGAGCACAAGCATTTTGTATTAGGGTTTGAGCCGGGTAAGGGTAAATCTTACCCGGTAATTCATTCTATACTAGAAGTACAAAAACTTAAGAAAAGACCGATTAACCTTCTTATAATGTCGGACGCAACATGTATTAAAGATATGTGGAAACTTGAGATATTGCCTCAAAACATTTTGCCAGTAGAGACTTATTTCGTTACCGATCGAACAGCAATAGGCGACGTTAAAGAAGCTTTAATCACTACTAAATGGGACGTTATAGTGATTGATGAGTGTCAATCACTACGTTCTGGTGTTACTAGAGCTAAAAGTCAATATGCTAGACTAGTATATAGTTTAACTAAGAAGACCGAGTATGTGTTCGGTATGACCGGAACTTTATCCGGTAATAACAACATAGAACCATGGTGTATTTTACACAATTTAAACGTCGCCGGTCAAGGTGCTATTAATCCCCAACAATTTAAAAATGCGTGTTGTGTGCTAGAACTACAATATGGACCATTTGGTAACTTCTTAAAACCAACAACGTTGAATACTAAAGGCGAAGAAATAATGGTTAAAGCCTATCAAGATGGAGTCATGTTCTGGGCGTATGATGACAACGACGATATGCCTCCAATGACTATTGATACTAAGACATTTAGTGTTACGGCTACTACCGAATATAAAAACGCTTTAGAAGGTATCTTGAAATTAGGCGAGCATGAGTCCACTGTTATGAAAGCTATCGCGCTACAAAAAGCTCAACAAGCTTTAAACGGCTTCTTGTATTTTGATAATGAAGGTTATCGAGCTACTTATGATGTATTAGAGTATGTTAATCCTAAACTCAAATACATCGCGGATGATTGTGCTAAAGAGTTAACTATGGTTGGGTATAGATTTCAAGAAGACGGTGCTTCGATAATTGCAGTACTGACTGAACGACATATCAATTTTACATCTAGTATTAGCGAGTTTAAAACTGGTAATTATCAAGTTTTAGTGCTTCAATGCTCTAGAGGTAAAGCTGCCAATTTGCAGTTGTGTCAAAATATCATATACTATACTGCCGATTTTAGTTTCATAAGCTACAAACAATTTATACATAGAACCTGGAGACGTGGTCAGACTCATCCTTGTAAAGTAACATTTCTTATCAATGACCCCGGTGATAAGTATAAAGTAGAATGGAAGATTTGGAACTCGTTACGCACGAAACAAAATATACATGATACGTTGATGTCTATTAAACAGGCTATATAGAGGAGGTTAAGACATGACTAGTGTAGATTTCGAAGTTCAAGCTAAATATGATATGGACTTTGATCAGTTTTGTACTTACTTTCCTAAAGCCCAGTTCGTTAAAATCATCCCTTTCAACGAAGAAGAATTATACGATGAAGACACTAGAAAGAATAACAAACAACCATTAAACTCTCTTAACGACCCTCTTAGTATCTCTCAAGCTAAGAATTGGGCGAGTCGTGGTGGTAGATTAGGCTGGATCGTTCCTAAAGGTATGATTGTTATAGATATTGATAACAAAGATAATCCAAATAGTTCTAAGGTGTTAGAGAAGCTGCTAGATAATCATAGTGTTAACTATGTATCTAATCGGTCTAAACAAGGTATACATTTCATATTTCATAACGTAGCTGAAGTTATGAAAGGTCATGGTCAATTTCAAGGCTATATTAACCATATTGGAATTAGGTGTGATGGTCGTGCTGACAATAAAGGTTATATTATATTGCCGGTTAACGATGAGCGCAACGGAAGGTCTTGGGCACATTGGCAGCATGTACATGGTCCAGATTATGACAATTCCGGTGTGACGGATGCTCCGTCGGTTTTACCGGATAATATCGAGTTGGACGATTTACCATTTTGGCTGAGACCTCTCCGAAGAGCGCGTGATGAAGATGCTAGTTTTATTGATATGCCGGATGGTGCTGGTAATGAAGCTTTGTTTAAACTGCGCGGTGCTCATACCGGTCCTAACATGGTTACCGAGGAAGAGTCAATAGAGTGTTTGCGCATCATAAACTTTGAAATCTGGGACAACCCCATGAGTGAAACCACTTTCAATGCTACTGTTGCTAGACCAGTCGAAAAGACTTACGGCAATATGAAAGAGATAGATGGCACCGGTAGTACGAAACCAGGTTCGTGGTTGGACGTGGCTCAGAAGTTGATTACTGAGCAAAACTTGATAGCCGTTGGCGATTTCATCTATAAATGGAATGCTGGTATTTATGAAAAACTGACATCTTACGAAGTTCACGAATTGATTCATAAGCATGGTTTTATAGAAGCTACTCGTGCCCAACGACAAGAGATATTAGAGTTCATAGTTGTCCAAAAGCAAGTTAATCCATTGTTGTTAGACAAAGAGTACTCTAGCATTCCAGTAGCTAATGGTTACTTAGACTTATATAATCTACAAATAATAGAACCTAGTTTGACTGACTACAATACAGTTAAAGTCGATATACCGTTCAACCCTGAGTGCCAATACTCAGAACGTATCGATGATTTTATGAAGTTCGTGTCTAACGGTAATGTAGATACGATGACCCAATTGTATGAATTAGCTGGTTATACTTTAATACGTCGAAACAATTTCCATAAGTTCTTTATCATTGTCGGTGGTGGTGGAACTGGTAAATCAACATATGCTAATATCATTCGTCGTATGTTTAAACCAAGATATGTTTCAAAAGTGGCATTGAGTCAGTTTGACCAAGACTATCATCTATCGACATTAATTGGTGCTATGGTTAATATTGACGACGACGCCAGCAATGAAAAAGTATTAAAAGATGCTGGTCGGTTTAAATCAATTGTCGCTGGTCAACCAGTATTAGTAAGACCTATCTATTCGGAGCCACTAGAGCTTGTATGTATGGCGACTCCTATTATACTAGCTAATAGCATGCCTAAAATACAAGACGACTCAGAAGGACTATATCGTCGAATGATGCTAATTGAACTAAACAATAAGATTAAGAACCCTGACCGAGACTTTGATAGTAAAATCACTGATTTAGATATGGAATACTTTTTCTATAAAGCTGTTGAAGCAATACACCACGTATTACGTAAAGGACGGTTTACTTTAGAAGAAAGTGAAGAAATCCTCAAGCAACGATTCAAAGTACAGCAAAGCTCAATTAACAAGTGGTGTCAGTTAGAGTTTGTAACTGTCGAACAGTTGTTAAATAAAGGACTTAAAAGTGTCTATCAAGATTACAAGCTCTGGTGTCAATTATGTGGTTATGGACCTTTCAACTATGGCAACTTTAGTGAGTCAGTTATTAAACAGTATAAATTGACTACCACGTACGATAGAGGCTTAGGTGACCAAGTAATTATCAATTCTGAACTACCAATGAGTTTCTGTCCGTTTGATCAAAGTCTCAGATCGAGTTACAATTAGGAGGATTAAAATGAGCAAACTAAAATTTCTTGACTTTGAAACATTTCCTGAATGGTGGTGCGTGGTCGTATCTGACGAAGATACTTATTTATCGTCTGCCTATAAGTATAAGTTCACTAAAGAAGAAGAGCTAGCTATAAAAAGTAAAATGAGAGTTTATACTAGCGACGGTGGACTCGATGAGACTAAACGGTATCTTGCGGATACTAGCACTGGAGTCTTAAGTGGTTATAACATTAAAGGCTTTGACCTGATTATCCAGAAGTGTATTGCTATGAACTTTACACCTCGACAAGTCTATATCGCTTCTCAAATAATCACTGAGAAGTTTGTCTTTCCGGCAGTTATGAAAGTTACTCAGACCGAAATAGCTCGTATAAGCGCGTATGTTAATGGTTGGTCGGCTAGATGGCAAGGTGCTGAAGCTATTCAAGACTTGATGGATGATAGCGATAAAGGTCTTAAAGATAAAGAGTCTGCGTTTGGTATGGACATTCGTGAAACTACAGTTCCTTTTGGTAAGATGGACTTAAGCCCTATTGAAAAATGTGACATTATCTTTTATTGTAAACATGACGTCTTTGCTCTTCATGTACAATACGCATGTGTATCTAAGCCATATATCGACACTAAACTATCACTAGGTAGAACCTATGACCTTCCGGCTAAGGTGTGTTATGCTTCTACTAACGCGGTACTTACCGGTAAAATGCTAGGTGCTGAACGTGTTAGTGGTACTACAATAGTTGACCCAACCATTGTTATATATGAGAAACCCATCAGAGACTACATTGAAAAGTGGGTGCCGAAAGAAGCGCTCGATCACTTGTTAACTAGCCAAAAACCTAAACAAATGAAAATGTTTGGTAACAAAGTATTTATGGCTGATGGCGGTATTCATTCTACAATGATTACACCATCTGTTGAAGGTTATAAAGAACCAGCCAAGATATACGCCGAAGCTTGCGACGAGTGGGGCTTGTACAACATCGACTTATCCGGTTGTCATCCATCAGTTATGTTATTCGTAGGAGCCATGCCTCGTGGTATTAAATACCCTGACCGTTTTAAAGAATCTGTATTTAGACGTCGTCACTTAAAAAGTATTCCTAAGTCCGAGTGGACGACAGAAGATAAAGACTTTATACTTGCCGGTAAATTAATTCATAATACTACATTCGGTGCTGCTGGCAACAAATATTTGCCATTGTATGATGACTATATGCGATCTAAAGTTTGTCGTGTCAGTCAAATGATTATTATCGCAGTTAGTTCTAATGCCTATAAGACTATTCCTAACTGCCAAATATTACAAACTAACACTGATGGTATTTTGATTTATATGAAACACATATGGAAAGATACACTTAAGGCTATCATCAAAGAGTTTGAAGACTTAAGCCAATTTTCATTCGAACTTGAACAAGATTCTAAGATTTGGCAGTTAAATGTCAATAACTACATTGCCATCAACGACGAAGGCAAAGATAAACTTAAAGGTAAAAGCTTTGTAACATCTATATGGCAGCCAGGTTATAACAAAGTTAGACCATTAGGCAACCATGTTATCGCCAAATGCCAATACGACTTCTATGTCAATCAAGTCAATCCTATTCAAAAGTTGTTAGAACACACTAAAGTAGATGATTTTGTGCTAACTGCTACTAAAGGTAATACGTATACCGGTATGATTCATAGTACTGCTGCTGGTGATGTAGAGTTGGGAAAAGTAGCTCGTCTCATTGCCACCGAGTCTGAAGAGTATGGTGACGTTAGAAAACTTAAAATCGAAGAGAACCGTATAGTTGCTAAAGACTTAGTAGCTAATTGTCCTCCACACGCAGTAGTTGTTAACGATGCTTTATACAATTACACTATCGAAGGACCAGCTCATTGTAGAGTGCTAAAACACCTCTCTGGCAAAACCATACCAATTGACATGGCATACTATGTAGATCTACTAGACAACGTACTTGATATTCCGTGGGTTATGCTCAAGAATGGAAAACTAGTCCATACGACTAAGTTTAATTTGAAGTGGTAGGAGGTAAAATATGTTAGCTGATTTGGGTCGTTTAATGCCTCAAGAGTTTGCCGACAAAGAACAATGTTTGCGATGGCTTGTAAACAAACAATTAGGTACTAGACGGTCAATTACATTATTGTCTAAAAATGATGATTGGTTAGCTATACGGGTACCTATTACTAACGAGAATATTACTCTTTATGGTGAAGTTGACGAGATTCGATGGCTTCACTTGGCAATGGTTCGTAATCAAATGTACACCACAAGATAAGAGCTGACTCTAGCTCTTTTTCTTTTTAATCGGTTTACTATGAGAGATTTTAGGACATATCTATGGAATCAAAAATATTTGAATATAACTACATTCAGAAGAGATTCAGATTCGATAGAAGCGTCATATAGCTCCAATAGTGGCTATTTTGGCATCAATTGAATGAGATTTTCGATAAAGAAAAAGGGACACAACAACGTGTCCCTTTTAAGTTTAACTCTTTACGAAGCCTTTGTTTCCTTTAAATAATTTACCAGTTATTCCAAGTTTTTTAAGAG
>Ga0172381_10008446_pt1 | contig 10067 bp, 3 predicted proteins | sample Leawel6488metaG_FD_119754 | JGI IMG/M metagenome (GOLD analysis project Ga0172381, IMG submission 119754) | Leachate microbial communities from a municipal landfill in Southern Ontario, Canada - Leachate well 64-88 metaG | ecosystem: Engineered > Solid waste > Landfill > Unclassified | place... | reverse complement strand
TCCAATATGCCAGAGGAGCCGCCGATACCCGCTGCTGCGGACAGGGCCAGGTTGGTTGCCGATATCTTGGCGGCCTCATCTGCGACCGCATCGGTAATGGCACCGCCGGAGGCAACCAGGGTAACAGTGTTGCCTGCAGCACCGGCGGCAACCGTTGTCAGATTTAAATTCCCGGCAGCCGCCGCTATGGTAATATCACCGTTAGGAGTGATGGCCTGAAGGATATCCAGGCCGTTTGCCTCAGAAATATTGATGGCTCCAGCGGTGTTCACAGTCGCTGAAAGCGAGTTGACATCCGTATCCAGAGATCTACTTGCCGCCGGGCCGGTGCTGCCGATACCGCTTTGCGCCGTCAGTGTCAGTTGATCTCCTGTGATGCGCGTGGTGTCGTCAAGGTCATCCTCGATAGCCCCGATCGCAGTCAAGGCAACGTCTCCGCCGGCCGTGACCGTCCTCACAACGATAGTGCCTCCAGCCGTCACAGCAACGTCGCCGTTGCCGGCTGTCAGTTCCGCCAGGTTGACCGCGCTTTTTTCCCGGATAATAATTGACCCCGTGCCCGTTTCAGCCGTCAGCACGGCAATATCGGTATCAAGGTTGATATCGTCTTTGGCGGCATTGACGGTCAGAGTATTGGCCGTCACATTCATTGACAATCCGTTGTCGTCGATGACGGCGCCGCCCCGGCTGATCAGGGTAACATCATTCACCCCCGCAGTATCGGTTATCTCTTTCTGAAGCACCATGTTGCCGGTTGTATCCAGAGTTATATCGCCGGCTCCGCTGACACCGCTCACACCGTCAACAGTGGTTATATTAAGAGGAACATCACCATTATCGTTTCTAATGAACACGCCGCCGTTGCCGCCGTCAGCGGCCAGGCGATCCACCTTGGTGGCTATGCCGGTATTGCCGCCGATACCGTTGTCGGCCACGGCCAGCAGTTCCGGTGCTATCAGCAATCCCCCCCCATCAAGAATGGCACCACCGGTTGATTCTATCTTAATCAGGTCGTTACCGACTACCTGCCCAATAACGTTTATATCACCAGCGGCATTGACCAACACCTGGGAGCCTGCCCCGACGGAACTTATATCTCCAAGGCCGAGCTTGCCGGGTGATTCCAGATAGACGCTGCTTTGGTTGTAGGTCATTATATTGACTTTAGCGGCCTCTATTCCCAGAGGCTGTGCGGCCGTGCCGATGACGTTATTTATCTGGGCCGCCGCAATCGCCTGCAAGTTCACCACACCGGCATGATCCTCAGCGATAACGGCGTTGGCATAGGCCGTCTGCGCCACACCAAGAGATGCTTGCGCGGCAGCAGACATCTGCGTGGCCATCATCTGGTCCTGAGTCGCCGCCCACAGGTTGGCGGCAGCGGCACTCATATCACCTTCCAGGCCACTAACCGTATTCTCATATTGATCGTAACCGACTTGAAACGCAAATAACGCCAAATCGGCAACGGAGAAGGCTACATCGATCGCCTCGGCGACCACAGATGCCCCGCAGTCTCCCGTCAACGGGATTGCCTGCGCTCCTGCCCCGATCAAACCGGCAATATCAGAAGCTACCTGCAGCCCTGTTTTTACACCCTGCAGGACTGTCAGAGTAATATACATCGCCAGTAAAGTATCATTGGCGGAATTAAAGGCGGATTCTTTCGATGAAAAATCGGATTGAGCCACGTTTTTCACCGTGCCGGCCTGCATGGCCAAAGCGGTCAACGTAGCGCTGTTGATGTTCCAGGTATCCATAATCGTCTGTTTGGCGGCTGCCTCGGCTATGGCGGCGTAATATTCGGCGGTGGCCTGCTCCCGGATAAGTTCGGCCTCCTCAGCCGTCGGTGTCTTGCCTATCAGAGTAGCTGTGCCGGCAATTATGTTGGCTTCCGCACCATTCCCATCCAGAATAATGCCGTTTCTTGACTCGACCCAGACATCGCCCACGTTGTAGCCTGCATCGAGCCTGCCGATGGTGATGTGGGAATCGGCCTTGAGAGTAATCGAGCCGCCGTTCGTTGTGACCAGATTGCCGGCCACGATAACCGCGCCGCTGCCCGGGCTATCCCATCCGGCCAGAAGGGTGATCGAACCGCCTCCGGAAGCGTCGATAGTGTCATCCTGATTTAAAAAGACTATGTCGCCCGTGCTGGCTACAAGCGTCAGCGATCCACCGGCATCCATGGTGATGGTGGAACCCCCATTATCGAGAACGGTTATCTTGTCGGCCACTATCTTGACAACGCTGCTGCCCTTACCGACCAGTGAATCGGCAGTGATAGCCAACGGCCCGTCATTGGCCGCCGCAACTCCGACACCGCCGCCGTCGGCAGAAAGGAAACTGGTTTCGAAGATCAAAGGATCGGCTTCCGTGCCCAGGCCCCCGGGAGCGACTATCTCGAGCGATTTAGCTTTGACGTTAGGCTTAGCCTCTCCGTCAGCCCTGCCGTCGGTGATCGCCCCCTCCTCGCTCTCCAGACGCACACTGTTTCCCACAGACTCGACCGTTCCCAGGCTGATATTCTTTCTGGCGGCAATATCGATATTGCTGCCGGACCCGCCGGCCTTGGCCGAAGTAAGCTTCAAGTCCGCATCGCCCGGCTGATAGATGAATATGCCGCCATTGGTGCTCTCTATCACCAGTTCATCGACAGCTATCTCCACTTTATCAGCCGACGTGCCGATCTTTCGCCCTGTCAGATCAGCCTTGATAGCCGTAATATTGACCGTATCACCGTTGCCGTCGATGATATCGCCTCCGGCCACAAGGGTAATGGCATGTCCTCCGGCCAGTAATTCACCGATGGTCATACTGCCGGTAGAGGATATGGCTATATCTCCGCCCGTGGCATTGGCTTTAAGGCTGCTCAGGTCACGATTGTTTGCCAGAAAGATGCCGCCGTTGTGGCTGACGGCATCCAGACCGGCAACATTTGTTTCAATGGCATCGCCGGCCGCACCTATGGCCACGCCGGCATTGAGAACGGCGGAACTCCCGGTGATGTTGACGGCGCCGCCGTTGCCGTCGATCAGGTTGCCGGCCGTCTGCAGGTATATCTCACCGGCAGCCGCTACCTGTTTCAGTGTCATGTCACCGGCGTCATTAGTCACCCTGATGCTGCTGCCCGCTCCGGAGGCTGTTGCCGTCAGAGTAACAGCAGTCGCTTCAGAGATAAATATGCCGCCGTTTCCGGCCGTAAGTATAAGTTCATCAACATCCGTTGCCACGGCATTGTCCGTAGCGCCTATATACGTTCCCGCTGTCAGCGTGGCTGTTCCGGCCGTAATGGAACCGGCTCCGGCGGCATTTTTTATTGCCCCGGAGGCGGTCAGCACCAGATCGGCAGAGCCGATATTGACCCCCTGCTGCGCTATATCGCCACCGGTATTGCTGAAGGAAAGCGCCATATCCGGCATCGCCGGCAGTGTTAAAAGACTGGAGGCGGCCGTAAAGGTAAGCGCCCCGCCTGCGAAATTGACGGTTACGTTGCCGTTATTCGTTGACAGAGTAACCTCTGTCAACCCATCCTGCTCATTGATATAGATGGGAGCGCCGATATTGTCGACCACAGCGTCAAGCTCATCCACGCTGGTATCAATGTCCGCATCAGCCGCACTGGTGCCTATACCTGTAGCTGCCCGCAAAACCGCCTTGTCGGCAGTTATATTCAGCGCTGTTCCATTGTTGTCGACAAGCCTGCCCTGTTTGCTTTCCACCGTCACCGTGCCGCCGCTGATAGTTCCAAGACGCACGTCACCGGTATTGCTGGTAATGACAACGTCATTTTCATCGCCTGCGGCCGTAATGGCGCCAACCGTGACTTTGCCCGCATCCGTAATGAAAACGCCTCCGTCAGCAGCAACGGCGTTGATCGTCTCCACCATGGTCTCCAGGGGATTGGAATCCTGGCCAACGGCCCCGCCGGCGCTGAAGTTCAGCGTCCGGGCGATGACATCGGTTTCGTGCTGCTGATTGTCATATATATTTCCGCCGGCAGTAATATCGGCCGTACCGGGAGCGGTGACGGTGCCAAGCAGTATATCTCCTCCGGCGTTTAACGTAACACCGTTTGTACCCACTGTGCCGGAGCTATCGATAACCACATTACCAAATTCGTTTTTGAAGGCTGTCTTGCCATCCTGCCTGGCGTTAAGGTAGTTGACAATGACCCCGTCCTCTTCGGTTATGAAGATACTGCCATTATCTGTAGCAGCCGCCAGCACAACAACATCCGTCTTCAGGTTATTGCCGGATGTGCCGATGGCCCCGCCTCGTATACCCCCGACCGTATCTTGAGTAGTGGAGAGAGTAGCGGCATAGGCGGTGATATTATTCCCGGGCACGGCAGCCGCAGTGATGTCTCCGCCTACAGCCTCCAGGATCACGGTACCTGTTACGTCTCCTGTCCCCGACCAGGTGGATACGGTGCCCAGTTCCACACCATCCGCCATATCCTTGACGATGATATGACCGCCGTCCGTCTGAGCATTCAGCGTATCGGCGTCCACTCTCAGCGAATTCCCCTCCGTGCCGATGGTGGCGCCGGCTTTCGCTACGCGCATGTTCAACGTCCCGGCGGTGATATTGGTGGTGCCGGCAGTTGCTCCGTCGCTAATTGTATCGTAGGAGTCGAGCGTTACTTCTCCGCCGTCGCTGACGATATTGGAGATGGTCATGCCGCCGGCATTGACGTAGTCGCCCGACCCGCTCCTGGCTACCGTCATGGCAATGTCCCCGGTGCCGGCATCAATGGTAGTGCCCGTCGCCATAGTAATACTGCCGATGCCGGCCGGATCACGATACCCCATATCGGAATTCGGCTCATTGGCCGCAAGATATACTGACCCATCATCAGTTGTTATATCGGCGTTGATCAGGACCGAACGACCCGCCTGCATGGCAAGAGTGGCGCCGGCGCCGTTGAGAGTAAGGGCTTCGTCTACGACGACATCATCGCTGGCCTTGATGTCAACAGTTGCAGTACCGGCAACATTGCCCCCGGCATTGAAGGTGCCGCCGACCACGACATCGTCTTTGGAATTAATAATAATACGGCCTCCGTTGGCTCCGGCTTCACCGGCGGAGACATCTATAGTGCCGTTGGTGACAACATCTCCCTCTTCGCGTCCTGAAAGCAGGACTATACCGTCGGCATCGGTCATCGATTTGGCTTCTATAATGCCGCTGTTGTTAACCGCCGAGGCGATAATATCCCTGGCCGTACTTCCGGTCAGGACTACATTCCCGCCGTTGCTTCGGATAGTGCCCGTGTTGCTGACGGCAGAGCTGAGCGGATTGCCGTCAGAACCGATTACCTGGCCAAGCACCTTGCCTGAAACCTCATAAGTTATCAGACCGCCGCCATCAAAATTCATGGTAAAAGCGTTGCCGGAGCCAAGAAGAACCTGACCCAACTGGGCGACAATCAGTCCGGAGTTGAGAACGCCCGGGGCTACCAGATAGACAAAGCCGTGGTCATCAACCGTAATAGTGCCGTTATTGACAACGTAGGAAGCAAGTTTGGTCGGATCCTGGGTAAAATCATATTTGCCGCTTAGAAAATCGTCATCACTGATATTAAACGTGCTGGCCATCAGGCCGGCCACGTCGATACTCGAGCCTGCTCCAAAGAGGATACCGTTGGGGTTTAACAGAAATATGCGCCCGTTGGCTGTGAGTTGACCAAGAATGTTGGATGGAAGCGCACCGATAACGCGGTTGAGCGTCACGGAATCCGCACCCATCAACTGGTTGAAGTTCACCTGCTCGCCGGCACCAATACTGAAATCGTTCCAGTTTATGATAGCCTTGTCAGTGGCCTGGGTGATATTGGTATTGCTGCCATCGGTGGCGATGGTCGCAGTCCCGGACCCGGGTACGACAGTCCCTCCTGTCGGCGCCGCCTGGGCCACCAGTGGCTGCAGGCACAGAAACAGAAAGAAAAACGTATTAATCCATGCCAGACGCCTGAGAGTATTGCGGCTCCAGCAAAGACTTCCATGATACAATGCCACTGAGCGCTTGTTCTTCATAATATTAACACCCCTTAAAACGGTTTACGCATTTATAACTTATTAATCAAAAACTATATACGGTCTGCGCATATAGAAGAGAATCGTTGCCCGTATTCTGCCCCAGCGGCACGCCCCAGTCCAGGCGAAGATCCAGGCTATCAAGGACGCTGGCTCGAATACCCAGCCCCATCCCGCTGAGGCTCTGCGTATTCTCCTGGCCCAGGAGAGGCTTCTTGATATGAATCTGGCCATGGTCGACAAACATAGCCAACTGGTAGCGATTGTCAGGGGAAAGCGAAAGACGGCCTTCCAGATTAGCCGTGAACCCGTCATCGCCCAGGTAGGTTGACTGAACATGGCCGCGCACGGAATTGGCGCCGCCAATGGACCACTGTTCGCCGGCCACCAGCGGCAGGAAGCTATACTGCCCGGACAAGCGGCCGATCAGGTAAAGGTGAGAGTTGACGCGCTGCACCCGGGTCAGATCTGATGTTACTTTGGTGAAGTCATTATCCGCCCGTGCAAAACTGCGGCTGGAAAGCGTGGATTCGCTGGGCATGCCGCCAAGACTCTCTCCAAGTCCCTGATGCACGCCAAAGGAGTAGAATGTGCGGCCCAGGCCGTCCCGCGTATCAACATTGTAAGCCAGCCTGAGTTTACGTATCTGATCTTTGCTGGTCGTTATCCCCAGCATCGACTGCTCGGAATCTCTGGATTCCAGCCAGGCTTCATAGCCCTTTGATGCCGCGGCTGTCAGGAGATGAGGATAGGCAAGGCCGATACCCCAGGCCATATTGTCTCCCTTGATATCCAGAACGGCAAATTCCCGGGCCACCTCAAAACGCCCCCCGGAAGCAAATGTTTTAAGTTGCAGCCCCCTGGAGCCCAGAGGCATCACATGGCTGATCTGCCCGTAATTGGTGTAACCGGTTTCGGGGGTAACATTTACACTCAGATCAAGGGCATCACCACGACCGCTCAGGTTTGGGAAGAGCAGCTTAGGCATCAGCCTGTACCGGTCCGTACTCTTTAAATCGAAATTGTTTATCTCCAGAGTGCTTTGCATCTCGTTCTGTTCGGTCACTTCTATAGTCACGTCGGTAGTGCCTGTATCCTTGCCGGCCCGGAGTACCGAACTGACCTTTATGCCGGAGGACTCATTAAGAACCCGCAACGCCCGCTCGATATCCTGCCTGCGTATCGGCTTTCCCGGTTGCACGGCGGACATGGCCCGGCGGATATATTGCTCGCCGCAACGTTTGTTGCCAACGATGTTGATCTGCCCCAGCTTGCCCTCAAAGACAAGAAATTTAACGGCACCGTCCTTGTTTTTAATATCCTGTTGTGGAATCAAGACCTGAGCCAGAAAGTAGCCCTGGTCATGATAGTAAGCAGCCACCCGGGCAGCCAGCAGCTTCAGGTCAGCCAGGGAAAGCTGCCTGTTAAGATCCGCAGCAATAATTCCGTTAAGCTGTTTTTCATTAAAGACGCTCTGGCCCGAGAAAAGAATACTTCGCACCAGAACTCGCGGCCCGTCAGCCACGGCAGCAGCCGGAGAAGCCGGCTTCACGGGGGGAACAGGGGTGTTACTCAACTCTTTTACAGCCGCCGAATCTCTCTTTTCCTGTTCAGCTTCCTTTTGGCCGGGTACCTGCGCCAATGCTGTTCCGCAGATGCAAACGATCAGACTTAATGACAGCAGGAAAGGTCTTCCTGCCGAGAGAAACCCTCTCCGGATATTCAGCAACATACGCTTTCCCCCTCATACCGCTTTCATAATGCCCGGGCCTGCACATTAGTTTAATCAGAACTGCCTGGGCACACAAGAAAAGATCAAAAAGTTTCTCTATCCCTTTTTCATGGCAGCGATGATACCGTCAGTGATGTTCAGCGCCGCTGCAAAAAACGGGAGTGATTTCTTGTCCACTACAATATCAAATTTATTATCTTTAGCATACTTCTGAATGGCAACGGAGATCTCGTTAAGCCTTAATTGCATCTGCTCTTTGTTTTCCGCCGTCAGTTGCTGGTTGGTCAATCGAGTAAATGTGACTATCTCCGTACTCAAGTCCCTTATCTTCTTCTGCTCTTCCTGCTTCACTTTATCCGTCATAGTGGCGGCGCCCTTCTGATACCTGTCAGCCAGGACCTTCAGTTCCGCCTGCTTCTTCGACAGTTCGATTTCCAGGTCCATACGCTTCTTCTCAATCTGTTCACTGGAAGCTTTCGCCTTATCATAAGCGGCATATATCCGCTCGACGTCAACAACACCGATTTTAACAGCTTTATTAGCATCGGGCTCAGCCGCTACCGCAGGACGTCCGCTGAACCATACTGCGCTCAGCGCTATCCCCAGCAGCAACGCCAGCTTCGACAATGAAATCGGCCGTTTCTCCAAACCGCAATACTTGCACATCTTCTGACGCATATCCATGGTGTCCTCCCGGCAATCAGCCATTATTACTGCACAAAGCCCAAGTCAAACAACAAGCAAAAATCGTTACATTTTTCGCAGTTAGTCCTAACCGGCACAGCGACCTATAATTAACTTATTGTATATTACAGCGCTGCGAACGTCAACCAAAAGTTAAGGGATTGCTCTCACGCTTCCTGTCCATGTTTTGTTGCTATATTAAGCTTCCCTGCAAAAAATCGATTGCGTTCAGCAGCATCCCATCCGTTATCTCATGGCCGCGGTCCGGCTCCTCATGAACAAATACGGATTGAGGCAATCCCTCTTTCCGGCAACACTGCTCAATAGCATCGACAAAAGCCCGGTACATCGGCTCCGGGGTGCCCTCGTCCAGCGCTCCCCAGCCCAGAAACAGCTTCCGCGGCGCCGCCAGAGCCGCCACTTGATCCCAGTCTATCCCGGCTGCCACCATCCCGGGGATATAATGATACAAGCAATGACATACACGATACTGGTAAAACTGGTGTCTCAGCGTCATGAAGCTGAAGAAACAGGCTGCCGCCGTTACCTTGGGATTGGCCGCAGCCAGGATATAACTTTGGGTACTGCCGCCGGACCAACCGATTACGCCGATGGATTTACAGCCCAGCTCTTCCAGCACCTCGATAGCTCGCGAATTGTCCCACGTTGCTTTCCAGGCAAGACTCTGCCCCCGACCGGTCAGTTCCATATGCGTATTTATCTCGTCAAAGAAAAAAGCAGCATGCCCCCAAGGCGTCCGTCGCTCCCCGAAGCAGAGTGCATCCGGCGCCAGAACCCGGAAACCCGCCAAAGCAGCCCGATAGCTGTACTGCAAGGGATCATCCGGGTCCGGATGACAATGATAGTCCTTACCCACGGGAAAGATTTCTTCCCCGCCATGACCGTGTATCGATAGAACTCCAGGAGTATCAGCCGGAAGGTCTTTCAAAAACAGGTGGTACGCGGGAACCGTCTCTCCCTCGGCCACATCGTATCTGACCTTCTGCCGCATAACGTTGCCCGGCAACTCAATCTCTTCCTCGATGCGTAAATTCAAAGGCACGGAGCGCTCTGCAACCGGACCCAGCAATCTCTCAAACCTCTCCCGCACTTCCGGCACAGGCAAATCGGCTGGATAGCCTGCCGGACAATTTATCAGCTTATCGGGCACATTTACCATTATGGATATATCCTCATCCTCCCGGGATCACTCATTGTCTTAGCGTATAATCATCAGGCTATGCCATTTTCGCTCCCCTACCGCAGAGCGTCAGCCATCCTCTGAATACTCTCTATGGAAATTCGAGACTCGCTCTCTCCGGTCTTTTTCATAGCCCTGACAAGCATTTTATCAAAGAAGCCCATCTTCTCCAGGTTGAGTTCATAGCCAAAGCAATCCCGGGCAACGGCATGCTCCAGTAAACGGCTGTCAAAAGCCGTCTTGAGTTCCTCCTGGGCCATATCGTTATTGCCGCAGCAGATATACACCGCCAGCTTCTTCTGAAGCAGGGCATCCACATTATCCTGACGGAACTTGGTTACCTCACCCTGTATCTTGTCGTAGTAAATAGAACCACCGATGACGACACAGTCATACTCAACCACATTGACGG
>Ga0172381_10008445_pt1 | contig 10067 bp, 16 predicted proteins | sample Leawel6488metaG_FD_119754 | JGI IMG/M metagenome (GOLD analysis project Ga0172381, IMG submission 119754) | Leachate microbial communities from a municipal landfill in Southern Ontario, Canada - Leachate well 64-88 metaG | ecosystem: Engineered > Solid waste > Landfill > Unclassified | place... | reverse complement strand
TTAGTACAAACATGATACATTGTACAACTAAATTTATCTATATCATCTGGAGAGGAATGAATTCTAACCTTTGCTCCACAACATTTACTTTTATAATTATTCTTTTTTCTCTTTGTCATCTTTATTCCCTTTTTTCGGAGGCAAATTAAATAAATCCGAACATTCTTTTGTTAATTCCGCCATCCTTGATAATCTATATTCAAATATTTTATCAAATAAATATTTACAATTTGGACAAACTTCTTTAATTTCTTTAGATAAATAACTCAAATAATTGATATATGCTTTATTATAATCTTGTAAATTATTATAATCTTTTTGTTCAGGAACTTCATCTCCAGGTTTGGTAATATATAAACTATAGTAATCGTTATTTTTTAATGGCTGTCCACAAAGGTCGCAATAATTAACGAACATAGTATCTCCTCTCAAGCTATTATAAATTTATTCGACTTCTTCTTTTGCTTTTTCAGATTTAATAAAACATATTAAACACATTCCATAAACAATAATCAACGCAATATTTATTCTATCTCTTATTGTAGTTAAATCTAATTGTTGATGGCATTTTGAACATCTCATAGTCTTTTCCTGATTCGATTGGGTATAATACTATTAATTAAATAAAGTAAAATATTAGGTTTTTTAAAATTTGAACAACCTCTCATACGATATGGATAAAAATTATAAATTGTAAAAAATAATTCGGTCATATAAAATACAGCAATAATACTTGTACTGATTAAAAACCAATCAAATCTTGAATATAAAAGCCCAGAAAAAAATAAATACATAATTTTTATATGGTCATTATGTAAAGCAGCTAAAATAAATTTTCTACTATGTCCTTTGGCTATTCCTACTTTTTTAATTGCTTGATGTTGCCAATGATATTTGTATGCGTCATAAAATCCAGTAATTAACATATAATAACCGAGAATTTGAACAATAAAGATAAGCCTATCCAATCCTATAAAATTTTTAAGATTAATGAATAAATTTATCATATTTTTCCTCTAATATAAGTATAACACATTTTGAATGGGATGGGGCAGATTTTTCACTAACCCCATCTTTAGTATTATTTTGTTTCTTTACTTTTTCTTTCAGCTTTAGCTTTTCCAATAGCAACCTTTTCAGGTTCGGTCAATAATTGATTAGACCTTATTGTACTTAAAAACTTTACAAAAACTTTAGCTACCTCAATTACTTTCTGAACATCAGTCTTTCCAGCAAACTTTCCTGTACCCTTATCAATTGCTTCTAAGTCCGACAATGCAGCTTCAACAGTTATCATTCTTGTTTCCCTCCTTTTTTGATTATTTTATTTATCTTGTTTTCTCAAAAATTCGCCTACAAAATATACCGCAGCTTCTACAACTAATAAAACAACTGGAATTGGGTGAGTTTTTACGACTACCAATGCCGTTACTGCTCCCGATACTAATGCTCCTATTCTTAAAGCTAAACTTAATTTCATTATTCCTCCTTTTTTTCGATTTTATCTAAAAATTCAATTATATCAGCTCGCACTTCAATAGCTACTCTTTTCTGTTGATTTTTGTCAACAAAATTTCTTGTTCTTAATTCACCTTCAACAAAAACTTTACGACCTTTTTTTAAATATTTGGCACAATTTTCTGCTATTTTGTTCCACGCTACAACAGTAATAAACGTAGTTTCTTCTTTGATTTCGTCTTTTTTATTTTTATATTTACGATGAATAGCAACTCGCAGATTAACAATTTGTATGCCATCTGGTGTATATTTTACTTCTACATCATTTGTTATAATTCCTGTTATCAATACTTTGTTTAAATCTCTCATCATTTCCTCCTTTTTAATTTTTATAAACTATTTCCCATTCATTCGGATGAGAAATACAATATTCGTCTATTATTTTTGTAGTTATTTCATGTTTTGTTTTTACTCCAAAATTACAGATACCATCATACCAATCACCAATACGAGTAACACAGATTTCCTGCTCTTTAGATAATTTACCCAAAATTCTTACAAATAATTTTATTCCAGTAAGCCATGTTAGTGTTTTTCCAATTAATTGTGGTATATCATATATTTTTCCGAAATCTTCTATAGCTCGATTATATAATATTTTTTGTCTGAAAGGATGTTGAGTTATATTAGAAACTGTTTTATTTCTATAAATAATTATTCTTCTATTTAATATTTTCTGAGTCTCTCCATACTGTACTTTCCATTGTTGTTCAATCATCTGCTCATCTGAAATAATCATACCGGCATGATAAAATCGAACAAGTTCTTGCGTTCCTCTTATTTGTCTATAAATCCAATGCCATATTGTCGGAGCCGTCATAAGAAATTTTACTATTTTAGCTCCAAAACGATTAGAATCACAAAGAAAAATGTCTCCACATTGCGCTTTATATTCCATTTTTATTCTCCTCTTTCAATCCGCTAAGAGCAAGTATAATTGCGTCAGTTATATCATCAGAAGTCTCTTGTGTTCCAAAAATATCATTAACAAAATTAATTAATTCTTGTTTTTTATCTTTGCTTTTAGCACCTTTTTTTAATTGAGATTTAAATCCTACATTTTTTCTTGCAGATAATGGAAATATAATTTTAATCTCTTCAAAATTATCAAATAATTCAGCAAAGATAATACCACACAACATTCTTAACAAGCCAAATGTTAAAACATTAAATTTCATAAAAGAATTTTCTAATACTAATATAGTTTTGTTTGCTTTTTTATGCCCAAATTCTTTTGTTTTAAAATCCCGAATATTACGCAACATAAACTCTAACTTCTCTACAAATTTATCAGAGAGTTCATCAGTTTTTTTAACTTCAGGTAATTTAAAAATAGAAGTTTTAACTTTTAAATTTTTATTATCTGTTTCCATAATTGCAAGACCTGTAGTAGAAGCAGTATCTACACCTATACAATATGTATTTTTTCTTAATTTAAATCCTAGTTTTTTTTCAATATCTTTAATTTTAAATACCATTACATCCCTTTCTTAAATTATCTTTAGCCCATAAGGGCTGAAGATTGGTATAGTGGAAACACTTGCGTTGCTCCTCTTCCTTACTCAAATCAAACTTAGCACAAGGCTTTATATGGTCAATATGCCATTTACCATAATTGCTCCAACTCATACCTGAAGTAAATTTAGAAGATAAATGTTGTTTTAAAAAATCTATAGAACAACCGAGTAATTGCATTGTGTGTTTTGATTTGTAATTATTTTTAATAGCCCACCAAATACGAGTTCTTAGATAATTTTTAATTTTACAATTTATACTTTTTCCACCATGAATGTAACTATGATGATTTTTACCTTTACCTAATTTTTTTCTAATACTAATACCTTTATGATTACTGCAATATTTAGCCTTTAAAGAAGTTAATCTTTTATTACAGATTAAACATTTGGGAAATCTATCTTTTCCACCTTTCCAAGCAGGATTATTATCTTTGGCTAAACTTTTTCTTTCTTTAACTACTTCTGATGTAGTTCGAGATTTGATTTTAAATAATTTCATCCTATCTTTAACAACCCAATCGTTGCATCCTACAAATGTAGCTAATTCATGAATGGTATAATGACATATATTATAACCAAATCTAAGAAAATCTTTATTAATATTATATATTTTTTTCATTTTTAGATTTCCTTATTTTTTTAATTTTTGGTTCTATAACTGAATCTAAGTTCCAATGTAATGCTAAAAATATATTTTTAACTTTATCCAAAATAGATTTATCAATAACTTTTTTCCAATTTACTTCTTTAACATGTTCGAAGTTATCTTCGTCAAAGCATAATACATCTTTATCAATTTCTTTTTCTGAAGTTTGTAATTCTTTTTCTCCAGTTTCTTTATTAGTTTTATTTCTACTTGATTTCCTAATTGATTTACCAAATGGTTCAACTGGAATCCACCAAAAAGAATCCCCAACAACCTTATCAAATTTAATTAATTCTTTCGTGTATTCTAATGCTCTCATAAAAATAGGAATAGATTTATAGCCTTCTTTTTGTGAAATTCTACAAGGAAATCCAATATCTATTAATGGTAAAGTTTTAATTCTTTCTTTTTCGGAATTAATAAATTTAACTATTTCTTCTTGAGGCTCTTCATTCATAATTTTTTCAATTAATTTAGTTTGAAACTCTTTAATAAAAATAGAACTATCTTTTCTCTTGGATTCAATTCCACGAATTACTTCTTCCAATCCCGATTTTTTACGAAGATAACCTTTATAATGACAAAGGGCGAGTATAAAGATTTTCTCATATATACCTTTTTCATCAAATTGTATATTTATTTTATCTTTATTATACTTTTTTTTTGCCCATTGTTTAATTAATTCATTGCACAAATCTTTGGGAGATTCTTTTGTATTTATCATTACACTATCTGTATCAATATAAATTACATTTATACTACGTTTAGTTAATTCTTCTTCAATGTAGTGTAATAAATCTCTAACCAAATAAGTTATACTACTTGCAATTCTATAATCAAATAAACGAAATATTTTTAATCCACATACACCAAATAAACTATTTGTAACTGCTTTTATTGCGTTATATTTAATTTCTAAATCTTTGTATTCGTTAGATTCAGGATTTAATTCTTTTAATTGTTGTTTTAATATATCTTTTTTACTAATCATTTTTCTTGCAATTGTGGGTAATAACGCATTTTCATTTTGGTAGAAATTTACCTTGTTTATGGTAATTCCTTCATTTTTAATATTTGCAATATCTAAACAAAAATCAATAATCATTTGAGGATAGGCAGAACTTAAATCAAGTTCATATAAATTTTTAAATAAACCAGTTTCACACCTTCTGTAAGCACCTTCAAATGTTTCTTCTGTTACAAAAGGATTGTCTTGACCTTCTCCATAATGTTTTGACGGAAGAATAATTCCTTTTGTTTTAGCTTCTCTAAGAAGAATCATATCTATCATTTTTGAATTCCAAGTAACATCAGCCCAATCACACATGCTCATACGTCTAAGTTCATCATAATATTCGATAATTTTTTTCTTTTTATCTAAATCAATCATTCTTCTTACATCATTTATATTTTTTTGTTTTATTTCTTCTGACAATCTACTAAAATCTACCTTTTGATATTTAGCTTCATTTAGTTCCTTTTGACAAACTGCATCCAAAGCATAAGAAGGTTCAGTCCTATATATTTTTTTATAAAAATCCATATAATCGCATACACTTAATCCAGCAGGAATTAAGTTTGGTATTACTTCATTTTTAGAACTTCCCAAATATTTTGATTGAGCAATTGGACTTAACATTTCAGCCAATTCACAACCAAATAATTTTTTATAACGAGCAGAAAGATAACGCCAGTCAAATTCAATAAAGTTCCAGCCCAAAATAAGGTCAAATTGTTCTTTGCGAATAAAGTCTACAAAATCATTTAATAATTGTTTTTCTTTTGTTGCTAAATCTATTACATCAACTTGAAGATGATAGTTTTCTATAAAAAAAGTTTTAATTTCTCCAGTATAAGAATTAGAAGCTGAAATACAACTTATAGGTTGTTCAGGATAAAGATAATTGGGTAATTCTTTTGTTAAAACTTCTATATCTACAAATGAAAAATGTAAATTTATTTTCGCAAAGTTTGTAATTTTATCAATTATATATCTTTTTGTAAAATGTATATCCGCTTCATAAGAATTTTCGTCTCTTCTTCTAGATAAGTCTGACGGTCTAGAACATACGATTTTATTCACCTTTTTTCCATCAATTGTTTTAAAAATACCATTTGGAGCAATCTGGAAAAAATATGGAAAGAAAGTTTTATCCTTAAATAACGAAAGTGTTTTACCAATCCGATGCCATATATATATTTCACGATTTATATTAGCAACATTTGTTACTCCAAATGATAACATTATATTTTTCCTTGTTTTTGTCTATTCTCTTTAGCCCATAAGGGCTGAAGATTGGTATAATGAAAGCACTTTTTCTGCTCACTCTCTTTACTTAAATCAAAAGAAGCACAGGGTCTAATATGGTCTATTTCCCACAAACCATAGTTGTTCCAGGACATTTCTTTTGTAAATTGTTTTTCTAAATGTTTCTTTAATTTATCTATTGAACAACCAATTAATTCTTTTGTTTTATAATACTTTGAATTATTTTTTAAAGCCCACCATAAGCGTGTTCTTAGATTACATAAAATTCTAAAATTAATATCAAATTTACGTCTAATAATTCTTCTTTTTTTAGCTTTTTTTAAGAGATTATCATGATGTCTTTTTTGATATTTTTTTGCTTTCTTTGATATTTCTTCTTTATGTATTTCTCGATAAATTTTTGTTCGTTTTAATATTTTATCTTTATTTTTTAAATACCATTCTTTTTTCTTTTCTATAAGTTCTTCTTTATGTTCTTTACGCCATTCCTTCGCTTCTTGTTTATGACTTCTATTATATAATTGTTTTTTCTCCCTAATGCTTAAATTATAACATTCTTTAGAACAAAACTTTTGATTTTTATATTCTTCAAATTTTGTTCTACAAACAGAACAAATTTTTTTATTCATTTTATACACTCCCAAATGAACCCATACCTGGCTTTCTTCTTGGTACAGGTTTGATATTTAAAAATTCGGTTTGCCATTCTGCAATTGCAGCTACCTGCCACGCCTGATATAAATGATTTGCAACTTTACAATCATATTTTATTCTCATACCTGTTTTAATTACAATTACATTTTGAATTTGTTTATCGAATTTATAATCTTCAGACATTTCTATTAATTGATTATAAAATAAATGTTTAATTCTTTGCACAGACCAGTCATCTACACGAGCTTCTTTATATATGTAATTTCCTTTTTTATCTGTTTTATAATTATTTTTTTCGTCTTTTTCATAATCTACTGGAATATTTGAATTAAAATCAACTGCAATTAGATTTTCTGGAAAATCTTTGGCTAAATTTGACCCCAATGCTTTACCCACACCAGAAGTATTATCAAATCCAACAATATTAGCCGACATTTGGACAACAATAAATCTAACTAACTCATACAATTCGTCTGGAGTAATTTTTGTAATTGTAATATTGTGAGTATAACGAAATTTATTTTTTATTTTTTGTAAAATTATAATTTCAGTAGGAGCTGCTCCTTCTCCTATATCCATATAAACACCTACCTTTTCAGCATTATTTAGTTTTTCTAAAATTAAAATTTCTGGATATTGATAGAAATTTTCTTTTTTAATTTCGAAAGATTTGACAATTAATGTATCTTTATAACATAATCTAATTCTATCAATATCATAAGGACATGTACTTCCTTTCATTATTTTTCCCAAAATCTGTACAGAATAACCAACACTATCTTTTCCATCAAATTCACGGATAGCATCTTCATCATCTTGTTTAGAATAAGTAGGATTGACATAAGAGGGCATGTTTATAATTTTGTTTTTATTTCCTAATTCGTTGAATAATTTACCTACTGGAGATAAATCAGTAAAATCTGTCATTCCTGTAAGTCTTTGAATCATTCCTAATTCACTTTTAGCCATTAATTTTTTATTTGTTACTTCTGAAGTAAGATAAGACGCTTCTTCAGCCCAATCTTTATCAACATGTTTTTGACACCATTGGTCTCCTTTTGCCTTGCCTTCAATTTTATTATTTACCGAAAGTATATTAATACCATTTTTAAATTGCAAATTATAGTCTGGACTACTTATAATCTTACGTTTAAATTGTGATAAAATTGGATGAAATTCAAAAATATTTGTAATATCTTTGATAACTCCATTTAAATGTAATTTATCAAAACTATCAATAACTCCCCTTAAAAATGTTTTGAATAAAACGGCTAATGCACAATCGGTTTTTATTCCTATTAAAGATTTGCCTGTGAGTCTTCCTCCAAGATTAAAAGATTCAGATAAGCCTCTTCTAATTTCAAAATTTTCTTTATCTGTTTTTGTTTTGTCAGAGAGAAATAGACTATCAAAAGCAGCCATTTGATATTGATATTTTCTTACTTTTGCATATTTATCCTTTTCCCAAGCTGATAAATTGGCTAAATCACTAAATAATATTTCTCTTGCAGAAATAGGATTAGCCAAAACATAGTGCATTATAAGTTCTTTTTCTTTTGGCTTACTTATCATTTTTTTCCTTTAAATAAATTTCTTGATAAATATAGGGAATATAAAAGTTACTAACTCCTAAAATTTTAGCAGCTTGTTCTTCAGAAATTATTTTATTATGATAAAGATTAAATACTTCTTCGTTATATAAATCTGTTCCTTTAAACCAAGATGAAACTTGGGGTGTTAATTTCTCAGGCGGTAAAATAGATGGGAATAATTTATTACAATATGGACATTTATTTTGAAATTCGGCTGCATGTTCTTCATAATATTTTAAACATTTTTCTTCTAAATCTTTCCATAATTGATAAATAGAATCATTGGCTTTATCCTTGAGCATACCTAATTTTTCTTTTAATTCCATAATCTGATTTGTATTTTCTATAAGTTGTTCAGTCATTTTTAAGGGAATAGCTCCCAATTTTTCTTTGTCTTCTTTTTCGATATATTCTTTTATTTGGTCATTTAACATTTCGAGATAAACTAAATTTATTAAAGTACTTTTTTCTGCAAGAGATTCAAAACTATGTTCGGTAACATATTGATTGTACAATTGAAGTGCTTTTTGTTTTTTTTCTTCTTTAATTCCTACAAAAGAGGTCAATAATTCTTCTTCTTGAATTTTTTTATTAATCAATTGTTCAAGTTCTTCTTCAGATAAATCTTTGAATTGCTTCATATTTTTGTATTTTTTTAATAAAGTATCTTTATCCATCATTAACTCCTTTTTGTTCAGCAAATGCTTTATATAATCTTCCTTCTTTTGGTAATTTTGTCCAGTCATTATTTATACTTAACAATAATTTTTTACATTTATTATCACAATGTAAAGTTTCTTTAATTCCTTTTATTCCAAAAAAATTTACCATTTCGTTTGGGTCGAGAGGAAGAATATAATTTCCGCATACATCACAAATAGCTCCAGAAGAAGTAATCATTATTTACCTCCAATCCATAACAAACCAAATAAAATCAATAATTGCTACAAGAATTAGTCTTATAATGTGTAATATTAAAGGAATTAAACAAATTACAATTAAAATTTTTAACAATGTTAATATCATTATTTTTCCTTTCCTTCAAAATAAAAAGTATCTTCTTGTGTTGCTATTCCTTTTTCGTAATGTTTCTCAATTATGATTGAATTAGATTCACTCCAATTTCTCAATGCTTGCCAGAATCTTTCATTAGGATGTTTAACACAATATTTTTCAAAATCTTTTAAAAGTTTAATATTTTTATTCATGAATACCATCCTCGAAAAAGAAGGGAACGTGAATTTCTTGTCCTTCGGTACAATTGGGTATTTGGCTTTTATCAACATGAATGACGAGGTCAAACCCAACGGATATAGATTCCATTTCTGGTTTGCCTTTTTCGGTTAATTTTCCCGTAGGTCTTTTTTCTATAGGAGCATCAGCTTTTTGTCCTCTTCTAACTCTCAAAATAAGTCTACTAAAGTGCATTAAAGCGTGTCCTCCTGTTAAATGTTCCAACTTTATAAATCCTGATAAATCCATTCTAGATTGTCCTATTAAAATAATAGCACATTTAGCATTTGCCACAAAAGAAGTTGCCATTTCAAAAAATTGTGTCATTTTTCTTGCTCTCAATGCCATTGTATCTTGTTCTACCGATTTTTCTTTCTCTGCCTTACCTTCATAAAGTTCTCCATGTGGGGCTAATCCATGAATTGAGTCCAGAACAATAAGGTCTGCGACCCTCTCTCGGCATAATTTAATAATAGTATCTAATCCTTGTTCGATTGTTTCTACATCAACAATAACCAAACTATCCACATCAACCCCTCTTTTTTTAGCCCAGACAGGGTCGTAACTTCTTTCACCATTAATATAAATACATTGTTTACCATTTTTCTGGGCTTTTGCTATTAAATCTAAAACAATTG
>Ga0172381_10008444_pt1 | contig 10067 bp, 10 predicted proteins | sample Leawel6488metaG_FD_119754 | JGI IMG/M metagenome (GOLD analysis project Ga0172381, IMG submission 119754) | Leachate microbial communities from a municipal landfill in Southern Ontario, Canada - Leachate well 64-88 metaG | ecosystem: Engineered > Solid waste > Landfill > Unclassified | place... | reverse complement strand
CTTTACCTTATCCAACGCAACGATTGAACTTTTCAAGTAATTTTCTCCTTTTGCAAAATCGCCAGCAGGATCTTTGCTCTCTCCGCTTAAAACTTTTGCGAAATGCGTTTCAAAATTTAATGCCTGCCAAAATCCATCAGATATCACATATCCCAAATTGATGTCTTCCGAGAGTTTTTTGGCGTTATTTTCCTGACCAATGGCTTTTGCCTGAAGAGATAAGACACTTGAAGCTTGTTTCCCTAAATAAAAAAACGTTTGAGATAAATGAAAAGAAGTTTTTGCATTCACAAAATTTCCCCTGTTTACCTCCTCTCTTGCATAATAAAAAGTGTTTAGACCAAACAAGACAAAAAACGCTGTAAAAATAACCGGAGAAATTAATAAAAAAATTAAAGTCCAGCTTATGAAAATCCTTAAATCTTCAAATCTATTTTTATCCTTCCCTGATAAATCCCTTCTAATGTTTATTTTATCTTCCATGTTAAAATCTCTAATTTTTTTGGCTAATGCATACTTATCCCCCAATAGACTTTTCCCTCCAGAAGGATAATTAATGTTCGTTTTCTTTAAATCGCTTGCGACAAAATCAACCGTAACTTCAGGATTGGCTTTTTGAATCATGTGAGCCAAAGAAAGCTCAGAGGGCGGATCTTTCGGAAAAGCATAAAAAAGAGAATCCAGCTCGTGCTCTCCCAACACAAGCTCTACCAATCCTTCTACAACATCCTCCAAAAATACAGGATATACACTTCTAAGCCCATCTCCCAAAACCTGCATTTTTCCAAATTTTTGAGCTTCATATATAAGTCTATTTACCGTTGATTTGGATCTGTCTTTAAAAATTAATTTATTGCTAAAGACATCTCCAAATAAAACAATTTTTGCATTAGAATATGCTCTCAACACCTTACCAACAGCATATTCTTCTTCCGATATTAGCCCTTGTGCAAAAATTAAATCTGCATTTACATCCTTAACTTTTTTTATAATTTTAGGCAAAAGCCTCAGGTCTTCCCCTTCTTTGTCAATAAAAACAACGTGCGAGTACTTGCTGTCTGGAATTTCGGGAAATTTTCTAAAAAAAGGAACATGAACTATATTTTCACTTTCTTTTTCCATCTTTTTTTGACTCACGAAAATTACCAAGAATTCCCTAGAAAGCCTTAAGGAAAGAGCTTCACCAATTGTCCCTTCCTTGTCTATCACGAGGATCAGGTGCTCAGAAAAAAAACGGCTCTGAAGATTTGAAAAAGCAGGCCTCATAATAATTAAGTATAGTCAGGGTCATCCAATGCCTTATTAACAAACGCATCTGCCTTTACGTTTTTCTCTCTGGGAATATGCTTGTAATATATCGGGAAGCTTATTTGTGCCTCCCTGTCTCTGACTTCAAAGAGAAGATTTCTAAGATCAGAATTTTTAACTTTAAAAACACCTATAATTTGGGAGCAAACTAACTTTGAATCTAGAAAAAAATTAATTTTCATATTTTTAGAAAAATTTTTCTTATTCTCTATTATCCAATCAAGCGCCTCAATTACCCCCCTATATTCTGCTATGTTATTTGTGGCAACACCGATCGTCTTCCCAAAACCCGCTATTTGTTTTCGCAGTCCGTCTTCCACGCAAACACCGATTGCCGAAGGACCAGGGTTTCCTCTTGATCCGCCATCTGTGAAGATATTCAAAGCATTTAACATGTTTCAAGTTTACCATGAAAACAATTAATTACAAAGAGATTGGAGGCTTTATTTTCGCAAAAAGTTCTAACACTATAATTATTCTTCTGCTAATCTTTTGGGATAAAATTGAAGGAGCGGATTGCGAAAACTATTTAATCTTGGGGCCAACAACTAAAACTCTATCTCTGCCTTCCCCTCGGGATTCTGATGCAACTTCTCCATCTTCCTGTAACAATAAGTGCACTATCCTTCTTTCCCATGACTTTAATTCAGGGATCGTGATCTCTCGTCCTTCAGTTAAAACTCTTTCTTTTGTTTCCAAAGCCAATATCTTTAGCCACTCCGTTCTATTCTTTTTGTAATCTCCCACGTCAACTGAAATGCGGACAAATCTCCCAAGATTTCTGGCAATGCATAAAGACAACACGAGCTGTAGTCCTTCAAGAGTATCCCCATGATATCCAATCACAACTCCTGTGTCTTTGGTGTTTAATAAAATTTCCAAAACCTCTTCTTTTCCGGTTTTCGATTCAAGAATCTCAAAGCTTCCGTCGACGTCCAGAAGTTTTAGTAATTTTCCTGCTATTTCCTCTACTGTTTTTAATTCTTTTTTATCCATTCTCTTAATCCCCCCAATCCCATGACTTTATATTGCTGTATGATACCAAAAATTGTAAACGTATTCCAATACAAAGAAAGCCCTATTGGAAAACTAAAAGAAAAGAACCCTATCATAATTGGAAAAATAAACATTGCCTGCGTTTGAAAAGCGCTTGCAAAATCACTTGCGTCCTTTTTATCAACTTGTCCTTTTCTTTCAATACTCTTTTCCAAAACCGCTACTCCAGTTTTGGCCGGAATCATCATTTTGGAAAGAATAAACTGGAAAACTCCGGTCAAAATAGGAACAATTAAAATGATAGGACCAATTGTTGAGATAAGTTTTGAAGGTAACTCTCCGAGCTGAAGACCAAAAAAAGAGGGATCCCAAGCAGCTTGAAGTTTTAGGAAATCAAAATAAACTACTTTATTAATTTCCGCAACAACAACATTGGATTTATAGTTAACTATATTTATACAGACAGAATATAATGCCCAAATCAACGGCATTTGAATAAGAATAGGCAAACATCCCGCAGCAGGATTAACCCCGTGCTCTTTATATAGTTTCAATGTCTCTTGCTGCATCCGCGCAGAATCCCCTTTATACTTTTCTTTAAGATTTTTTAGGTGTGGGGCAATTTTTTGCATCTTCATTGACGCCTGAAGCTGAGATGTTGTAAGGGGATATAAAATAAACCTAATTGCAACGGTAAGTCCAATTATTGCAAATCCCAAAGCATATGGAATATGAAAAAAAGAAAAAATCTGATAGAAGACGAGCAGAATGTTAATAATCGGATTAACCAAAACTACGTTGAAAAATTCTCCCATAATAATTAATTAAAAAAAGGCTGGCACTTTAAAATTCTTATTGCAGACTTCTTGAGACCAATTAAGGTTCCGTCTTTCTTTATTGTTATCTTTGCATATTCAGAACAGGTGGGGGAGAACCTGCACATCTTACTGATTCCGAAAATATTTTTTAGAGTTACTGAAACAAAAGCCTGATAAAAATTAATTATTGTGATTAATATTTTTTTCATTTATCAAAATTCCTTTCTTTTTTAAAACATCCTCTAGAAAAACTCTGTTTTCTTCTTCTGTCTTGCCCAAAACACCCTTTTTAACAATAATCAGTATATCATGTCCCAAAACTATTTTCTCGTTCAAGTTGCACAATGCGTTCCTAAAAGATCTTTTTACCTTATTCCTGATAACTGCCCTTTTGTCAATTTTTTTTGAAACAACAACCCCAAATCTATTTACTCCCAAATTGTTCTTTATCTCTTTTAATATAAATTGGGGAACATTGATAAAAGAGGCTTTGTTAAATTTTACTCCGGGTACAAGACGGTTCTCTTTTTTAAACATCGATTAAACCTAGATGGAAAGCTTCGCTCTCCCTTTAGATCTTCTCTCCTTTATAACTTTCTGCCCACCGTGGGTTCTCATTCTCACTAAAAAACCGTGTTTTCTTTTTCGTTTTACTTTTTTTAAGGTTATGAATTTTTCCACAGATGTTAGTATAGCAAAAAACCCCACACAAAGAAAGCTGTAAAAGAGATCTAGTTATATCCACTTCTTCATCTTGACAAAAAGTTATCCACATGATTAAACTGCATGTTACATGAAAGACGACAATAGTGCCTTGTGGAAAAAAGTGCTGGGAGAAATAGAGGTAGAGGTGTCAAGAGCAAATTTTCTAACTCTTTTTAAATCTACAAGCCTCCTTTCAATTGAAAACGGAGTAGCTTCAATTGCCGCACCTTCAACGATGATTATTGATCTTTTACAAAAAAGGTTTTATGACATTATTAAAAAAACTGTGGATAAATATACAAAAATTGACACAAAAATAATTTTTATTCCCAAAACAATTAGCAGGGAATCTAGGGAAAGCATAAGTATTGCGCCCTTGTTTGCACACACAGAAGAAAAACAAACCCAAACAATCGGACACCTCCCAAGGGTCAGAGCAGACTACACTTTTCAGACACTTGCAGTTTCATCAAGCAATCAACTTGCTTTTGTATCAGCAACTACTGTTGCGAAAAAAATGGGAGAGGCATATAACCCTCTTTTTATTTATGGCCCTGTGGGTGTTGGAAAGACTCATCTTATGCAAGCAATTGCAAATGAGGTTTACAGAAACAATCCGGATAAAAAAATTATTTATACAACCAGCGAAGAATTTACCAACGAAGTGGTTGAGGCAATAATTAACAATGATACCGCCAGAATGAAAAGGAAGTTTAGAAACATTGATTTACTTATAGTTGATGATGTTCAGTTTTTCGCAGGTAAAGACAGGGCTCAAGAAGAACTTTTCCACACCTTCAACATTCTTATTGATAGGGGAGCGCAGATTGTTCTGTCTTCAGATCGTCCACCATCTGAAATTAAAAAACTAGAAAAAAGGTTGATTTCTAGATTTGCCGGAGGGCTGACGGTAGATATAGAAGCGGCTGATTTTGAACTAAGGGCCGCAATACTCCTGATCAAGGCCAAAAAATACAACGTTAATCTTTCTATGGACGCGGCAAAAAAAATAGCGGAAAGAGCACATGATTCAAGAGAGTTAGAAGGATTATTGCTCAAAGCAATTACTATTGCAGCAAATGCGGATATAGAAATAACCCCTGAATTAATAGAAAAATCCCTTAGCCAAGACCATGAGGAAAGAGAAATATTTCGTCCTGACGAAATAATAAAAAATATTTGTTTTTTTTACAACATTAAAGAGACCTCAATAAAGGGCCCGAAAAGAGATTCTGGTTTGGTAAAAGCAAGGCAAGTTGCTATGTATATTTTGAAAAATGATTTGTCTTTAAGTTTTGTGGAAATAGGAAATATTTTGGGGGGAAGAGATCACACAACAATAATGCATGGTGTGGGAAAAATAGAAAAAATGCTTTTAAACAAAAGTTTCTCTGAGGAAGTTTTGGGGATAAAGTCCTTACTTAAAAGCGGCCGGAGGGAATTAAAAAAATGGTAAACCTACTCCCAGGTTTTCCCACATTGTTTTTCCACAAGTTATCCACACATTTCCAGCCTTACTCTCTTGCTTTTTTCCACTTTTCCATATACACTACTACAACTACAAAATTAGAAATATATAGAAAAAAATGAAAGTATCTTTAATTTCAGACAATCTTCAAAAAAAGATTTTGTTTGTAAATCACGCAATTTCCACTAGAACTCAACTTCCTATATTATTAAATTTTTTAATAGAAGCAAAAGAGGGTAAACTAATAATTAGCGCAACAGACCTAGAAATAGGAATAACAATAGATGTTCCGGCAAAAACAGAAAAAACAGGTGCAATAACGGTTTCGGCAAGAACACTAGTTGAAATGATGGGAACAATCTCCTCGGGGAAGATTAGTCTTGAAACAACCGCGGAGGGGCTATTTTTGAAGGGGGAGCGGGAAGAGGTGGTTTTTCAAACGGCACCTGTAGAGGAGTTTCCGAAGCTTTATGAGGATAAGGGTAAGCAAATATTGGTTTTGAAAAAAAGCGTACTTATTGAAGATCTATCTAAGGTTGTTTTTGCGGCAAGTCCTGATTCTGAAAGGCCTGCGCTTTCAGGGGTATTAATTAAGGAAGATGGGGATGGGTATTTGTTGGTCGCAACCGATGGATATAGGCTTTCATTGAAGAAGGATGCTCTTAAAAATGCAAAAAAAACACAACCACAAAATGAAACAGCAATGCTTATTCCATCCAGAGTAATTAGAGAATTAATACAGATGGAAAAAGAGGCGGAAGAGGAAGAGGTGCGGGTTTATGCGTCAAAAGAAAAAAATCAAATAATTTTTTCCCAAGGAGATACGGTTTTGGTGGGTAGACTTATTGAAGCAGAGTTCCCAAAATATGAAAAGATAATACCAACAGATTTTTCTACAAAAACCATTTTTGAAAGAGAGGATCTGCAAAAGGCTGTTAAGGCTGGATATGTTTTTGCGAGACAAACAGCGGGAATAATTAAGCTTGCTATAAAAAAAGATAAACTGTTGGTGTCGGCAAATGCACCTTTTGTCGGAAAGAATTTAGTTGAGATTGAGGCGAAAACGTCAGGAGAGGAGAATGAAATCGCTTTCAATGCGAGATATCTTTTGGATTTTCTATCAAACTCAACAAGCGAAACAATATCTTTTGAAATGACAGGACCCCTTAACCCTGGTGTTTTTAAGGAGACCGACGACCCAACCTTTATGCATTTAATAATGCCAATCAGGGTTCAGGAACAGGTGTAGTTGTTTGGGGTGGGGAGCCGGGGGCGACTCCTGAAGCTACAATTGCAAAAACCACAACAATTAAAATTATTATTCCCAGAACAACCCAAATCCATGGGTTTGCAGCTAAAAATCCGACAAAGCCCCTTGCAGCCTGTGTTGTAACACGCAAACCAACCCTTCCGAAAGAACCAGGTTTTCCTAATGGGATAGTGTTGACAACATTAATCCCCTGGCTAATTGGACCTGATTTTTGTTCTTTTTGTTGGTCTTGATCATCCATAAGGTTTTAAAACAATTCCGGTTCGTGTTTAGGCGAAGGAAAAACATTTTGATCTTGGGATGCTGCGGGTTGAGCTGTTGGATATTGTGCTTGAGTTGTGTTTCCCAATGTTTGCTGGGGAGGCATTTGTGTGGGGTTAATTTGCGGTCCTGGTTGTCCTGGGAGGGCAGCTGTTGACTGAAGAGCGGCATCTCTATCTTGCGCTTCTTTTACCTCGCGGGGATTAGAGGTTGCCAGGTCTTTTTCAAATTGAGCAGCAACAACTCTAATTGCAACATGACTTTGTCCCGCAAAAAACAATCCTTCTCCGAGTCCCACAGATAGTAACAGATCTTTTTCTCCCTGAGAAAGATAAAAAGTTTTATGAACAACGTCTATTGCGGTTGGACTTTGTTTTAAGAGAATTTGTACGGATGAATTAGAGAGTATAGCTTTTCCATAATCCGTTGACAGAAAATCTTGTACATCCTGAGTTGCGGTTGTGAGAGCAAGGTAGTATTTCCTCGCTCTTTTTGCAATTCCATAAACAAACGATGCTGAGTCTTCATATTTCATCAGATACCACGCCTCATCTAAGACGAGAAGGCGTTTTTTAAGACTTTTTCTGACCTTTGTCCAAACAAAATCCAAAATAATGTGCATCGCAATTGGTCTTAGCTCATCTTCAAGAGCCTTGACGGAAAAAGCAGTAAAAGGATTTCTAATGTCAAAATTCGATTGTTGATTAAATAATCCGCTCAAACTCCCTTTGATAAATTTTTCTAAACGTAAAGCCAGTTCATTGGCATTTGAGTCTTCCATGCCAAGTAGCACCTTATAAAGGTCTTCCATTAACGGAGGTTGTTTGGTTTGGGTTGTGGGATCAGTTGTAATTCCTTTTTGCCTATAGGTTTCAACCAGTGCCCGATCCAAAATTGCATCATGTGTTGCATCCAAATCCCCCAAGACAATTCTAAGCAATCCATGCAGAGATAATATTTTTAGCCCCAATTCATTTTCTCCCTCCGTATACATTCCCGATAAATCAAAGGGATTAATTTTAATTGGAGAATCAGCAGTAAAGGAAACATATTCTCCGCCAAAAGTTTTAGTAATTGCTTCATATTCTCCTTCCGGATCAACGATTATAATTTCAGTTCCAAACATAAACTGGCGCATGACCTCCAATTTTATGAGAAAAGATTTTCCCGATCCTGATTTTCCAAAAACAACCTCATTGGCATTTTCCAGAGTAAATCTGTCAAAAATTATCAAAGATCCATTTTGCTGGTTTAGTCCATACATAATTCCCTTATCTTGAGTTAGAGTTGCAGAAGTAAAAGGGAAGGTTGATGCGAGAGATGTTGTGTCCATGTTGCGGGTTATAAAGAGCTGATCTGTGCCAAAAGGTATTGTTGATTTGAATCCCTCTTCCATTTGGAGTGTTGCCAGCTTTGGGAGAATTAAAATGGAGGAAAGGGTTGATTCCAGTCTTTTTGATGCCTGCTCTAGTTCAGGAAGAGATTCTGAATATAGGGTTATATAGAGACTCATTTGAAAAAACCTCTCTATTCCTTTAGCTAACTCTTGAGTTAAGCTTTGAGCATCTTCTAAGGCAGCTTGAACTTTGGCATCAACCACAACGCCTTGGTCAATTTGAGAAGCGATGGTTGCTTCCATTTCCGCTGTTTTCCTTCTTAAATCAGACAACACATCCGGTGCGGATGTAGGATAGATAAACATAGAAATATTTAAAGAGTGGTTGAAGTCAATAACCGGAGATAGCCAATTTGAAGAAACATAGCGTGGATATCCGGCGACAAAAAAAGTTTTATAAAATCTTTCTCCAACCCGAATGTAATTAAAGTCAACTTCAACAGAAGACGGAGCGATAATGTCAGCTAAAGAAACCATTCCTTTTTCAATAGTCTGTGCGGGAGATGTGGGTTGCGCATTTTGATTTACAGAGCTTTTGTTAAAAAACATATTAAACACCCTCCTTTTTTACAAGTGGATATTTGATGTCCTGGGCGACTCTATTGATTTGTTCATAATTACCGTTGTATATTTCGTGAAATAATCTTATTAATTCCTCTTTGCCCAGCGTTTTTGCTGCCAAATTCATTCTACGCAGCATTGCATGTAAGCTTTCTGTTTTTATGGATAATTTTGCTTTTGCAGACAGGAAAAGATTGTCTCTATTTAGACCTATGCCGCTCTCAAGCCCCGTGTATGGGACAGCTATGTAAAATTTTTTATCTAGGACAACATTTACTTTTACTAATTCCTGAACAAAATCTTTGTAGAGCTTGATTTGATGTCTCAAAAGTTCATTCTGACTTTTTCCAACTTCTTCATCCAGGAGTTTTAAGTATGAGGAAATATCAATCTTTTTGCTGGTAATAAATATCTGAATAGGGAAAGACAGAGAGTTTAGTAGAGAGGAATATGAAAGAACCCTAACGTTTTGTTCCTCTTGAGACAGAAGGGCGAAGTTAGTTGCTTGGACTTCAATGACGGAGCAGGCATTTCCGGAAGCTAGAAGAACAATGTTGTCTATAACATCTAGGATGCCAATAAATTTTTGTGTAGTTGCTTTTGTTTTTTGAGCAGTATTTTTCATTTTAATTTGCTTTTGTATTTGCAGAGAAAAGAGACATCCTAAGCTCTTCTCGCGCATCAACGGAAATAGCTTCAATAGGCATAATTATTTGACCTACGGCGTTAATTGTTAATTTTTCAAATCTGTTTTGGGATTTTGGATCTTCAAATTCAACAGTGTATACTCCGTTCGCCAAGGGGGTAGCTGATGCAAATCTGCCAAGCTCGTTTGTTTTAAATGCCCTGATGGGATTGCCGTCTTTGTCTTTTATTTCAATGAGGATGTTGGGCAAAGCATTGCCCCGGGCGTCCCTGGTAATTCCAATTATCAGATTGGGGGATGTAGGGGTATTTGGTAGGCCGATGTTTCTGCTTATTCCTTTTAAAACAGGATTTGTGATTTTTGGCTGACTTTCCGGAGCGGGTTGTTCCATTGCGGGTTTAACCACCGGTGTGGGTTGGGCGGCTGGTTGAATTACCATATTTGGCTGAGGGGCAATAGTTGGCCCTGTTTGAACGGTTGGTGAAAAATTTTGCGTCATAAGACTGGGTTGGGGCGGTATTGGTTGGGCATTTAGATTTGAAGCAACGCTTGGCTGGGAAGAGGGATCATTTCCCACAAGGCTGGATACAGACATTAGGAAGCTGTCTTCTTTCTCGTCAATTTTATTTTTGGGTTTT
>Ga0172381_10008442_pt1 | contig 10069 bp, 7 predicted proteins | sample Leawel6488metaG_FD_119754 | JGI IMG/M metagenome (GOLD analysis project Ga0172381, IMG submission 119754) | Leachate microbial communities from a municipal landfill in Southern Ontario, Canada - Leachate well 64-88 metaG | ecosystem: Engineered > Solid waste > Landfill > Unclassified | place... | reverse complement strand
ACGTTTTTGATGTATGGTGAAACGGTTAGGGAAATAATTATAAATTTTGTATATTTATAAAATAAAAACAAAAAAATGAACAACTTTATTTTTCAGAATCCGACAAAATTGATTTTCGGAAAAAACACTATATCTGCCCTCACTACTGAGATTCCTTTTGGTAAAAAAATCCTCGTTACATTCGGTGGCGGGAGTGTAAAGAAAAATGGTGTTTACGATCAGGTCACCGATGCTCTTAAGGGATTTGATTTCACTGAGTTCTGGGGCATTGAACCTAACCCGACAGTAGAAACCCTAAGGAAAGCTATAAAAATAGTCAAAGAGCAAAAATGTGATTTCATACTTGCTGTTGGTGGCGGCTCTGTGATTGATGGGGCCAAACTGATTGCTGCTGCAGCTCTTATAGATGAGGATGCATGGGATCTTGTCCGCAATCCTGCTTTATACAAGGGAGCACTTCCACTTGCAACTGTTCTTACCCTTCCAGCAACTGGTTCTGAAATGAACCGTGGAGCGGTTATCTCAAACCACACCTTGAAAGAGAAATTCTCTTTATACAGTAACTATCCTATGTTCTCAATTCTTGACCCACAAGTTACATATACACTGCCTCAATACCAGATTGCATGTGGGTTGGCAGACACATTTGTACATGTAATTGAACAATACCTTACAACTATCGGTCAATCACCATTGATGGACAGATGGGCCGAAGGCATAATGCAGACGGTGGTGGAAATTGCTCCAGAAATAAAAGATGGCAGACATGATTATGAAGAGATGTCTACATTCATGTTGTCTGCAACAATGGCTCTGAACGGCTTCGTTGCCATGGGAGTCACACAAGATTGGGCAACTCACATGATTGGCCATGAGATAAGCGCTATCCACAATATTACGCATGGTAACACTCTCGCGATCATACTTCAGGGAACTATGTGGGTTATGAGGGACGAGAAGGGTGACAAGATAATCCAGCTCGGAAGGCGTATATGGGGTATTACAGATCCAGACCGCGACAATGCTATAAAGAAAACCATTGAATGTACCGAAGATTTTTTCCGGTCGCTTGGTCTGAAAACAAGGCTCGGTGAGAATGGAATCGGAGAAGATACGATCAATGAAATTGTCAGAAGATTCAAAATTCGGGACGTTCATTACGGTGAAAATGGAACAGTAGATGCTGAAAAAACACGAGAAATCCTCGAATATGTCAGATAAGTACAAATACAAACTTGGATTGGCACTTTCTGGTGGTGGTGTTAAAGGTTTTGCGCACGCAGGAGCTTTAAAAGCTATGGAGGAATATGGTCTGAGACCAGATGTAATTTCAGGTACCAGTGCCGGCGCCATTGTAGGATCCATGTATGCGGCCGGCCTGACACCTGATAAGATAAAGGATCTATTTCACGAAAGGTATATAAATAATTTTTTAGAATTCACACTACCAAAGGCCGGCCTTTTCGGAACAGCTGATTTTATAAAGTTTCTCCGGGAGAACCTTCCGGTAAATTCATTTGAGGATTTGAGAATTCCACTTCATGTTGTAGCTACTGATTTTGACAATGGAAAAAGTGTGGTATTCAGTTCCGGTGAACTAAGTACCAGAGTTATGGCCTCCTCATGTGTCCCTGTCTTTTTCAAACCCATCGAAATTGAAGGAATCCACTACGTTGACGGTGGCCTTTTCAGGAACTTTCCTGTCTCGGTAATAAGGGAGGATTGTGAAAAAGTGATAGGAATAAATGTCAGTCCTTTGTTAAAGGATAAATTTTCAAATAGTATCCTAGGCGTAGCCGAACGGACATATCATTTTGTTTTCAGAGCAAACGCTCAACTGGAAAAAAAATATTGCGACATACTTGTAGAGGTAGAAGAAGCCATGCAATTCAAGGCTTATGACCTTAACAAGCTCGATACTATATTTAATCTTGGTTATAATGCTATGAAAGATGCTCTTGAGAAGAAGCCGGAAGCGTTATTGTAAAACAGCTTCCCTCTCCTTTTATACTTTCTGCCGATATAGTACCATTAAGTTTCTCAATGAACTCCTTGCAGAGGACAAGTCCAAGCCTGCTCCCCGGTTCACGGTTGGTACCAGGCATAGATCTCTGAGATGTCCATTTGAAAAGGCCGGAGAGTGTCTGTTCATCCATACCGATGCCATTATCCTTTACAGAAAGACAAGTAATAACGCCATTAGAGGTAGCAATGACAGTTATTTCCCCTTCAGTATTACAATATTTTAGAGAATTACCGATAAGATTCCTCAGGACAATCTTGAGCATCTCAACATCTGCATAGACATTTATCTTCTCATCTACTTCTATATTTATGGTAAGGCTCTTTGCAGAAAGGGAAGGAGCCATTATCTCCACGACGTCATTGACTATTGATCTGACTGGCAGTGTTTCTAATATTTTGACGATCTGTCCGAGTTGACTTTTAGACCAAAAAAGCAAGTTTTCTATCAAACGATATGTACTTTGTGTCTGTCCGTTTAGTGCTGCCAATATCTCACCGAGATCATCTTTTTCCATATTTTCATACTGCTCACATATAAGAGAAATCAAATTCATCATGTTCCCCAGTGGGCCACGCAAGTCGTGTGAAACAATGGAAAAGAGCTTGTCTTTAGTCTCGTTTGATTCCCTTAGTTTATTTTGTGAAACCGTCTGTTCAGTTATATCATACAGCATTATTGCGCTGCCAATCTTCACATCTCTTTTGTCAGATATGGGCATAACCCTGGCCTGTATGAATCTTTCATCACCAACTTCCTCTTTTATCGAAAAGAAAAATACATCATTATCCTTGCTTTCAATCTTGCCGACAAGATTCTGGTACATCTTAAGAATTTTATTGATGTCGGTGCCGATCATGTCATTGTTAATAGTGAACATCCCTGAAGCAGAATTATTGTAATTTACCATCCTATCTTCATTATCAATCAGGATAACTCCATCATGCATGGATTTGAATACATTTTCAAGAGCAATGGGAATGAATCCAAGCATGTGGTAGTTGAAAAGAGCTATTGACATGAAAGCCGCAGAAAACAGAAATCCGAAAGCGCTGAAATCAACACCGTACGGACTCTCCCTCAAGACATATAATGTGTTGATAACCCAAGTCGGCAAAGTGGAAAGTAGAATAAGAACTGCTTGCGCCCTGTAGGGTCCTCTCTTCTTAATGATAACATTAGATATCATTATCATCGAAAGGATTGAAAACACAGTTGTGTAAGCAATAAACGGCCAATAAAGAGGCCCTCTTATCAATACAAGAATAGAAAAAATATTCAGATCCTTTTTCCATATCTCAGTATAATAAAGATGATGGAAGTCATTGGTGTAATTTGATAATAGTATCACAAATACAAGAATCAACATTACACCTAACAACCAGTTTGTAATATATTTACTCTTTCCGGTAAAAGAAAGGGTAAAAAGCATTAATAGTGGAGGTATGGATGCCAATCCTACATATCCGGCTCTGAGCCAAAATAATTTATAGCTGATTCTGAAACTTCCTATTTCAAATGCATAACAGAATGAAAATAACGCCATTGCAGCAAGCAGTAAAAAGAAATAGAGGCCAATCTCACTTTTTCTGAACCTGAAAGAATGGATTGCTAAAACTGCAATATACAATGATGTTAAAATGAGAAGAATGCTGAATATATTCATTATTAATATATTACTTATCCCAAAATATTCTGCAATTTAGTTTATTTTCTATAATGTATAACACAGGCAACAAATAATTTTTACTTCGTTGGTCTATTCTCTCAACTATACCTCTTTTTGATTCCCCTTCCATATAAAACAATACATCAACGGCATTAAGAATTACTGATGCGGTCATGGACACTCTTTTCTGCATTGAATAAGGATTTACAGATGGTGCATATATCCTTTTGGTGCAAAGAAGATCATCTTGCCCGGGAAATATCGATGAAGTATGCCCATCTTCCCCCACCCCGAGCAATATCATATCAAACTGAGGCAAAGAATTGGATTCAGGCAATATTTTCTTTACCTCTTCTGAATAACGTACAGATTCGTATTCATTGTTGTTTTCTCCTATGATACGATGAATTCTCTCTTTTGTAACAGGAATGAAACCAAATAGTTCTCTTTCTGCTTTTCCATAATTACTCTCAGGATCTTCAGGTGGAAGACACCTTTCATCAACCCAGAATAATTCTATTTTATTCCATGGTATTGCTTCAATATATACATCCCTCCATAGAGAAAATAAGACAGAAGCACCTCTTCCTCCTGAAATAGCAAGATAGAAATAACCCTCTTTTTCTTTTGAAGCATTAATCAGAATTTCTGTAAGCTCCCGAGCTTGTGGATAATTATAACTCACAATATAAATCTGTATTAATAAGGTTTTTACAAGGATTTGTCCATTTTTTACCCTCTGTTATTATTGACTCACTCTCAAGAGGGCCCCAAGTGCCTGCCGGATATCCATATAATGGAACATTATTATATTTCCAGTATTTAAGAATATTGTCAAAATATTTCCAGCTCTCTATAACAGCATCACTTCTAGTAAAAAGTAACGGTTCTCCATTCATACACTCCTCAATAAGTTTTGAGTATGCATCCTCTGTCGGAAGAACTCCAAGCTTGTCATAAGTAAAATCCATCGGGACCTGCTTAATCTCAAAGCCTGGCCCCGGGACCTTCATATCTAACTTCACAACAGCACCCTCATTGGGTTGTATTCTTATTATCAACTGATTTTGTTCCGGTCTGTTCTTTCTTCCAGTAAAAAGTGGATGAGGAGTAGGTTTGAAATGTACTACAATTTCGGATACCTTTGTAGGCATCTCCTTTCCTGTGCGGATATAAAATGGGACACCTTCCCAACGCCAGTTGGCTATGAAAAGTTTCATCGCAAGAAATGTCTCCGTATATGACTTCGGAGCAACTCCGGTCTCTTCCCTGTATCCTTTTTTCCCGGGAAGTGTAGATCCGGTGTACTGCCCGCGGATTACATTTGAAGCAATTTCCTCATCGGTGAGCGGTCTTAATGATTTGTAAACTTTCACCACCTCATCCCGGAACTCTTTTTCATTATAATCACGGGGCGGCTCCATGGCAACTAATGCAAGAAGTTGTACCAAATGGTTCTGAACCATATCCCTCAACGCCCCTGTTGTATCATAATAGCCGCCCCGGTCAGCAACTCCAAGATTTTCAACGGCAGTTATCTCTATCCTCTCTATATAATTTCTGTTCCATAGAGGTTCAAATATACCATTGGCAAAACGTAGAGCTAAAATATTCTGTACTGTCTCTTTGCCAAGAAAATGGTCAATTCTGTAAATATCCTCCTCTTGGAAAACATCATGAAAAATATTATTGAATTTTAGCGCTGAATCAAGATCATAACCAAATGGCTTCTCAACAATTATTCTCCTGATTTTTTTTTCTTTACCACAATTGACAGCCTCATTCAAGCCTGAAGATTTTATATATTGTGGAATTTTCTCATAGAGTACAGGAGGTGTTGCAAGATAAAAGAGGTAATTGCCACACCCGGAGTCTACAGACTCAATTTTGTCTTTTAGCCTGATATACTCTTCTTCTCTTGTCTGATCCATCTGGAAGTATATTACACATTCAAGAAAAGCATCTGCCATACTTTCATTCCACTCATCATCGCGTAATTGCTGAAGAAGTGATTTTTTCAAATGCGCTCTGTAAGTTATATCCGTAAATTCTGTTCTGCCGACACCAAGAATAGTCAGGGAATGCGGCACTCTTTTCTCCCTGAACAAATTATAAAGTGCCGGAATAAGCTTTCTCTTTGTAAGGTCCCCAGAACCACCGAATATTATAAAAACCAGATTGTCCATCATTTTGTCCATTGTTCATGAAAAAATTCTCCACGTTCTTTGTCAACTCTTTCGAACGTATGTGCTCCGAAATAATCTCTCTGAGCTTGAATAAGATTTGCAGGAGATCTTTTTGTTGTAAGGGAGAAAAAATAATTAAGCGCAGCAGACATTACCGGTAAAGACAACCCCGCAGCCAAAGCGTCTGAAACCACCTCTTTCCACACGTCTTTATTTTGATCTATTTCATTTACAAACAAAGGAGATAATAAAAGTGTATTTCTTGTTTTATAATTATCATAAGTATCCGCAATGTCTTCAAGAAATGAGGAACGGATTATACATCCATTTCGCCATATTCTTGCAACAGATCCAAGATCAAGATTCCAGACATATTCAGTGGAGGCTTTCTCAATAAGTTCAAAACCTTGCGAATAGGCAGCAACCTTACAACAGTACATTGCATTGAACACTTCAGAAACATCTTCGAGATAACCCCTATGTAATTTTCTTTGATATATATACTCTCCATTCTCTCTCAACTCTACAAGAGATGATAATGCCCTTTCAAAGACTGCTGTGGCTATGATATTGAACGGGACTCCAAGCTCCATGGCACTAGAAACGGCCCATCTGCCTGTACCTTTCTGACCTGCTGCATCAAGAATTTTATCCAGGATATATTCATTCTCCTTGTTTTTATGGAGAAGTATCTCAGACGTTATCTCCATAAGATAGCTTTTTATGTTCCCCTCATTAAACAGATGAAATTGTTTTCCAATTTCATCATTACTGAATCTATATAATTTCTTCAGCATGAAATATATTTCACTGATAAGCTGCATGTCAGCATATTCAATACCGTTATGTACCATTTTCACAAAATGACCTGACCCATCTGGTCCCATCCATGCGCAGCAAGGAATTCCATCATCCGCCTTAGCTGCTATTTTCATGAATATCGGTTCTATCTGCGGCCAAGCCTCTTTCGACCCACCAGGCATTATTGCGGGGCCATTCAGCGCGCCATCCTCTCCTCCTGAAATACCGGCTCCGATATAGTAAAGACCCTTGGATTCCAAGTATTTTACCCTTCTATCTGTGTCCTTGTAATATGAATTACCTCCATCTATGATAGTATCTCCCGAAGAAAGTAATGGTATAAGCTGTTCTATAATATTATCGACTGCTTCACCAGCCTTTACCATCAGCATAACTTTCCTTGGAGAGTTGATTGATTCTGTAAATTCTGAAAGAGAATAGTAAGGTACGATTCTCTTGCCTTTGGCTCTTTTCCCGACAAATTTCTCAGTGACCTCTTTTGTCCGGTTATATACTGACACTTTATATCCTTTGCTCTCTATATTGAGCGTCAGGTTCTCACCCATTACTGCAAGGCCTATCAGCCCTATATCTGATTTATCCATGATTTTATGAATTTGATTCTAAATTTAGAAATTAAACAATAATAATCACAACAAGTTTATAATTTTGTGACTAATATTAAAACAAATTAGATATGAAGGCCTTTAATACTGTTGTACTGATAGTGCTGTTTACTATAATTGCACTCCCTTCATGCAAGGAGAAGCGAGCATCCGATAAGCCAGCGAGACATAAACCACTCAAAATGATCGAGGTTCCGGCAATGCTTACCGATGACAATGAAAAAGCCTGTTACATTATAGATCATTTTTGGGATAATGTCGATTTCAGAGATACCACATACCTTTCGGAACTTCAATCACTTACTGTACACTTCAGTAATTATGTGAAATATCTCACTGCTGTTCCTCATAAAAATGCACTTAATTCAGTTGTAAATTTAGTCGATAGTGTTCTTGCCGGAGATTCCAAAATGATTGTAAAGTTTCAGGACTTGTTCGAGACTGCTTTTTATGAGCCTAATTCTATATTCCGGAACGAAGAATTATACATATCCGTTCTTGAACACTACATCAAGTCTGATAAGGTTGATAAAGCTGTCAAAGAGAAAATCAGATACCAGCTCGACCTTGCCTACAGAAACAGGTTGGGTACAAAAGCGATTGATTTTGGATTCGTTCTTGCAAATGGAAAGAAAGGCTCACTATATAAAATATCTTCTGAGTACACTTTGTTAATGTTCTTTGATCCTGATTGTCATAGCTGTACAGAGGCACTTAATAAGATGGGTTCATCACGTGTCCTTGCAGACAATTTACATAGGATAAAGGTTCTTACAATGTATACCGGTACAAATTACGACCGGTGGAAAGTTGCTGTTTCTGGACTGAATAAAAAATGGATAAATGGATATGACAAAGAGATGGCAATTATGAATGGCTCTCTCTACGACATGAGACCATCACCATCTCTATATCTGCTTGACAAAGAAAAGACTGTAATACTCAAGGATGCTCCATTTGAAGCAATCGAATCCTATATTCAGGACCATTAGCCAGTTACTTCCACGACATCATTCTCTTCGATGTACCAGAGATAGCCTCTTACAGGAGTCTTGACAATTTTACCGACAAGATCCATATAAGAAGATACTTGCCTTATGTGTGAATTGTTTTTAAGTTCCCCAAATTTGAAATCTATTACAATTGTCTCCTCTTCATTTACAAGCACTCTGTCTGGACGATATAAGATGCCACCTGGCTTAATTATTTCCAGTTCATTAACTGCATTGCTGCTCCCATCAAACCAATGTCTGTCTCTTACTTTTTTCAACATCGCTGAAAGATGTTCTAATACGGCCGGTCCCTCTTCTTTTTTCAACTCTCCGTCAATAACCGCTTTGTTGACACATATTGGAAGGTCCCGTTCAATATATACGCCTGAAAGTATGTTATGCATTATCAGACCATAATTACGTTTGCTTTCCTTATTGAAAAACTCTTTTGATCTTAGTGCCAGTTTCAGCCTGTTTCCTGGCGAATATGAGATAAAGTTGTCGCTATAAGTTTTTCTTTCTTCAGACTCCTCCTTTTCGTTCCTATACCAATCTCCTATGTTTGCCTCAAGCTCATCGTTCAAACCCTCCTGGACATAAGCGAACAACATGCCGGCCAGAGTTTTGTCAGATGCAGATGCCGGAGCATAGATGAGCAATTCCTGTTTTGCCCTGGTAAAAGCTACATACGCAATATTAAGATTGTCAATAATTGCTTTTTGGCGTTCGTTCTTGTAATCCTGAGCAAAAATTGTATCTGTCAGGTCTTTTTTATATACAACAGGGACGTATGGTATCTTGCTGAATGGCTCTTCCTTTGGTTTGCACCATATTGTAGGATTTTTCCTGTTATCTAGTTCAACATCAAAGAATGGCACTATCACGGCTTTCATACCCAACCCTTTTGACTTATGTATTGTCATTACTCGTATTGCGTTCTGATCATCCGGAGATGACAGGGAAAGTTTACTCCATTTGGAATCAAACCATTCAAGAAAAGAGTTAAGGTCTGGCCTCTTGCTTGTAAGATAATCTGCAACAGCATCCATAAAACCCTGTATATATGCCGATTCAGAATCGCCGAAGTTACGAGAAACCTCAGCTACAACATTTTCACATATTTCGTAAAGAGGGAGTCTTTCAATTAATTCAATATCTGGAAGAGAAATATTCTCAAGCTGGGCAATAACATTGCTTACAGGATCACCTGGATTGTTTATACATCTTAACAGGGATACAACCTTTCTCACTGCAGGAGATGATGTTATCAAAAGAGATTCATTTGATATTACTGGAAATCCACATTCAATAAGCCTGTTCACGACAAGCATCCCTTCGTTGTTGAACCTTACAAGAACCGAGATATCCTTATATTCGTAATTATATTCACGTAGTCTTTCAATCTGTTTTGGCAACTCCTCCAACACCATCTCTTTCCAGTCCTTGCCATCCCCATCGATGAATTTTATCTTGACATGCCCATAGTGGCCTTTGTTCTTTTCACACACTTTTTGCTCAGAGCCAGAATAAATTTTCGCTGCGACATCAGAGCCATTCTCTAACAAGTTATCACTCTTTGCGGCAGCATAAGAGAAAAATTCATTGTTGAAAAGAACTATGTTCTCACAAGACCGCCAGTTATACTCAAGATTGCTCTCCTCAAGCTCATCCTTATTAAAATCATTATAAAGTCCTGTACTGAGCAGGGACCATTCAGAGCCTCGCCATCGGTATATACTCTGCTTTATATCCCCAACAATAAGGTTTTTGTT
>Ga0172381_10008441_pt1 | contig 10070 bp, 8 predicted proteins | sample Leawel6488metaG_FD_119754 | JGI IMG/M metagenome (GOLD analysis project Ga0172381, IMG submission 119754) | Leachate microbial communities from a municipal landfill in Southern Ontario, Canada - Leachate well 64-88 metaG | ecosystem: Engineered > Solid waste > Landfill > Unclassified | place... | reverse complement strand
CTCGTAGTGTTCGAGAACCGTTCCCTTGATCAGCGGGGCTATCTGGTCGGGGGAGAGGTAGTTCTTGAGGATGAGATACCCGTGGGCCTTGCCGGCGCACTGGAGCATCAGCACGCATTCGCCAAACGTGGCATTGATCTCGTCGACCACGAGGATCACGTGATCCGCCATGGAGACAGCGTAGAAGAGCGAGGAGAGTTTCTCCGGGTACCGGGTCGGTTCGATGAAGGTGACCGTTGCTTCACCTTTCTTTAAGTTATAGAACGTGATGTCGCTCGTCGTCCCCTTCTTTCCCAGATCCTTGGCATAATCCGGGGGGGCGAGAATGGCGACGGTGAGATTGGACATAGAATAACGTGAGTTTTTTTAGTATTAGGTGATTTAGGTCTTATTCCGGATTTCACTTTTCATATTTGGAAGCCGGGGTAGTGATTGATGTGGTTTTGATGAGACCGGGTGTGCTATTTGTCAATTTCTAAAAAGCCAATGCAATAAAATTCCAGGAATTATCCTAGACCTGCACATGCAATGCTTCATCATATTGACACGATGAGAACCATATTCTCGTGGTTGATTTAAGGGGAGCCGATTACGTTATCGGGAAACGCCCTGTCCTTGACAGGATACAAGAATATACTTTTGAAAACAATAATTTCTGGTTACATGCCGGACATCACAGTTCTCATCCCAGCAATCCCCGAGCTCCCAGTGGCAGACGAGATCAGGGTAACCATCAGCGTTCTGTTGAAAAACGCCGGGATTGAGGGAGAGATCCGGTTTCTGCCATTACCAATTACATCCCTTAATGATCCGGAAGATGGTGGCCGGAAAAGATCGGTCAAGTGGCTTTATTCTGCATTGTCCGGTGAGACCGCGGAGATTATCATCGTTCTCTCACCCCAATATTTCCCCTATGTTCAAAAGATACCAACAATAGTTCAGGATCTGTCAACAGGGCCATACGATCTTATCACTATGAGCGGGAGCGGCACTGGAGTACTCCGTGCTGGTACAAAAAAACACCATAGGACTGCGCAACTGAATCGTTGCCTTGCCCGGTTCCTTTTTCCGCAGATTTCAGATCCCATCTGCGGTTTCTTTGCTGTAAAAAAAGCAGTTATCCGGAACGCTGAACTGAATCCGGAAGCATCCTGTCCTTTGTTGGAGATACTCGCAAAAGGAGATTGGAGGAGCCCCCATGAAATCCTGTTATCTGACCCTTACCCCGATATAATCCAAGATAAGAATAAACAAGAGTCGTTTTTCAGGATATTTCTACAATTATTCTCCGTCACAATCTATTCCATTTTGCATCGTGAGAGTGCCGGATGGCGGGAGATCCAGAAGGTAATAAAATTCGGTATTGTGGGCGCATCCGGAGTTATTGTGAATATGGGGGTACTCTTCGCACTAACTGAGTTTTTTCAGATCTATTATCTCTTTTCAAGCTTTATCGCAATAGAACTGTCCATAATTACCAATTTTTTCCTGAATGATTTCTGGACATTCAGGAAGGATAAAGCCGGTAAGATAATTCGTCGGCTCCACCGGTTTATTTCCTACAATATCGTATGCGTGGGAAATGTTCTGATTAATATCAGTGCTCTTTATATTTTTACAGAACTTCTTGGAATCAACTACCTGATATCGAACTTCATAGGTATTATGATCGCATTTATCTGGAGTTTTGGGATAAACCGGAAAATTACCTGGGGCGATTGATTCTGTACAATAGTCTTGGGGATTTTTGAGAAACACAAAACCTGACATTTAGGGAACGAAGTCCATCAGAGAAGATCAAATCCTCACGAAAAGGTTAAATTTCCCGATCTTTTTCGAGAGAATCCCCGGATTAAATCCTGAATCGATAATTACCTACAATGACATCTTGGCAAAGGATGATAGATCAGGAACGAGAAACTATAGGGAGGAGAGAGAATGAAATATCTTATAACCGGGGGTTGTGGTTTTCTTGGATCCAATATTGCACACAGAGTGCTCGAATCCGGTAACGAATTATTCGTTTTTGACAATTTGTCACGGTTTGGATCCGAAAAAAATAATAAATGGCTTCGGGAATACGGGAATTTCGGCTTCTTTAACGGGGACATCAGAAAGAAAGAGGATGTTGAGAGGGCCATCAGGGAAGTGCAGCCTGATGTAATCTACCACCTTGCAGGGCAGGTGGCAATGACTACATCAATAGATAACCCGCGCCTGGACTTTGAGGTAAATGCTCTCGGGACCTTTAATGTATTAGAATCAATCAAGAATCACTCTCCGGAAAGTATCGTTGTTTATTCTTCAACGAACAAAGTATACGGCGATCTCGAATGGGTCAAGTACGGGGAGACAAATTGCAGATACATTACCCCGGATTATTCAGCGGGGTTTCCTGAACAGATCCCCTTGGAATTTCATTCTCCCTATGGTTGCTCCAAGGGGTGTGCAGACCAGTACATGCTGGACTTCCACCGGATCTATAACCTTAACACCATCGTATTCCGCCATTCCTCCATGTATGGGGGGAGGCAGTTCTCAACAGTAGACCAGGGCTGGATCGGCTGGTTCTGCCAAAAGGCTGTTGAAACGAAAAACGGAACACTGAAAGAACCATTCACCATATCCGGAAACGGCAAACAGGTCAGGGATGTGTTATATGCCGATGATATGGTTGACTTGTACCTGATGGCAGCAAAAAAGATCGATAAAACCCGGGGGGAAGTTTTCAATATCGGAGGCGGCATGGACAACAGCCTGTCTCTCCTCGAGTTATTCGAATTCCTTGAAACGAGACTGGATATCAAACTGGATTACCAAAAGATTCCGCCAAGAGAGAGCGACCAGAAAGTGTTTGTGGCCGACATAACGAAGATTAACCGGGCGATTGGATGGGCACCGCGTTTCGACAAAAAACTTGGCGTGGAGAAAATGCTCCAATGGGTTGAGTCTAATGAGTGAGGTGCGATTGTCGGTTGTTATGCCGGCATATCTTGAGGAGGAAAATCTGAGGCTTCTGCTCCCCCGGCTGAAGCGGGAGCTGATATCCATTGGGGAGCCGTTTGAGATCCTGATTGTTGATACCATGCAACCGATGGATAATACAAAAGAGGTCTGTGCTCTCTGCGGGGTAACGTATCTCCCCCGCGAAAAGGGGAATGATTACGGAGATGCAATTCGGACCGGCATTCTCCATGCCCGGGGAGATTACACCATTGTGATGGATGCCGACGGCTCCCATTCGCCGGAATTTATCCATACATTATACAACCGTAAAGACGCGTACGACATCGTGATTGCATCACGGTATATTGAAGGTGGATCGACCGATAACTCAAAAATTCTGATTTTATTGAGTTATATTACCAATATCTCCTATTCTATTGTACTGAATCTGAATTACAAGGATATCTCCAACAGTTTCAGGCTCTACAAAACCGGGTGCCTGAAAGGATTGCATCTCAAGTGTAAAAATTTTGATATTGTCGAGGAGATTCTCTATAAAATCAAGAAGAACAACAAGGACATCGAAATCCTGGAAATTCCCTATTCATTTAAGGAGCGGTTGTTCGGCCACACCAAGAGAAACCTGTTCTTATTTGTGTTATCCTATATCGCAACAATAATCCGGTTGAGATTTGATCTTTAATCCCTTTTCCCCAGACGAATAATTCCCTGAATGAATGACATCCACCGCGATCATAAATTCAAGAGTGTCAGTCTGATTAGAATCCGGTTATTCAATCAGGTTTCCCGGACTTTCGGATTTCTTTCACGGTACAAGGATTTATGATCTTGAATGCAGAAATTACAATGGTCTAATCCATTGAATATGTCAACGAGGCCACGATAAAGATCAAACTTCCATTATTCCTTGAGATAAAGAGCGGTACTCATGAAAGTCATAATACTAGCAGGAGGCTACGGCACCCGATTGGGTGAAGAGTCGGAGATTCGGCCAAAACCGATGGTAGAGATTGGCGGCAAGCCGGTTCTCTGGCACATTATGAAAATATACTCACAGTATGGGTTCAATGAATTCGTGATCCTGCTTGGGTACAAAGGATACGTTATAAAAGAATATTTTTTAAATTATTTCATCCACCAAAGTGATATTACCGTTGATATCAGGACCGGTTCCGTTGAAGCACATAACAATTTATGTGAGCCCTGGAAAGTGACTCTTCTCGATACCGGACTTGATACCCTGACCGGGGGCCGGATAAAGCGGGCCCAAAAATTCATTGGAGATGAACCGTTCCTGATGACGTATGGCGATGGTGTTGCTGATATTAATATAAAAAAAGTGGTTGATTTTCATAAGAAACATGGTAAAGCGATGACCATGACGTCAGCTCAGCCGGAGGGCCGGTTTGGAGCTCTGACTATCACACCTGATTATAAAGTAATAAAATTTTCAGAGAAGCCAAAGGGAGACGGAGACAACTGGGTAAACGCTGGTTTCTTTGTCTGTGAACCAAAAGTATTTGACTATATCCTCAAAGGGGATGCAACGGTTTTTGAACAGGAGCCCCTGCAGAATCTTGCACGGGACGGTGAGATATTCACCTATAAGCACAACGGGTTCTGGATGCCGATGGATACCCCGAGAGACAAAAAAATACTCCAGACCCTGTGGGATTCTAATAAAGCTCCCTGGAGAATCTGGTAATGCTGAACCTTTTTAACAGAGTATTCAAAGATCGAACCATCCTGATAACAGGACACACGGGTTTCAAAGGATCCTGGCTTGCATTCTGGCTCGACCAGATGGGAGCAAATATAATCGGATACTCATTACCTCCACCGACCCAACCCGGTCATTTTGATCTTTTAGACCTGGATATTACATCTGTTATAGGAGATATCCGTGATTTACAGAAACTCAACGAAGTTATGGAGAGTAATAAGCCCGAGATAGTATTCCATCTTGCAGCCCAGCCGTTAGTTAGATCTTCATATGAAAATCCTATAGAGACTTATGAGACAAATGTTATCGGCACGCTGAAGGTTTTTGAGGCCTGCAGAAAGCATGATGTCAGGGCAGTCGTCAATGTCACGAGTGACAAATGTTATGAGAATAAAGAATGGATCTGGGGATACCGGGAGAATGACCCCATGGGGGGGTTTGATCCCTACAGTTCAAGCAAAGGGTGCGCAGAACTCCTGACAAGCAGTTATCGGAATTCTTTTTTCCCCCTTAAAGAGTACAAAAACACACACCATACCCTCATCGCCAGCTGCAGGGCGGGGAATGTCATAGGTGGAGGTGACTGGGCAAAAGACCGGTTGATTCCTGATATTATCCTCTCGGCATGTCATGGTAAAACAGCCCGGATCAGAAACCCGCAATCCGTGAGGCCCTGGCAGCATGTCCTGGAGCCCCTGAGCGGATACCTTCAGATCGGACAAAAACTGCTGGAAGAAAAAGCAGAATTTGCCGGTCCATGGAATTTCGGTCCTGGAGATAAGGAGAGTATCACCGTCAAGGAGGTCGTGGAATTGATGAAAGAACAATGGAATCACATCAATTACAAGATTGACAAAGATCCAAACCGGGTCCACGAAGCGAATCTGCTTATGCTCGACAGCACAAAATCCCGGACCTTACTCAAATGGCAGAATCTCTGGGAGAGCTCCCGGTCCATAGACAATACTGTCAAGTGGTACAAAAAGTATTATGAGACCGGTGAGATCAGCACAAAAACAGATTTACAATCCTATATCCGCGATGCAAAAAAGAAAAATCTTGAATGGTCGGGATGAGCCGGATGGATCACAAAGAGCGCCTTAAGACAGAAATTTTTCAAAAAGTAAAAGAATATTTTGAAGAGGTCCATCGTCCCGTCATCGATCAGCCATTCGTCGAGGGAAGGAGCAGGATAAATTATGCCGGACGTGTTTTCGATGAGACCGAGATAATTAATCTTGTCGACAGTTCTTTGGATTTTTGGCTCACGTATGGCACGTATTCAAAAAAATTCGAAGAAAAATTTGCTGAGTATCTTGGTGTCCACTGGGCATTTCTCGTAAACAGCGGGAGCTCTGCAAATCTTCTAGCATTTAACGCATTGACCTCCCCCTTCCTGGAAAAGAGGAAGATTCAACGCGGGGATGAAGTCATAACCATTGCAGCAGGATTCCCTACAACAGTCTCTCCGATTATACAATATGGCGCAATTCCCGTATTTGTCGATATTGATCTTGAAACCTTCAATATCGATATATCCTCTCTTGAAAAAGCGCTCAGCCCGAAAACCCGGGCGGTAATGATTGCTCACACACTCGGAAACCCGTTTGATATACGCTCAGTGAAAGAATTCTGTGATAAGCACACTCTCTGGCTTATCGAAGACAACTGTGATGCACTCGGTTCAAGATATGCAGGAAAATTCACCGGTACATGGGGCGACATCGGGACCAGTAGTTTCTATCCCCCACATCACATGACAATGGGTGAGGGGGGAGCGGTATACACCGATAATCCCCTTCTTAAGAAAATTATTCTCAGCCTCCGGGACTGGGGTCGTGACTGCTGGTGTGACAGCGGGATGGATAATACCTGCAAAGCAAGGTTTTCCCGGCAGTATGGTACGTTGCCACAGGGATATGACCATAAATATGTTTACAGCCACCTCGGGTACAATCTCAAAGCTACCGACATGCAGGCTGCAATCGGTCTCGCCCAACTGGAAAAACTACCGGGATTCGTTGATCAGCGACGAGAAAATTTCGCAATATTATATCAGGGCCTCAAGGATCTCGACAGGATTTTTATCTTTCCAAAAGCTACGTCGGATAGCGAACCCAGCTGGTTCGGGTTCATGATTACCCTGAAAACCGGATTACCATTCAGCCGGAATGATCTCGTTGAGTACCTGGAAGCCCATAATATCCAGACGAGGAATCTCTTTGCCGGAAATATCATCCGACATCCGGCGTTTGAATCGCTGGTAAAAGACAAAGATTACCGGGTCATTGGTATTCTGCCAAATACAGATAAGATCATGAATGACAGCTTCTGGCTTGGCGTATATCCCGGAATGCGCCGTGACGCGTTGGATTACATGATAAAAACGATCAGGACGTTTGTTGCAAACTATGATTAAGACGATTCTTCTCACGGGGGCAACTGGTTTTCTGGGGTCACATCTTCTTGAGGCCCTGATACAACACGATTACCGTGTCGTGATTCTCAAGCGATCGTTCAGTAACACTTGGAGGATCGACCATCTGATACAAGAGGTAAAATGGTACGATATCGATAAAGTGCCATTGGAAAAAGCATTCGAAGAACAAAAAATTGATGCGGTGATACATACCGCTGTAAATTATGGGAGAGCAAATGAACGCGTGTCTGATATCGTTGATAATAACCTGATCTTCGGTCTGAGGGTGTTAGAGTCTGCAGCATCAGCTCAAACAAGATTTTTTTTTAATACAGACACCATGCATGACAAATATTTATCAGACTATACCATGGCAAAGAAGCAATTTTCAGAATGGCTGAAAATCTTTGGCGAGACCGGAAAAATACATGCGATTAATTTCAGGATCGAACACATGTATGGTCCCAAGGATGACAATAAGAAATTCGGGACCTGGCTTCTTGAGCAAATGTTATCCAATAAAGATGAGATTCGCTTAACTGCCGGGGAGCAACAACGCGATTTCATTTTCATCACCGATATCGTGAATGCCTATCTGCTGTGTTTACAACAGGCTGATAAGTTCCAAAAATTCAATGAATATGATATTGGTACAGGCAACCCGATTACCGTGAAGGAATTTGTGTTAAAATTAAAAGATACCGTTGAGAGAATTCAAAATAAACCGGTGTCATCGGAACTTCGATTTGGATCAGTACCTTATCGTGCGGGTGAGAAAATGGGTGTTGCAGAAGATCTCTCCCAAATTTTTGCATTGGGATGGAGACCTGCAACAAATCTGGAAGACGGATTGAGTGCAATGGTCAGCGAATATATTGACAGATGTCGCCGTTAACGAATACCCGGATACCGGCTATTTTTCAGTTTCCTGATTCAGTACTTCTCCAAAATCACCAAGAAATGTTGATCGGTTTTCCCCGGGGAGTGCCAAAAAGGGTGAAATACTGGAATTACCCCGTTGAAACGGGTACCTAAAGATCAATTTCCCGCGGCCCGTATTTTCTGGTAAATCTTCGGTGGATCCACGACAAGCCAGATGCATACAAATAATGCAAGGTATTCCAGGGTGAAGACAATCAGGGTAATGAACCATCCTGTCGATAACAGCGGGTCTGTATAACTGTTGTTAGTATAAAATGCCCCAAACATCAAGGGGAATTCTATATAGGCAAACGCCTGGAAGACAAACAACGAGATAATTTTCTTGAGGTCATCCATTACCAGAATACAGATGAGCGGGGTAAACCAGACGATATACTGGGGGCTCCGTACCCGTGCACAGACAACTGCGAGAATCAGTGCACAGAGCAGTAACTGTAACAGCAGTTTCGGGTTCTGCCCGGGGATTTTATACGCGGCATAGAGAAGCGCAAGCATCCCCAAGCCCAGAATGGTATACATCACTGCGGATACCGCACCAATAGAGATATTCAATCCTATAACGTCGTGTATCCAGGAATACATGGTAAATGTGATAGTATTGGTATAGTACCCGTTTTCTGAACGAATCGGTATCAGGAAATTCAGCGTTTCTGGCTGGATCAAATATAACGGCAGGAATAGGACTGCACTGATGGGAATAACCACCTTGGCCGCAGCAAGAACTTCCTGTTTGATTGAGGTTTCCTTTGCGTTGAACAGCACAAAGAAGGGAAGTGCCAGAATGGGGAATACTTTGGTAAAAACCCCTGTTATTGATAGGGCATAACCCATCATCTCTTTCCGGTAGAGAGTACATACAATAGCAAGCATCAGCAGACTCGTTGGAAATGCATCATACCTGCAGATGACAAAATATGCAACGGAAAAAGCAGCGGCATAGACAAGACCGGAATAAAAGGCAGTTTTTTCATTCCATAGTTTCAGGCTGATGAGATACACGCAGAGGACCGTAACAATATCACACAGCACCATGAGAATCTGGAATGTGAAGACGAATGCCATGGCATTCTGTGCTATCAAAGCCGGAGCCGCGGCAATCATGACAGGTACTATACTCAGAACCGGGTAGATGAATTCGCCATCAAAGGGCGTTTGTCCCTGGACGAGCAGCATTGCGTGTTTGAGATAAACGCTGAAGTCAAAATAATCAATAAACGAATGAAATACTGCGGTCGTTACGAACATTATGAGAAATTTTGCTGCCACCACTGCGAAGATCAGAATCAAAATATGCCGTTGGGCTGTCTCCTTACTGATGTCGTTGAACTGCAATGACAGGAATGAGAATGGGTCTTTTCCTTTCTTTCCGGTTTTTTTCTCTTGTTCAATATCCCTTCGGCTTTTTTTCCCCATGAGAAATCCCCTCAATGATTTCTGCTTGCAGATGCCTGTTTGTCCGACTGCCTGAAAAAGACTCGGTTTTCTCTGTAAAAAAAGAGCAAGCACCTATTTTCGTGTCCAAGTGATCCTTCGGTTCACCGTAAAGTTCCAGATAAAACCAAGGAGGGTCCCGATAAACTGAGCTGCGAGATAGTAGATACCAAAGCCAGCAGTCAGCACCAGGAAGACCGCCCAGTTTATTGCAGCACCTCCGGCCGAGATGATGTTGAATGCTGCAAGACGCTGCCACCTGCTGGAATATTTCGAATTCTCCAAGGAACGGAATGTCCAGAGATCATTCCAGATAAAATTGTTCAGGATCGAGATCTCAATTGCAATCGCACTTGCCACCAAATCCAGTGGGTAACTGTTAAGATGTCCGTATTCCACGAGAATATACAGGATCCCGAGATTCATCACAATTCCAGTAATCCCGACAATGCCGAACTTGAACACTTTCTTCCATTCCCGCCATGCAGCGCTCTGGTGATGGGCGAAGGAGTACAGGGTGATATCGGCAACCTGCTGGGCATATTCGATGATCGTCCTGATCTTCAGCTTGCTGGTCCCGATCTCCCG
>Ga0172381_10008440_pt1 | contig 10070 bp, 10 predicted proteins | sample Leawel6488metaG_FD_119754 | JGI IMG/M metagenome (GOLD analysis project Ga0172381, IMG submission 119754) | Leachate microbial communities from a municipal landfill in Southern Ontario, Canada - Leachate well 64-88 metaG | ecosystem: Engineered > Solid waste > Landfill > Unclassified | place... | reverse complement strand
CCTACTTATAATTTCGGCTGCCGCATAGCGGACAACCAGAAAACGTAATTTGTGAAAAGTTTGTTTTGAATACCTTTGGATCACTGTTTGAATCGACTTCGATAATACTAACGTCAGTGGTTAGTGAGATAGAAAGAGTATTGTCCTTTGAGGTTCTGCCGTTTGCAAAGACATCCCCTAGGATTTGATCTGTCGCGTGATAACCAACTCCATCACCTAATTTATCTCTGTCGGTGTTACAGGTGTATCCACAATTCCAACATCGAAAGAACTTACCGGCTTGCTCATCTGCTCCCGGTACAGGGATAGACCGTTTATGCGATAAAGCACCTCTGCGGTCATATTTTATGTATCGGGATTCAGTCATTAGCCGAATACGCTCTTTAATTCGTCGTCGCTCAGTGAATCAGCGATAGCCCGTTCATCAGCAGACAGACCTTTCATTACTTTTGACCTGTCCATAGTCCTTGCCGGTGGTGCGTTATTCGGAACGGCGACACCTGCCGGTTTCCTGCCCTGCACGTTTGGCTGCGGCTTTTTGAGCTTTTCGGTAATGGCCTTTGTCGCATTCCGTAAGTTCTTGGCAAAGTCAATGTGCGGGTCTTTTGTATGAATCTGGTTATAAGTGAGGTCTTTTGAATCAGTCAGGAGCGCGAATAGTTCATCATCATCTTCTGGATTGACTGTTTCATTTAAGAGTTTCAAATATTCCTGTTCATACTTTTGTTTCCAGTCGTCTGCTGGTTTCGTGACAGGTATTTGCTTCTGAACCTGCCGCATAGACCATTTTGAATGTGCTTGAATTTCTTCCCTTGAGGGGTAGTCTGACAGTTCCGGTTCCAAATCTTCATCAATTACCGGGTCAGCTACTTTAACGCCCTTTTCGGCCAGAGTTTTAAGCATCGTACTCATTTCGGAAAGCTGCCCTTTTAACTCGCCAAATTCTTTTTCTTGCCGGGCTAATTTTCTGCCAAGTCTGGATTTTTCGCCGTGAGGTACGATCTCTGTTTCCTCGGCCTCTGCGGGTTCCTGCTTTTCAGTGCCTTCCGTTTGTTCTACTTCTGTTTCCTGTGTTACTACTTCATCTTCACCCTTCAACAATGCTTCTGCGTCAGCGATTACTTGTTCCGCGCTGTTGTCGGCATCAGCGTTTTGTTCTGTCATGGTGTTTCCCCTTTCTTTGCTGTTTTAACTTCGTGTAATGATTCTTCGTATTTTGCTATCTTATGGTAAGAGTTTAAAAGCCTCCCATGTAGTAATTGAAGATGGATAACGTCCCTCTGTTCAGCTATCCCGGTGTCCATAAGGGAATCGTAAACCTTGTTTATGAGTTTGGCGTGTTGCTCGATGTCGTCATTTAAAAACTGGCTCCCAAACTCAGAATTAAGCGCACTGACAATCGGGCTAAGTTTGTTAATCAACGCCAGTGTTTGAAGCCCGCGCTTTCCAACGACTTCAAGATAGTGCTTTCGTTCTTCGTCGCTTATCACTTATATATTCCCCATTATTGCGTTTCCGGTGTCTCTTGCGCCCTGCTCCGCGCCGCCAACCGGAATACCGTTTTGATTACTTGTCATTTCTGGTTTTCCGTCCATTGTGGACTCCGCTCCCTTCCCTTCTTGCTGCGGTTTCGCCATCGACAATTCATTTAAAATTGCGGCTACGTCCTGATATTCACTTCCCATTTCAGTGAACTGCATTTGAAGAATTTTAGAGACGATCTTTGCGGTCGGGCCGGGAAAGAGTTTGACCATTCCAACAACACGACCCATCATCTGATCTAAGGCGGCTGTCTTCTGTCTCTTGGAATGTTCTGCTTCGAGTGCCTGCGAAAGGGGTACGAATGTGTAATCACCGTCAGGGTCAAAGACATAGGCGAGTTGACCCATGAGCCTTAATGCGGTCTTTGCGTCACAAAAACGATAGGTCATCTGGATAATCTGCCAGTAAAGCTCGATCAAGAACGTGTATTCAAAGGTCAGTGATTTAAAACCGCCCCTTGCATTTGTTCTGCTTTCCGCACCGGCAATGGCCGTTGCTGTTTCTACCTTGTCTGCAAACCCGCCTTGAGTTGTGGGCCATATGGAATCAAGTTCTGACCCTGTGTTTTTCAGCACACCGATCTGTTGCATTGCTCCGCCGATATTATCCTTGATCTGAAGCTCCATTAAATCGCGCTGTGGGTCTTCCAGTTCAATGATGTGTTCCGGTTCGATATAAACAGTGGGGTTGTCTTCAAGTGCCATCTTGCGCCCTTTAAACGTGGGCATCGTTGCCAGCATGACCCTGTCGTTGCCGATGTTGAATGTGTCATTGATTGCGGTATCTATTTCTCTAAGATTTTTCCCGTCAGAAAGGCCGGTATCCTTTGAGGGATGGACATAGCAAACGCCACGGACGATAGGCTTAAAAGCGTTTCCCTGACTGTCAATATTAGGTGTCGGGTCAAAGCGAATCATAATGCTATTATTCCCGATAACCGCAAAAGTTATAATGCACTCGACTAATTCGGCGTTTTCTAATCGGTCATTGTTTTCATCAACTCCAGGTCTAACTTTTGTCGGTGTTCCTTCTTCATCGGTTTCCTCGACTACGGCCCACATTTTTCCGAATCGCTGAAGAAGGTCAAAATTAATAACCGGCGTTCTGGTAAATGGTGACTTATCGGTGGATTTATTGTAAGTGTCTTTTGCTGTATCCGTTTCCCAAACGTGGGATTTAACGGCATCGGAAAGCCGATCAAGATTAAAATAATTAAGCCGATCTTTGTCCTGTTCGATAGCGTCATAATTAGTTTCTGATCGTATAATCACCCACGGCTTCTGCTGGATTGAATAGGTGTAGCTGTAATCGGTAAAGACGTTTCGAGGGTCAATAACTTCATAATTAAAGCGGTCGAAAACAATGTCAGTTACTTCTTTGTCTGGTTGCGGAACGGCTATAGGGTTTCCACCTTCGCCAACCGTTTGGAGTGGCGGTTGTGCTACTTTCCGTGTCCGTTCCTTCTTCTCCCAATAACAAAGAATATAGACCTGACCGAATAGCCAGTTAATCACCCTCGCCCTAATATACTTTTGATAATGATAGATTTGAGGCATATTGAGGGTTTTATTAATTAGCTTCTTAACGGCTTGGCTTTTCTGCTTGTCTTTCGGTTCGTCGCCTTCAAGATACACATTACAGAAGTCCCTAGAGCTAAAATACTGCATTGCCCAACTGGAAGCGTCCGTCAGCATATGCGAAAGAAAATATCCAAGCGTAATGTCAGATTGCCATGAGTAATTCTTGTCCGACCTTATCCCGTCAATCTTGTCCAAAAGGCTTTCGTATTCGGCATACTCGGCATCGTTGTTTGTTTTCCCTGTGGAATATTCGTGGTCAACGACAATGCTCTTGATGTATCCCTCTACGGATTCACCAAACTTGCCTTCTTTGATAGGATGTGGGTTTTTCTTCTTAGCCATTTACTTCACCGTCCCAAATACAGCCGACATTCGTTTTTTAAGTGGTCGCTTACAGTATGGACATTTAATAATTTCATCACGTTGCGCCATCGGTACTATGATCTGAAATAATTTGTTGCATTTTTTGCATTCTCGCTCGTATAATGGCAAACTTGCTATCTCCTTCCCTGAAAATATCTCTTTTCAAAAAAATCTTCTCGTTTGCTCTGGTAAACGTATGGAGTCCCACGGAAACGGGCATCTTTGAAGATAGCTTCCAAAGTCATATTGTGGTGAGAAAATCTTTGCTCCGTCGAATCCTTCGGGTCTTTTGTCACCTGAGCGTTACGATCAAGCCATGTCTCCATTTTCCAGTTCTTCAAGGAAAGTCCTGTCTGTTTGCATGAATCGAATATCCAAAGAGTAGGCAATCTGACTTCTTTCCCGTCGATCTTCTGAAGGTTATTAAAAGGCGTTCCGCATATTTTGGAGTTAATCAGTCTTTCCCGAACAGCATCCTCGCCTTTTGTCCCCTTAGTGTCCCACGGCTCCCAATAACCGCCGGTTCCTAACTGCTCCCGTTTCATTTCCAGAAAGATGCGGTTCATATCTTCAAGGCATGAAGTATTTGTGTTGACCTGTTTATGATTTGATAACGGGTCGATAAGGTTAATAGCATATTTATAATCACGGCTAATTAAAGCCATTTCCTTACAGATTCCAAGCGTCGTCCATGTATGCGGGTCAGGGTCTAATTCCCTGTAAACAAATGCCTCGTTTTCTTTACTCAAGAATATCCAATTAACCGCCCACGGAACTGATTGGTGATAGTCGATCATCCGGGCATGAATAACATCGTGAGGGATTCCCATCGGAAAATACTTGCCCTCTGGTATCATGTGGATGTTCCAATTAAACTCCTTGTGAACGGCTCCCGTGATCTGCTTAAATATTCCGTACCGGCGCATTGCAACCGTATCTTTGTCGTCATACATGAAGATTGAGTCAAGATATTCTGAAACATTTCCATAAGGGAAATCTTCCGGTTTCAATAAACCGTCTTTAATCTCCTGATGCTTCTTGTCGACAAGTATTTTAAAGATCGGGTTATCATCAGAGGCGGCTTGCACAACGGCTATATCCTGCTTGGAATCGGTTATCTCTGCCGCCGCTACCGTTATGCCCATATCCTTTTTCATGAACTCTCTAACGGCTTTCGTGCGGTAGTAAACCCTTGCCCGTTCGTATATCTCGGTATACATCCAAGCGGCCTCAACAGGTGTTGTCCCTATCCAAAGTTGCCCGTATGTTGTGGCTAAACGTGGAACGGATTCCTCATAAAAAGCGTAGGGGCATACTTCATCGACAAGAATTGCCTTTCTTGCCTGTCCCGCCTGTGACTGTGTACTCTGTCCGTAAGAAACGTGTTCAAGTTGCGCTCTCGCCCCTCCCATCAACGGCTGAACCGTGATAGTGGCATCTCTCGCGGTTATGTCCTTAATAATCCGGTCTTTCGGAAGCTGTTCTTTAATCGCCGGATAAATTGTATTCCTGACTTCGTTTTCCTTGTCGTTCGGCAGCGTTTCAGAAGCCAAGCGGATTACCCGGCAAGAATCGGCAGGTGTGATATTCTGATCTGCGTGTTTCCGCATTCCCATCACGGAATAGACCTGAACCCTTGTGAGGGCTTTAGTTTTTCCGAAACGGTTCCCGGAAACTACTAATATTGTTTGGTTTCTTAGCCCTATGATCGTTCCGAACACAGGATTGCCAATGTAATTAGCGAATCCTGCATAAACCGACCAATCAATTTTTTCATCAAAATGAGGCATCGAAAAACCAGATTAAATGTTAATTACCCCAGGAACTTTATATCCATCTTTCAACGAAACCAAATGCGCCACCGTCCAACATACTTGACGAACGTCTTTCTCTGTCGTGTATCCCCTCATCATCTGAAATCGTACAGGCGCGTCAATGTACTGCGCCCAATCAGCATTAGTGTAATAAAGCCATGAATTTTCATTCCAATAAGAAACGTGGGTAGGGTCTTGAAACGCTCCGCGCCCGTCAGTGGAAGGAACTTGAATAAAGGCATAACCGCCGGGAGCTAAAACTCGATAAAGTTCTTTCATGGTATGCAGTGGGTCTGTAAGATGCTCAAAAACATCAAACGCCCGGACAACGCCCACTGAATTATCAGCAAACGGCCATCGTTCGTTTAAGTCACAATTAATATCGGCATCTTTCGTGTCAACCGACGTATAAAAACTTTGCCTGTTCAGGCGCCCACCCAAGTCAAGTTTTAAAAGTCCGTTATCGTCAGCCCATTTCAAGGCCATGCCATCAATGTATTTGTCGTAAAGAGGATAAACACCATCCTGAATTGCCTTGTTTTGTTGCAACCATGAATTGTCGCCGTGTACCCGGTAAACATACAGACCTTTATCAATGTGGTGAAACTTTGTGACTTGGTACATCCGGCACATTAAGTCTTGGTCATCCAGAACCTTCAAAGAGGAGTCGTACCCATCAACTTGTTCATAAACACTTTTTCGGAATGCTCTCAGGTGGTCCGGGGCATACCATATCTTAGAGACACTGGCCGGAATCGCTTCAAAGGCAATCGGCTCATCCAATAAATGCCCTTGGTATTCCGTTTCCCGATATTGCCAACCATGAGCAAGATTGAAACGTTCACGTTTTCCAAAGTCCATGTCAGTATAAAGAGAATTGGAGTAAACAAACCCTACGGATTCATCCTCGAAAGCCTTGCGTACTTCTGAAATGGCATCAGAAGTCAACAGGTCGTCATGGTCAAGCTCAATTAAAATGTCACCCGTACAATTCAAACAAGCTGTCCGTTTGTACTCGCCAATATTCTCCGTGCGGCTTTCTGTTATGATTTCTTTTATTCTTGGATCATCAAACCCGATAGGTTTTGCACCGTTGTTGTATAAAATTACCCATTCATCAAACGACTGATCCTTGATGCTCTGATAAACATCAGGTAGATATTTTGAATTATGCGTCGGTGTGAAGATTGAAACTTTCATTAACGAAAGCCTTTCTTGTTATAGGTTTATTACTCCGAACATGGGGTCGTTAAATAAAAGGTTGAAAGCAGAAACATATAAAGCATAATCACCGGCAGCATTGATTTTTCCATAAATCTGTATTTCATCATCGGTATTAACGGATATATTTTCAACGTACGTCACCGGCGTTGCGTTGCTTATGGTTCGTATTGTCCCAAGTGCTGACCCGTTTTTATATATTCTGGCGCTCCCTGCTCCTGTTGTGCCATAAGCAATAATAGATGCAGTAATACCCACTGTTACGGTTCCCGTCCGCTTAAATGTTATTTCTTTTAATTTTACGTAAGATGTTGAACTGGTTTCGGAAGCTGCGCCGCCGTAAAGTATCATCCCGCCACTCTGCGTTACGTCAGGCAATGTATAAGGAAGTCCTTGATAGCCCTGTGTACCCTGATTACCGGACGGGCCTTGAGAACCCATAAGACCCTGAGGACCGGCTGCGCCCTGACTTCCAATATTTCCCTGAGGCCCAATATTTCCTTGTGAACCTTGAGCGCCTTGACTGCCGGTGTTACCTTGTGGACCAGCCGCGCCTTGACTACCCGTATTTCCTTGCGCCCCGGCGTTCCCCTGTGATCCGGTTGCTCCTTGGCTGCCCGTACTGCCCTGCGCCCCTGCCGCTCCTTGGCTGCCTGTGTTACCCTGTGCGCCAACATTTCCTTGTGCGCCAGCGCTACCTTGCGCTCCCTGCGCTCCCTGTAAAGCAAACACAGCAAAGTGTGTCGTATCGGTTGCGGGGTCTGTATTGGAAGGGTTAATAGCAAGAATACACAGATAACAACTTCCATTATAAGTCACTGCGTCAGCCGCTACATACGCCGAACCTGTAACCCATGCGCCCTTCCATGTTATTCCTGTTCCGTCTTGCCCTTGGCTTCCCTGTGTTCCTGTGTTTCCTTGAGTGCCTTGGTTGCCCTGCGCTCCGGTATCTCCCTGTGCGCCCTGACTTCCGGCTGCGCCCGTATCCCCTTGAGCGCCGTCTGACCCTGCGTCTCCTTGGTTTCCCTGAGGTCCATCAGCTCCTTGCGGCCCCTGAGTACCGTTAATTCCCTGCGTACCCTGTGCGCCGGTATTACCCTGAAACCCTTGATAACCTTGCGGACCTATATCCCCTTGAAAGCCTTGCTGTCCGTCAATGCCCTGTGGCCCCTGCGCGCCAACAAAACCTTGATTGCCTTGTGAACCTTGTGCGCCGGTTGTTCCGGGGTCGCCCTGTGTCCCCTGGTATCCCTGTGAGCCGGTCGTGCTTAATCCAACCAGAGTTGAAGGTGCATAGCTCGCATTTGCGTTTTCTGTCTTTGTAACGGTAAGGTCAAATGGCTGATCCTCTGATCCAATATAAAAGGTGAATGTACCATTGGTTAAACTGGAAACAACGCTATGAACCGGAGTACCACCAAGAGCCGAGGTATAAATATCAACGGGTGTCGTCGTGCCGGTCTGATAAACACTTACCGTCGCACCGAATATAACCGCCCCTGACTGATTTCTCGTTGTTCCGCTAAACGGGTAATACATTTAAAACTCCTATGGAGCCGAATGGATGAATCGAACACCCGACAAACTGTTTACAAGACAGCCGTTCTTCCAACTGAACTAATCCGGCATATTCACTAAAAGTAAGGCTCACCCTTTACAGTAGCATTTGAACCCGCTACAGCATTCAGCCACTTCATGTTCCGAATGGCGTTAATCCCGACAACAACAAAATTGGAATCCTTAGGCATCGTCAGACCTAAATTCGTACCAGCAGTAGCAGTCGGAGCCGTCCCGTCCTTTGTCATATTCACATCGTTACTCAACACCTGAACGAGCATCTTCCGGGCTTGCATCCCCTTGTGAATCCCACTTGTCGGCTCGTAAATCGTCTTTGTAAACGAATAAACACTGTCCGCACTGGCTGTGACGGTCTCAGGTAATCCCGGATCACCATCTAAAACGTATGTTAAAACCGGCATATATCCTCCTTATTTAGATGGTGTATCCCACAAGATACTCATCTCTTTATTTAATCGGTCTATCTTTTCGGTATCGCTTAAATATAAATACGGATTTTGAATGTTTTCGCTAAGATAATCTGATAATTGCTTACTAATTACGATTACTTTTCCAGGGTAGGGATGATTTAATTCCCCCAAATAATCAACCATTTCTTGCCGTAGTGAATCCGGTACAACGATCGGTCTGTAATATGTGCCTACCTTCAAGTCTTCCATCACTGAACCACCGAACCGGAATCATCAATCGACTCATCGTCAATCAATCCATGTAGCTGATTGTAAACATCAATCACTAGTTCTATCTTCTCCCGGAAACTCAGACCAATCAAAGCCGTATCACCAGCAATTAAGTTATAAGCTATCTGCAATACTAAGATGTTGTCTTCAATCACTTTTTATACCCTTTGCGTATGGAGACGACTTTGTCGCTGTCACCACGGCAGGAGTCCCCTCGGCGCTCTACCCCCACCCCTCCGACTTTAAACTACATTTTTTGTCGTTTTACGCTCCACTGGGCGATGATTTTATCTGACCTGCCGGTTTTTGCTTAGTAATACCGGATACTTAGATTGCTCGGAGGTGGTTTAGTTTACATAATAGTTCTTATAAGACACTGATTTATTGCTGTGTTATATTAAATAGTTAGTGCCACCCTATCGCGCTATAGTATGCCGTAATGGTCTTATGGCAATTATTACACAGGGTAATAACATTGAATCTTGCATCTAATCCGCCCTTAGATTGTGGCATTATGTGGTGTACTTCTAATGAGTTAGCATCTTGACAGAGTGCGCACTTGTCGCCTTTATACTTTAAATATCGATGGTTGGCGGTTTGCAGTCTCTTATTCCACTCATGGTTACGGTAATAGGTGCGTTTCCTTGTGCATTTCTTCCTGTCATAACAATCAGGTTTAGGTTGTCCTTTCCAGTACTTATGCTTCCCATCGTCCCGTAACTTTGCACATTCAACACATTTCTCTGGTACTTTTTTACTCATTTACACCTTAGATTATATGTGTGTGTGGCCGCGACCTGTATCTTTGCCCTATCCCTTGAGTAATTGATTAATCTGGTTATGCGGTGTTACTATCCGTATCCTCTATTATCTCTCCCTCGATTGTGCCGCTATCGTTGTGCGCTAATTGTGCGAGTAATTGAGCTACTATTGGGGGCGTTGCGGATCGGTTATCATTGTACACATTACTGATGTATATGTTTTGTCCTGCTTGTGGCGCCATGCCGGTGTTATTGAGTACGATTTTTGAGGCGTTCAGGCTGATGGTTTCATCTTCTGAATCCATACGTTTGCGGACTGTATCAAGCGCCTTAGGTATCAGGGCAATTTGCTGCTGCATACCCGTTTCGAGGATGTCTCTAATCTCTGTCTTTTTAAATGTCCGGGCGATTGCCGATGGTGATGTGCCGTATCGTGCCGCTAACTCTCTGTAGCTGCCGCCTGTTGCTAGTCTTTGCTCGGCTATTGTGATCTCTGTGATCTCGTCCATATCGTATCCGTTTCCGGTTATT
>Ga0172381_10008439_pt1 | contig 10070 bp, 10 predicted proteins | sample Leawel6488metaG_FD_119754 | JGI IMG/M metagenome (GOLD analysis project Ga0172381, IMG submission 119754) | Leachate microbial communities from a municipal landfill in Southern Ontario, Canada - Leachate well 64-88 metaG | ecosystem: Engineered > Solid waste > Landfill > Unclassified | place... | reverse complement strand
CGAAGACCAGCGCTCTATCCGTTGAGCTACAGGGGCTTTTTCCTCTTTATCCTTAATGGTGGGATAGTGTCTTGGTCAAAAAACAATCTATTTTCAATTAACTCTCTTTTTCCTTGTAATTCATGAATAGGGCTTAACCTTTTAATTAATACAGGAATTAAAGCAATTGATAGAATGATTCCGGGCAAAGCATATTCGCTGATTGAAAGTGAAAGAAATATCCCAGTTAAAAAAGATAGAAGAGTTCCTATAGAGGCAGTCCAGATTATAGTAAAAATTATACAAGGAATCAAGACAATAGCTAAATATATTGGATTAAAAATTAGGAGGACGCCGATAAGAGTGGCAAGCCCCCTGCCTCCGCTAAAGCCAAGAAAAATTGACCAATTGTGTCCAATAACAGCTAAAATTGCACAAGCTACTTGTATTTCAACAGGCAACCCAAATGAAATGGGGAGATAAACCGCAAAGTATCCTTTCGCTACATCTAGAACAAAGGTAGCAACTCCTTGCCATTTCCCAACATTCTTATATACATTTGAGCCAGAGTTTTTCTTCCACCCAATTTCTAATAAATTCTTTTGAGTAGATATTTTAGTAATTAAATAACCAAAGGGAATTGATCCTAAAATGTATGAAACTATTAAAATTATTATTGATTCAATCATTAAAGTATTTCTTAGCCCTTATCTTTTGAACTTGATTTTCTATTCTATCTTTGTGAGCTATCACAACTAGAATTGTTCCTAGTAGCGCTGGATAGAATAATGCTGGAGCAAAAATTGATATCCACCAAACAGCATATATTTCACCAAGAACTCTACCGATTATTTGTTCAGACACAGCATTTTTAAAGAACTTCTTGCTAATTATGCCCCCCATAAATATTTCAACAAGGAACATAAAGCAAAGAACAAGACCAATCCAACCAATAAAGACAATAGGGTTGAAGTAAAGGAAAACACCCATCAGGGAAGCTGCTCCTCTTCCACCTTTGAATTTTAAGAATGCAGAGTAATTATGTCCTAATATAGAAAAGAATGTTCCTAGAGTAAGAGCAATGACTTGGCTTTCTATAAAATACATTGCAACAATGACAGCTAAAACTGCCTTGAAAGCATCTAGCAAGAATACAAAAAGAAATGATGGTATCCCCCATTTCTTGCCTTTTTCATGTGAAACAATTCTTAGGGTATTTAGTGCGCCTGTATTTTTTGAACCAAACTGACGCATATCTTTACCTAAAAGCAATCTTACATATATTAAAGCAAAAGGAATTGATCCAATAATATATGAAAGAAGCGCTATTAAAATGTAATTTATTGTAATAAACATATTTTTATTTTTCTACTGAGCAACAAATTAATGCCCCTGGTCCAACATGGCAACCAATTACAGGGCTTGTGAGAGCAATAAAATCGACTTTTACTTGAGGATATTTTTCTTCAAACATTTTCTTAAGCTTTTCTGCTTCTTCTATTGCGTCAGCGTGACTTATCGCAACCCTACAGGTCTTGCCTTCTTCTAATGGCTTTTTAAGCACCTCTTCTGTTTGTTTGAATAATGCTTGAGCAATATCTTTTGCTTGCATTTTTAAGTTAGCTGGCTTAATTAGTCCATCTTTCATTGATAAGATTGGCCGCATTCCAATTTTCTGCATTTGAGAAAGTATAACTGACAGGGCATGACTTATTCTTCCATTTGCTTTAAGCCACTTTGGACTTTCAAGCATGCCAAAGAGATAAACATTTGGTGACATTTCAGTAATTTCTTTAAATATTTCTTCTGCTGGTTTTCCCTCTTGTGCAAGCTCCCCTGCCTTAAGAGCAATTATTGATTCGCTTGCATCAGCGTTAAATGTATCTAAAACAAATATCTTTTCTTGGTCTTCTGGTTTTAGCATTTTTTTTGCCTGTAGTGCCGAATTATATGTTCCTGATATTCCAGAGCTGATAGTAATACAAATTACCGATTCGCTTTCTTTTAGCGCTTCATCAAAAACATTCTTAAAAGCGCCCATTGATGGCTGGCTTGTTTTTGGAGTTGTTTTAACTCCCTTTTTTTCTGCGTCACGCATTTTTTCAAAGACATTATTTCCCTCTAGAGAATCCATTTCTGGCCAGTCAATTGCAAAAGGGACGACAATAAATCCGTATTTTTCTATTAATTCATTTGTTATTGATGCGCTTTGTCCGATAACTATTGTTGTTTTTTTCATATGTTTTTTATTATTCTTGCCATGCTAATACTAATGAATTGGGGCCAATGTGACCTCCTATTGGAAAACAAGTGAGGTTAATAAAGGCAACTTCTGTATTTTTTAAAGAAAGCACCATCTCTTTTAATTTTTGTGCTTGATTATTGTCATCTGCGTGGGTAATTCCTACAATAACTTTTTTACCATTTTCTCTAGTCCCCCTTGTTGCCTTCTCAAATTCTTCAAATAGTGCTGACGATAAATCTTTTATATTTCTTTTAATTCCAGCAATAGAGAGTTTTCCATTTTTCATTCCGAATATTGGCTTAATAGACATTTTTTCTGCTCTTTGCATCATTGCAGGCACAAATCTTGGAAATCTTCCACTTGCCTCAAGCCACTTGGGGCTATGATATACTCCTAAAAGCTTTGTCTTTTCTATACTTTTCTTAATCTTATTATTAATTTCTTGACTGCTGAAATTGTTTTTTATTAATTCTATTATTTTTAATGCGACAAGCCCTTCTCCAGCACTTCCATTTAATGAATCGATAATATGCACCCTGTCTTGAAACTCTTTTTGTAGAAACTTTTTTGCTTGAACAGCCGAATTATATGTCCCTGAAAGTTTTGAAGATATAGTAACACAGAAAATTTCTTCAAACTCATTTAGTTTTTCCTTGAAAACATTAAGAAAATCATTGATTGATGGTTGGCTTGTTTTAACTGTGCTTGATATTCCCTTTTCTTCTGCTCCTCTTGTTTTTTGGTAGATATTTCCCGGTAAATCTTTTAATTCTTGTAGATCAATTTTAAATTTAGCAATACCAATTCTGTATTTTTCAATTATTTCTTGTGGTAAATCAAATGCTTCGTCAGCAACTAAACCTATTTTCATATATTTTCATATTGCCAGCTTAAGACAATCGTGTTTGGTCCTGTATGGGCGCCCAACACAATATCAAGCAGGTCAACATTTTTAATCTCAACATTATTTTTACTCTCAACTAAGCTTTTTAATTTATTAGCTTGTTCAGGGTTGTCTCCGTGAGATATGATAACATTAATTTTTTCTTTTATTCCTTTAGTTTTCTTTTCAAATTCTTCAAATAATGGAGTAGCTAGCTCAAAAAAGTTTCTTTTAATTGAATAAGGCCTAATTCTTTTATCTTTTACACACATTATAACACCAATTTTCATTTGTTTCATTTTTTGAAGCCCATAAGGTAATATTTTGGGCATTCTTCCACCAGCGAATAGCCATTTAGGGTCATCATATGTAAATATTAGGAAATTATTTTTAATATTTTTTTTGAAATTCTCTATGATTTCATCTAGGTGTAAGTTTTTCTTAATGTCGCTTACAATGCTGTCCATTAATAATCCCTGAGCGCCACTTCCTGTTTCAGAATCAAGAATAATTATTCTTTGGCCATCTTGTCCTAAAAACTTTTGTGCTTGTATTGCGGCATTGTATGCCCCTGAGGCACCAGAAGTAAAAGATAGGTGGATTACTTTTTCGTATTCACTTAGTTTTTTCTTGAAGGCAGTTAGGTATTTTTGTAGCGATGGTTGAGATGTTTTTACTCCGCCCTCTTTTCCTAATTTTTCTCCTGCTCTTTGTTTTTCAAAAATGTGACCCTCAACTGATTCAAATTCTCCCAGGTCAATATGAAAATCTATAACATCAATATCATTTTCTTTAAGAAATTCTTTTGATAAATCGCCACTAGAATCAATTGTAAGTCCAAATTTTTTCATTTTATTTAATAATCCAACCAACAAGCAAGCTTTGTGGACAAGCATTAATACTTGTGACAGGATCGGTTATGTTTATAAACGAAATGTCTGTTTTTTTAATTCCCTTCAATAGTTTTTTAAGCTTCTCTGCTTCTTCTAAATTGTCTCCATGGGCGATAACTGCTCTAATTCTTTTACCGTTTTCAATTTCTTTTTTAGAATTTTTCTCTATTCTTTTGAAGGCGGCTTCTGCGAAATTAGTATCTTTAACATTTTCTGTATGAATTATTCTTCCTTTTCTCATTTCTCCTAAAGAATATCGTGTTTTTTTCTTAAACCAAGATTTCTTTTCTTTGTTCCACCAATCGCTTTTTTCAACAACACAGTATAGATTAACTTTTTCAATTATTTTATCAATTTTTCTAACAATTTCCTCTATTTTCCTTTGTTCAGCAATCATTTCAAGGGCCTCTAGTATTAAAATTGATTGACCAGCACTAATGTTTCTAGAATCAATAATGTATATATGTTCCTTCTCTTCTTCGCTTAGTAATTCCCTTCCTTTAATGGCAGATTCATAGTTATTAGAAAGTGCCGATGATGAAGTGATACACAATACATCGTCAAACTTTTGAAGTTGTATTTTGTATGACTCCATAAAGAACTCTGGAGAAATTGGATCAATTTTGGGACAACTGCTAATCCCCTTTTCTTTTGCTTCTTTAATCCTTTGGCAGATATTTTCACCAGCAACATTTTCTCCTTCTTCCCAAATTATTCTTAAAGGAATAACCTCTATATCATAGTGGCCAATAATCTTTGAATTTAGTCCAGCCCTTTCATCAGTTACTATTCCGATAGAAACATTTTCTACTGATTTTTGACCAGTAACCTCTTTTGTCATATCTTCAATTCTAAGGTTTTCAATATTCCCCATTTTCTTAATAATGTCTCGCACCTCATAGGGCATATCAGTGTGTATGTGTATTTTAGTTCTGTTTCCTATCTTGATAATATCAAGACAATTTCCTAAATTATTTAGTTTTTCTCTAACCTGTTTTTCGTCATAATATCCATCATCAAGCAAGGCGACAACTTCATATCTATTAGACAAAATTTGAATAAACCTTTTGGGTTTCATAATCTCTTTTTCCTTGTCTTCTTTTATAACAAAAGGATCTTCTTGTTCTTTTAGCGTATCTAGATATGTTTCTAATATCATTAAAAATCCTAATCCTCCTGCATCAACAACCCCTGCTTTTTTCAATACCTCCATTTTATTTGGCGTGTCTAGCAATGCTTCATTTGCTTTTTCTAGGGCAAAATAGAAGTTTTTAACAATATCCTTTTCTTCTTTTGAGTAATCCTTAATTGCTAATGCAAATGCTTTAATAACATCAAGCATTGTGCCCTCTTTGGGATCTTGGATTGAGTCCTTTGCTCTTTCATAACCCTTTTCAAATGCAATTCCCATCTTTTCTGCACTTAGTTCTTTTTCTTCAGCAATGCAAGGAAAAAATCCTGCTAAAAAGCCAGTGTATATAATTCCCGTGTTTCCTTGTGCTGCAGTTAATGCACCGTCCAAAACGCTATCTGACAATTCGGCAATACTTTCAAAGTCCTTGTTCTCAATATTGCTTTTTATTCCCTTTAATGTTGCTGAAAGATTAGTTCCTGTGTCTTGATCTGGGACTGGGAAAACATTAATTTTATTTACTTGTTCTTTGTCTCTTTCTATTCTCTCGCTTGAGAATAGAAGCATTTTTTTAAGCTCGTTTTGCGATATATAATCCATATTACTTTATTTTCTTTTCAATGTCCTCAAGTGTTTTTCTTGCCATTTCTTTGCCTCCTAGGCCAAAAGCAATGCTTACAGTTAAAACAATTAGAGCTATGAAGCCAATGAATGTTATTAAAATAAGGGTTTGAGCGATTTGTAACTGATAAAGTATCGCTAGTATTGCTACCACCCAAACACTAGAAGCAAAGATGTTGCCTAAGAAATTAGAATAAGTAAGCTTTTCTTCTCTAAAGTCGCCAACAATAATTTTCTTACTAAAGTCAGCAATGAAAACAGCAACTATAAAGATAATTATTGATATGAATATGTTTGGATAGTACCCTATTATGCCACTTATTATATTTCCGATAATTGATAAAGATAGTATGTCTAGCACTAATAAAAGAAACCAAAGTAAAAAGTAAACTTGGGTTATTGTTCCGAAAAAACGTGAAACATCTAACTTAGCATCAAAGCGATTAAAAAACTCTTGCCACCCTAGTGAGCCCAGAAGTTGATTTAGTCGTAATTTATTAAGAAAATGTGTAACTATATCTCTTATTTTATTAGAAATGTAAAGTCCCAAAAGGATAATTACAACTCCTAAAAATATATTGGGAAGGCCGTTTAAAAATTCAATAAAAAATGATTCTAACATATGTATTATTATTAATTATTACAATTTTGATATTATATCACCACTTTGCTTTATGCAAGCCCAAGTTATACCCAACTCTGTTGAATAAAATATGTACGAAAAATGTCAATACAAAAAGAATAATCCAGAAATTAAGTGATAACTCAAGCATTGGTTGAATAAAAATAAAAGCACCAATTACATAATTGGTTTGATCAAAGGGTACAAAAGCAGTCCCTGGTCTTAATTGTAGTCGTCTTTTAATAAATGCAAACAATAGATCACCAAAGACAATTCCAATCGAAAGCAGTATTCCTAATTGAATAGTTGGCACAACAGAACTATTCACTCCAATGACGCTTAAAAAAGGAAGATTATAGTAGTTATTTATCCAAAAAATTAATTGAACAAGTGAGAAGCAAATAATAATTTCACAGATTAATCCCCTCCATGTTTTGTGATTTCCTAATACTGGGATTCCCTTTATGGTGTGTCCCCCATCAATTGGTCTGTTGAAACGATTTAAGATATTAAAAGTATTGGCTAGCGGTGGTGCAGCGTTAGCAATATATGCTGGCAAAAAGAAATAAATACAAGATACTATATATAGCAATGTAATCATAGGCATATTATGACACATTATTAATTATTTAACAATTTTCTTTTCTTCTCCTTTTATTAAGCGCTTTATGTTCTCTCTGTGGGCCCAATATATCATAACGACGCAAAATAGCCCTAAATAGAAGTAAGGTAGAGATTGTGTCTCAATCCAGAACCAAAACGGGATAAATAAAATAATTAAAAGATTTGTCAAGCTCATTATCTTGATTAATTTAAGCATAACTGCCCAAATTGCTAAGAATATCAATGCTTTCCAGCCGACTATGTAGATAATAGCTGCAAAAACAGTAGAAACTGCCTTTCCACCCTTGAAATTAAGCCATATAGAGAAAATATGGCCAATCATAGGGGCGATAATGATAAAAAACATATGCCAATCGTTAGAAATATACAAGCTGGCTATATATATAGGTAGAAGTGCCTTAAAAACATCTAAAAAGGCAACCAATAAGGCATACTTAAATCCAAGGGATCTGGACACATTAGTGGCTCCAGTATTGCCACTTCCCTCTTTTCTTATGTCAATTTTCTTTATTTTAGCTATTAAATAGCCAAATGGGATTGATCCCAAGAGATATCCGATGATTATAAAGAGGCCTAGTGTTATATATTCTTGCATATTTTTATTATTAAGATGTTTCACGTGAAACATCGTTGATTATTATTCTGGACACAACCTGGACACATTTTGTCCACTTGGACACCATTCTGGACACACTTTGTCCACTTGGACACCAACTTGGACAATGTGGACACCATTCTGGACAAAGGCATTTTTTAAAGGATAGTTGTTTTAATGTTTCACGTGAAACATTTACTAATGAGAGATAATATTTTGGTGGTGTTTCACGTGAAACATCATGAAACCCAGTATTTGTCCCTTATTTCCTTATCTTCCTTTGAAATTACCTCTTTTTTAGACATTTTAGCTTCTTTAGCTAGCTTTTCTACCTCTTTATCAGTCAATTTAGACAATTCAATCAATCTTTCTTTTAGATACCGCTTATTATTCCTTTTTGGCTCATTTAGGACATCTTCAAGCAAAATATCAAGAATCATGCCTACCTTAGGCGATGGTTTGATATTAAGAGTGTCCATCACCTCTTTTCCATCCATTTTAAGCATTTTAACTGAAACGGGGTCTTTTGATACCTTTTCAATCATATATTTAAGGTGCCTCATTTTGTATGGTTCAGCTTTTGGACATCCAGAACCAATTCTATCACACATTCTAAGCTGTAATAGCTTTTCTACGCTTTCTAGGCCTACATTTCTGACTAATCTTCTAACTGATGACTCTCCTACTTCATCTACATTATAGTAAAAAAGGTGATATCTAACTAAATTTACAATGCTTTTTATATCTTTTTTAGAGAATTTAAGGCGATTTAGTATCTTTTCGGTCATTTTAGCACCAACAACTTCGTGATTATAGAAGGTTGCTGACTCTCCAATGCCTCTTTTTGTTCTTGGTTTGCCGATATCATGCAATAATGCGGCCATTTTAACATCAAAATCAAAGTTTTTCTTGGCAGAATAGCCCAATGACTCTAGATTATGCTTGTAGCAGTCATAAATATGGTGTTTGTTTTGATCAACACTGCATCCTTCTTCTAATTCAGGGATAATATATGTTAATAATCCGCTATTTCTTAATGATTCTATGCCTTTTACAGCATTTTCACTCTTAATTATCTTAATTAACTCGTCTCTAATCCTTTCTTGAGAGACCTTTTTAAGTAATTCAGCGTTATCTTTAATAGCTTTAAGGGTTTTTTCTTCTATTGTCCATTTTTCTCCTAAAACTGCCCCTAATCTAATAGCACGCATCATTCTGAGAGCATCTTCGCTAAATCTGTCATTTGGCTCGTTTACAGTGCGGATGATCTTCTTTTTTAGATCTTCTTGACCGTTAAATAGGTCAATTATATCAAAATCACCGTTTTTAGGGGATATGGCAATAGCATTTATAGTAAAATCTCTTCTTTTTAAGTCCTCTTCTATAGTTTTTGACCAAGTTACCTTGTCTGGGTGGCGACTATCACTGTATGTGGCCTCATTCCTATACGTTGTAATCTCTACAATCTCAAAATCATCGTCTTTGAGGGGGAAAGCCACTCCAACAGTGCCAAAGTCATTTTCATAAAATGTTTTAATGTTTTTGTCAAGGAAAACTGCTTGAATTTCCTCAGGGGTAGCATTTGTTGTAATGTCCCAGTCATTTGGCTCGGCGCCTCTTAATAAATCTCTGGTACAGCCACCGACAATGTAGGCCTCAAAGTTTTTATCTTGAAGTTGCTCTATACAGAAGAGAACTTTTTTAGGGATTAATTTAATATCAATTTTCATGTATACATATATTATATTAAATATTTCTACTTGACAACTATTTTTGATCTGTTAATATGTGTTTACGATAGTAAGTAAGAAGTTTTTTGATTGGTCGGATGTTTCCGACTTTTTTATTAAAATAATTAAATAAGTAAATAAAATTAAATATGGATTTTCAATCATTTTTATCTGCAATAAATCAGATATCTGAAGAGAAGGGATTGTCTTCAGAAAAAATTATAGAGACAGTAGAGCATGCTCTAGCTTCAGCATACAAAAAAGAATATGCTAAAAGAGGGCAAATCATTAAAGCAAAAATTAATCCTAAAAATGGCAAGACAGAGTTCTCAAGAATAATGTTAGTAGTAGATGACACCATGGTATATATTCCTGAGAGAGCCGAAGGGGAAGAGGAGGAAACATTTAAGGTGAGTAAGAGCTATAGACCAACTGAGGAAGAAATTAATTCAGAAGAGCCAAAAGAAGATGTTACTGATAGAAGGGTGAGGTACAATGAAGAGAAGCACTTGTTAATTGAAGAAGCAAAGAAAAAAGGTGAAAAGGTTGAGCCGGGCGAAGAAATAGTTACAACCCTAGAGCCACAAGAGGACTTTGGTAGAATTGCCGCACAAACAGCAAAACAAGTTGTTTTACAAAAGATTAGAGAGGCAGAAAAAGAAATTGTTTTAGAAGAATATAAGTCAAAAGAAGGGGAGATTGTTTCTGGAATTGTTCAAAGAATTGAGGGCTCAAATATATATTTT